>Ga0255343_1002070_pt1 | contig 24657 bp, 25 predicted proteins | sample wastewater_treat_4_FD_192413 | JGI IMG/M metagenome (GOLD analysis project Ga0255343, IMG submission 192413) | Wastewater microbial communities from Lulu Island WWTP, Vancouver, Canada - plant16 | ecosystem: Engineered > WWTP > Wastewater > Unclassified | place: Canada: Vancouver, British... | reverse complement strand
TCCAATAAGTTGTTCTTTAATAAAATATATTCAATGAGGTGAACAAGCCGTGACTGATCAAAAAAATCAAGGAAAGGTCTTATCCATCCGCAGCAGTGTAGTTGACGTCCACTTTCCGGTGGCGCCGCCCATCCGCAATGTGCTCGTGGCGGGAGAAAAAGGCGAATACATTATCGAAGTATTTACACAGATCGACTCCAACACGGTAAGAGGAGTCGCCCTGACGCCCACACAGGGGCTCGCGCGCGGCGCGACAGTCACCGATACAGGCAAGCCTTTCGAGGTACCGGTGGGCAAAGATCTCCTGGGACGTGTGTTTAACGTCTTCGGCAATACCATTGACAAAAAAGGAGAGGTCGAAGGCTGTGAGATGCGCTCGATTCATCGCGAGCCGATCGCCCTCAGAGATCAATCGACGGTCTCGGAAATTTTTGAAACCGGCATCAAGGCCATCGACGTGCTGGCACCGCTGGAGCGCGGCGGCAAGGCCGGCCTGTTCGGAGGCGCCGGTGTCGGCAAGACCGTCCTCATCACCGAGATGATCCACAACACGGTGAGCGGACATGAAGGGATGAGTATCTTCTGTGGCATCGGCGAGAGGTGCCGCGAAGGCGAGGAGCTGTACCGGGAAATGGAAGAAAGCGGGGTTCTGGGAAACACCGTCATGGTCTTCGGCCAGATGAACGAACCTCCGGGTGCCCGTTTCCGGGTCGGCCACGCGGCACTTACAATGGCCGAGTATTTCCGCGACGACGCCAAGCAGGACGTGCTTTTGATGATCGACAACATCTTTCGTTTCATTCAAGCGGGGATGGAGGTTTCCGGCCTGCTGGGTCAATTGCCCTCCCGCCTGGGCTACCAGCCGACACTCGCCACGGAGCTGGCCGAGCTTGAAGAACGGATCTGCAACACCAAGACCGGCGCGATCACTTCCATTCAGGCTGTCTATGTACCGGCGGATGACTTCACCGACCCGTCCGCCGTACACACCTTCGGCCACCTGTCCGCGACCATCGCCCTGTCACGCAAAAGAGCCAGTGAGGGGCTGTATCCGGCCATCGATCTTCTGCAATCCGGATCGAAAATGCTGATGCCGAACATTGCGGGCGAGCGCCACTATAAAATCGCCCAGGAGATCCGCCGGACGCTGGCGGTTTATGAAGACCTGAAAGACATCATCGCCATGCTGGGTATCTCAGAGCTGTCGCGCGAAGACCAGCGCACTGTCTTTCGCGCCAGGCGTCTGGAGCGCTTCTTCACTCAGCCTTTTTTTGTCACGGAGCAGTTCACCGGCACGGCCGGCAAGATGGTTTCCCGCGAAGATACACTCGACGGCTGTGAAAGAATTCTCAACGACGAGTTTGCCGATCTGCCGGAGCGCGCTCTTTATATGATCGGTTCCATTGATGAGGCGAAGATCGAAAATGTTGCTTAAGATTTTATTGCCGGCGGAAGTGCTGCTGGTGGAAGAAGTTAAAAAGATCATCGCGGAGGCGGAAAACGGGTCCTTCTGCCTGATGCCCAACCATATTGACTTTGTGGCGACATTGGCTCCCGGCATTTTTCAATTTGAAAAGGCAATGGGAGGGCAGGAGCTCCTGGCGATGGATGTCGGCACGCTCGTCAAAAAAGGGGCGGACGTTCTTGTTTCTACACGAAACGCCGTCAAGGCACCGGATCTGGGAAAATTAAAGGAAGTGGTGGTGCAGCAATATGACATACTCGACGAGCGGGAAAAGATGGTGCGTTCCGCCGCCGCAAAACTGGAGGCGTCGTTAATCAGACGCTTCGTTGAACTCAAATAGTGAAACTCTCAGGCGCCAGGCCGGAAACTGAGAACCCTAAACAAAACAGGGGGCGAAGATGGTTGAAATACGAAGAACGACCAGCAACAGGCGACGAAAAATGGCGGATCACTTTACCGAACAGATCGCCAAAAAAGAGGCGCTCCGCCAAAAAGGACTGCGCCACAAGGATGAAACCGTCTGGTTCGGCCTGGGAATGTTCGGCATTGTCGGCTGGGCAGTGGCTATTCCCACGCTCATCGGCGTCGCCCTGGGCCTCTGGATCGACCGCACCTGGCCCAGTCAGTATTCCTGGGCGCTGATGCTTTTGATTGCCGGGGTGATTGTCGGCTGTATTAACGCCGCCTACTGGGTAAGAAGAGTGCGCAGCAGAATTATCGAAGAGGAATAAGATGAATTCGACTCTCGCCATAACGCTTGTCCTTTGCTTTGCCGCGGGCGCCGCGCTGGGCCTTGTGTACTTCAGCGCTCTTTGGAAGACGGTACGGAGCCTGTCCTCCTCGGCGCGCCCTGTGCGCTTGTTGCTGGTGAGCTTCATTTTGCGGGCGGCGTTACTGGCAGGAGGGCTTTATTTTGTGATGTGCGGCCGCTGGGAACGGATGGCTGCCGCCGTGGCGGGCATAATTGTGATGCGAATAATACTGACCCGCCTCTGGGGACCGGAAAAGCCGTCGGTAGCGGCTCAACAAACAACCATTTAAGACCACCGGGGAACCGCTATGGAAATTGTACCTCTTAGCCAGATAAGTCCGGATCAGGTAATCATCTGGAGCTGGGGCTTTATTACGATCAATGCCACCATTCTTTATACCTGGCTGGTGATGGCCATTTTGGTCGTCGGATCATGGTTTGTGACACGCAACCTATCTGCGGAAATTAATGTCTCGCGCTGGCAGCACTTCCTGGAGGTGATTGTCTCGATAATTCGCGGTGAAATAAGTGAGATGACGAAAAAAGGCACGGATTCATTCATACCGCTGGTCGGCACCCTGTTTTTATTCATCTGCCTGTCCAATATTCTGGTGATCGTGCCGGGCTTTGTTGCTCCCACATCCTCAATGACTACAACGGCGGCACTGGCCACCTGTGTGTTCATCGCCGTTCCCTTCTACGGCATCACACGTACCGGTGTACTCCATTACATTAAGGAATATTTTCAACCCAATTTCATATTCTTTCCCTTTCATGTGATGGGTGAACTGTCCCGCACACTCGCCCTGACGGTTCGTCTTTTCGGAAATATCATGAGTCACGAAAAAGTCGTCGGCATTCTGCTGGCGGTCACCCCGTTTCTGTTTCCGGTGGTGATGCAGGTTCTGGGTCTGCTCATCGGGATAATCCAGGCCTACATTTTTGCGATTCTTTCCATGGTCTATATAGCTTCTGCGCTTTCCACCGAGGATGAAACTCACCATCACCCGGCACAGCAGGAAAGCGCCGGCACTTAAACTTTTTATTAAAGGAGGAGTATTATGGACAGTGTAAGTCTTGTGGCAATGGCCTCAATTTTCGGCGCAGGTTTGGCAATGGCAATCGGTTCAATCGGGCCCGGACTGGGAATGGGACAGGCCATCTCTCAGGCGCTGGCGGCAATCGCCCAGCAGCCGGACGAGAGGAATTCTCTGACCAGGACACTCTTTGTCGGTCTGGCGATGATCGAATCTATCGCCATCTACTGTTTCGTTATTTCGATGATCCTGATTTTTGCCAATCCGTTCTGGGGTTTCATTACAAAATGAGGGAGATGAACCATGCATATCGACTGGTTTGTTTTTATAGCGCAGATCTTTAACTTCCTGCTGCTGATGTATCTGCTGAAGCGCTTTCTCTACGGACGCATCCTGAAGGCCATGGATGATCGTGAGGCAAAAATTGCCGCACGCTTTGCCGAGGCCGAGCAGCTTCAGGCAAAAGCCACCGAGGAGGCCCGGCTCTATGAGAGACGCAACCAGGAACTGCTCGAGCAAAAAGAACAGATGCTCAATGAGGCGGTAGCGGCGGCCGATGCCCGGCGCAGGGAGCTTATGGAAAAGGTCCGCACGGAAGTGGAACAGGTGAAAATCCGCTGGCAGGAAATGATTGCCCGCGAGCAGGATGCGTTTTTACATGATCTGCGTAATCGTGCGGCACGCCAGCTTTTCGCCACGGTGCGCAAAGCTCTTGCCGACCTGGCGGATGCCGATCTGGAGGAGAGGATCATCGATGAGTTTATCCGCCGGATCAGAGATCTCGACAAGGAAAAATCGCTTCAGATGCGTCAGGCAATCAGAGGCACCGGCAACCGCGTCGTTGTGCAGAGCGCCTTCGGCATTTCCGATACCAGACAGTTGCAGATTGAAGAGGCGCTCAAAAGCCAGATCACCAACGGTTTTACCGTCCGGTATGCGCGTGAGCCGGATATCGTGTCAGGAATTGAAATAAGGGTGAACGGGCATAAAATCGCCTGGAGCTTCAACGAGTATCTGGAGACGCTGGTGGAAAGCCTCACGGAAACTCTTCAGCGTCAAGCTCACGCAGCATAAGTAAAGGAGAGAGACTGCAGGCTGTCAGCCGGACAGTTCCAAAACGAAACAGGCTAAAAGACTACAGCCCGCTATAGGAGGCGTGGAATGAATCAGGATCCGAAACCACTGGAAAGTGAAGAATTAAAAACATTCCTAGATGAAACATTCGAGACAATGGACAAGGTCCTCGGGGAGCAGAATCCGGAACTCCGGCAACTGGAAGTAGGCCAGGTGGAGTTCGTTGGAAGGGATATCGCCCGCGTGAGTGGACTGCCGCGTGTACAGGCCGAGGAGATGGTCCGCTTCGCAGGCAACTACATGGGGCTTGTTTTCAACGTAGACCCCAAAGAAATAGGTGTGGTGCTGCTGGACCCGAGCGAGAATTTACAGGTCGGTTCGGAAGTGCAGCGTACCCGGCGCGTCCTGGACGTGCCGGTGGGAGACGGGCTCCTGGGCCGTGTCGTGGACCCGATCGGACGGCCGCTCGACGGGCTGGGCGAGGTCAGTACGGTGCTGCGCCTGCCTGTGGAAAGGCCGGCGCCGGCGGTCATGGACCGTGCACCGGTAACTGTGCCGCTGCAAACAGGCACCAAGGTGATCGATGCACTCATCCCCATCGGCAGGGGGCAGCGCGAGTTGATCCTGGGCGACCGCCAGACAGGCAAAACCGCCATCGCCGTGGACACCATCATCAACCAGAAGGAAACAGGCATTATCTCCATTTACTGCGCTGTCGGGAAAAAAAGCGCAGACGTCGCCAAGGTGATCGCCGAGCTGCACGACCACGGTGTGATGAAATCATGTATTGTCGTCGTAGCCACCGGCGAAGACACTCCCGGCCTTCAGTTCATCGCGCCTTATGCCGCGACGAGCATGGGTGAGTATTTTGTAGAGCAGGGCAAAGATGTGCTGATTGTCTATGACGATCTCACCTCGCATGCGCGCGCCTACCGCGAAGTGTCGCTACTGTTACGCCGCCCCCCGGGACGTGAAGCCTTCCCCGGCGACATCTTCTACATTCATTCGCGGCTTTTAGAGCGCTCCACGCACATGCGTCCGGAACTGGGCGGCGGCTCACTCACCTCTTTGCCGATCGTCGAAACAGAGGCGCAGGATATGTCCTCTTATATTCCCACCAACCTGATTTCGATCACGGACGGACAGATTTATCTGTCGCCGATACTTTTCAACAAAGGTATCCTGCCGGCGGTGGATGTCGGCAAATCTGTCTCGCGAGTCGGAGGCAAAACTCAGCTTCCCGCATATCGGTCCGTCGCGGGAGATCTGAGGCTTTCCTATTCGCAGTTCGAAGAACTGGAATCATTTTCCCGTTTCGGTACCAGGCTCGACGACGCCACACGCAGAACACTGGAGAGGGGCTGGCGGGTACGCGAGATCCTCAAACAGGGACAGTTCCGGCCGCTGCGCGCCTCCGAGCAGATCATATCACTTTTATCGGTGACGGGCGGCGCTCTGGATCTGGTTCCGACGGAAAAAATACGTACGGCCGAGCAGAAGGTTATCGACACAATCAATGAGCAGATGCCCGAGCTGTGCGATAGAATCGACGGGGGCGAAACATTGAAGATGGAGGACCGCGAAAGTGTCCTGGAAAAAATAAAACTCGCAATCGCGCCTTTTGAAGAAATCGAGGAAGACGGTGCAAACAACTGAGTCGCTGAAAAGAAGGATGAAAAGTGCGGGCGATCTGCTGTCCGTGGTGAAAACCATGAAGGCACTGGCGGCGGTGAGTATCCGTCAGTATCAGCGGGCGGTGGATTCTCTGCGTGATTATAATCTGGCTGTTGAAATGGGCCTGCAGATCGTCCTCAAAGAACGCATGGGGGCACTGATGGAGAAAAAAACAGCTTCCATCAAGCGGATGGGCATCATCATCTTCGGCTCGGACCAGGGCCTGTGCGGGCAGCTCAACGAGCAGATCGCTTCTTACACGCTGGAGTATGTCAAAAACGCCGGCATTAAAAAGGAAGACCGACGCGTTCTCTGCATCGGTGCGCGCGTAGCAGATTATGTTGAAGACGCAGGTCAAAATATCAATGAACTGCTCACCACGCCGGGCTCTACCGCCGGTATCACGCCACTGGTACAGGAAATCATCATGGTCGTTGACGAGTGGCACTTCAGACACAATGTTGACCACTTCTTTTTGTTTTACAATAAATACGAAAGCGGCGCGACCTACTATCCACATTTGGTGCAGATGCTGCCGGTTTCGAGGCAATGGTTGAAGGAAATTGCCAAAAAGAAATGGGAGTCCAAATCGTTGCCGATCTTCCGCATGGACGGAGACCAAATCTTTTCTTCGTTAATCCGGGAATATCTTTTTGTTTCTCTGTACCGTGCCTTTGCCGAGTCGCTGGCCAGCGAAAACGCCAGCCGCCTGGCCTCCATGCAAAATGCGGAAAAAAATATCGAAGAGCAACTGCAGGACCTGAACGTACAGTATCACCGCACGCGGCAAATGACGATCACGGAAGAGCTTCTGGATATTGTTGCCGGTTTTGAGGCAATGCAGCAACAAACATCATAAACTATTCCGGAAAGGAGGACCGGCTATGTCAACAGGATCAGATAAAAGAATTTGCGTAATTTGCGCATGGCGGGAAAACTGCACCAAACGTTACCGTGTGAAAACAAATGCCCTGTTTGATGTGAACTGCCCGGACTACACCCGGGATATTAAACTCAAAGACAGAGATGTCGACAAGCTCGTGGAAGACCAGGTGTATCGCTGGAAACAGGAGAAAAAAGAAAAGCCCGGGCAGACCATCACTCTTTCCAGCCAGGCCGGGGCTGGTGGCGGCTGGATAGCCAGGATTCTGGCCACCGAGCTGGAGATGAACATTGTCGGCAGTGAACTGATCCACAAGGTAGCCGAAAGTGCACACATGAGCGAAAAGGTCATCGCCTCGCTGGATGAAAAAAGCATTTCCTTATTCGACAGCCTGATCAGCTCTTTTTTCGAGTCGCGCCACATCTGGCCCAATGAATATATCCGCCATCTGTCACTGGTCATGCACACCAACGCCAAGCACGGCAACATCATCATCATCGGCCGGGGCGGCAGCTTCATCCTCAAAGACGAGGCTTTCCGCGTGCGTATCATCGCCCCGCTGGAAACAAGGGTGGAGAAAGTCATGCGTGACCGGCAGATGTCTCTGAAAGAAGCCAAGGAGCATCTCAAAAAATTCGACAGCGATCAGATCGCGTTTGTCCGTAAATATTTTAAAGAGGACATCAATGACCCGAAACACTACGACATAATGATCAACACGCAGCATATCGGAATTGAAAGCGCCGCTGAATCGGTCAAAAAAGCCTTCCTGGCATGGAAGGCACTTCGCAGTCAGATTCCGGCGTAAAAGCACCGAACGGAGCCTCAACTACTTTGTGGATCGGTCACAAGCATCCTCAGCTTTCGCGGCCGGCATATAAAAAGTCCCACTGTTAAGTGCGGATGCCTCTGTTCTCAAAGGGCGACTCGCGGCATAATGAGCCGGACAGACTTTTGACCGGTTGCCGGAAAAACATGCAGCATGTCTGATCATCTGCATGCAGGGGTGCAGCTCTGATAATGCCGGATTTGGAGGGGTACGTGTCTTTGATTGATTTGACGGATGGGTTGTAACCACGATGATTGCGGTGGTTCAAGATGCCGGTGCTTCGGTCTTTCCTTGAAATCCCTCTGGAGTTGCGGCCAGATACAGCATAAACGACGTGCCCACCCCCACGACTGATTCCACACTGATCAGGCCATTGTGGTATTTAATGATCGAGTCGCAGATGGCGAGCCCCAGGCCGATGCCGCCCCGCTCTTTTTTTTCTTTGGTCGTAAAATAAGGATCAAATATTTTAGAGAGATTTTCACGGGGGATGCCCACTCCGTGATCACGGATGATAATACGGACATAATTGCCTTTTCCCAGCGTCCGGATGTTGGTTCCCGTGGTTGTGTTTTCCGCGATCACTTCCACAACTCCGTCATCGGGCATAGCCTCTTTGGCATTGGTCAGTATATTTTCAATGACCTGTCGGATCTGGCCTGCATCCACTTCCACAGGCCACAAGTCCGGCGCGATCATCGTCTGGTAGCTGATATTCGAACCGGACAGAGTCTTTTTAACTGTTTCTTCGATAAGCCCGCCCAGACGCTCCATCTTTTTTACCGGATAACCTCCCTGAGAAAACATAATCAACCGGTGCGCCAGTTCCTTGGCCTGGAGACCTGCCTTCTCGGCCGTCGCCAGACCATTTTCCAGGATCTTATCTTCGTCATTGGCAGAAATCTTCGCCAGGAAGACATTGCGTAAAATGGCGGTCAGCAGGCTGTCAAAGTCTTTGGCCACACCGTCGGCGAAAGTACCCAGGGATTCATTTTTGGTCCTTTGCAGCAGCTCCTCCTGGGCCAGCTTCTGCTCGGTGATATCCTGCAGGGTCTGGATCGCGCCAAACATATTGCCGCGCGAGTCTCGAATGCCTGAGGCCGTGATGCGAAACCATTTTCCTCTTTCCCCCATATCCGGGAAAAATTGCGTTACCTCATAGGCGTCATCAAGCACAGAGGATCTTTCCACCTTACCCTCATAAAGAGAAGGCGCATTGGAGATCTTGCCACTTAAAATAAGGTCCGCTAGGCAAGAACGGGGAGACTTGTAAAAAGCGCGCCACTGTTGATCCGTGTTAATGACCTCTTTTGCCCGGATGCCGCTGACACCATCCATGGCTTTATTCCAGTAGATGATTTTGCGGTTTTTGGAGATGACAAAAGTCGGTATGGGAGAGCTCTGAATAATGTTGCGCAGAATCAGCTCATCGTTGTGTCCCCTCCACAGCGAGTATGTGAAGCTGATGATGGCGGTAATCATCGCCATTATCAGAAGCAGTAAAATCAGTAATTCACCTTGCATTTGAGCCTCTCGCTCGGAGTGTTCACCTGATTTTTTTTCATAACAATGTTAGTCGAAAATTGCAAGATTGATTGGAGGATTGGAAGATTAGAGGATTAGAGGGTTGGAGGGTATGACGAATCTAAAAAAATACCGGATGACGGTGATTTGTAAAATCGGAAAAGCAATCGCCCGGATAAGGCGGTTACGGAAAGTCTCTTTTATCCATTTAAATCGGTTTGGCCATCGATCTGTTTTACCACAGGCACTGTGATACAGGGCGTGATACGCCCCTTTCATCCGGGCGTTTCATCCGCCATCATCTTCATTCACATTCGGGATATAAAAAGCCGGATGAGTTTGAGGTGATTCCATATTGCAAAAAACGACCATACAAGAGGTCCGCTTTTAGTGACCGCCGCGCGATGTATCTTTGCAGGCTGGCTTTTTACAACCTGAGTTCCCGGAAAAATGTAACGATGAAACGCTGGTAACTCCCCAATAAGAAAGAATTATGTACGATTTTTCTTGCATTAATCCTCGTTACTATATATATTATTGTAACGAGGAAGGGAGGAGTCGCACATGGCAGCTATCGTGTATCAGACCAATAGAAAAACCGGCGTCACCTATGCATACGAGTCTATCTCTCACTGGGACAAGGATAAGCAGCAGTCCCGGGCGAAGCGAGTATGCATCGGGCGGGTTGACCCCGAGACTCGGAAGATTGTTCCCACCCGAAAGAGGATGCAACCGGCGGCCAGGGAGAAGCGAACACGAGGACCTGTGCCGACCACGTGGGCAACCCGCTCCTTTTACGGGGCCATCTATCTTCTTGACCGGATCGGGGAGAGTACCGGGGTGAGGCAGGATCTGAAGACATGTTTTCCTGATAGTTATCGCCAGCTCCTCTCCATTGCCTATTACCTGATTCTGGAGGACAAGAACCCCCTGAGCCGTTTCTCCCGCTGGGCCGCACTCCATCGACATCCCCACGGTGAGAGTATCTCATCCCAAAGAAGCAGCGAACTATTCGCATCCATCACTGAGGAAGCCAGGCAGCGATTTTTCCGCCTTCAGGGGAAGCGCCGGGTGGACAAAGAATATCTGGCCTATGACAGCACGTCCATCTCCAGTTATTCGAAATGTCTCAGGCAGGTTCGCTATGGCAAAAACAAAGATCATGAGCATCTGGCGCAGATCAATCTCACCTTGCTCTTCGGGCAAGAATCACGCGTGCCCTTTTATTACCGGAAACTGGCAGGAAACATTCCCGACGTGAAGACACTGAGGAAGTTGTTGGCCGACATGAACACGCTGGGCTACGAGAAGATCAAGGTGGTTTTGGACCGAGGCTTCTTCAGTGCAGGCAACATCAACGAATTGTACCGGCACCACATAAAGTTTCTGATTGCCGCCAAGCTTTCCCTGAAGTTCGTGAAGACGCACCTGGAGACCATTCGAGACACGATGCATAGTTGGACCCACTATAATCATGCCTACCAGCTCTATATGTGTTCCCTGCCGATTACGTGGGACTATGTTCAGGACCGTCCCTACAAAAAGGATACCATCAAGGCGGATCGCCGGATGTATCTCCATCTGTACTACTCCTCGGAGCGGGCACTGGAGGATGAGAAGGCTTTCAACAGCCGTATGGTCGATTGGCAGGAAGAATTGGAGAGCGATCAGCGTCACCCGGATCACGAGAAATACTATGCCAAGTATTTTGAGGTAAAAAGCACACCGGTTCGTGGAATAAAGATTATAGCCAAAGAAGATGCCTTGGCGGCGGCGAAACGCAATTACGGTTATTTTGCCCTTCTAAGCAACGAAATAAAGGATTCAGTGGAGGCGCTTGAGGTCTACCGCAACAAGGATCTGGTGGAAAAGGCCTTTGATAACTTGAAAGAACGGCTGAATCTGCGTCGGGTGGCTGTCTCGTCGGAACAGAGCCTTGATGGGAAGCTCTTCGTTCAGTTCATAGCGCTGATCTTTCTCGCCCATATCACAAAAAAGATGCAAGAGAACAACCTGTTCAAAGATCATACCTTGCAGGAGGTCATTGATGAACTCGATGTCATTGAATGCTTTGAAGTGCCGGGACAGCGACTACAGGCCGGCGAAATAACGAAACGACAGATCGACCTATACACCAGACTGGGCATCAACCCGCCTGCCTCGTTACAATAACGCGGGAATTTAGGTTATAAGCTGATTTTGCCGGTTGGTGTAAACGAAAAAAATGAAACCTGGAAGGGAAAAGAACAACTGACATAAGCCTCCAACGCAGACCATAAATTGAAAAACCGGCCTTCCCTGATACACTGCCAGCGCCGGACTCACGATGAAATATGTAATGCATTCAGGCCCTTGCCTCTGGGTTTCCGGACCCGCGCATGACGTTTTTTCACTGTCGGAATGGCTTACATAAAATATTTGTATTACAATCCAAGGGTTATGTATTATTTCGGTAATTCTTGTCAATTTCGGCGTTTCTTGCGTCGGAATACTTTACAACAGCAATATTTAAGTGTGCTGATAAAATTCTAAAATAAAAAAAGTTCATCTTTATATGACTGTAAATACATATATTTATCTGACGTTCACAAGTTATCGATCTTTCTGGTACGTGACGTGCTATACATACAGCAAATAGAAATACGGAGGTTTGCAAATGAAAAAAGTTATTTTAAGTCTGGCGGCGGTTGTTATGGGGCTTTTCCTGATCGCACCTGCGGCGAGCGCCTACACTATTGAGGCTGGCGACTATGTCATCATCTCTCAGGGAGTGGGAGGCGCAAACAACGGAGGTTCTTTCAACATCGACAAAATTGGTGATGATGAAGGCATTTTGTTCAGCACATTTTGTCTGGAAAGAAATGAGTATTTCTCACCGGGAGAAACCCTTCTGGTCGGGTCGGTTTCGAATGCAGCGGTTCAGGGAGGTTTAAGCGGCGGCAACCCGGATCCGATCAGTTCAGCCACTGCTTTTCTGTTCTATCAGTGGGCAACCGACCAGATCGCTCATACCACCGCCAATGCAAATGCCCTCCAGCTGGCTATCTGGCATCTGGAAGGTGAATTGGAAAAAACGCCCGGTTTCGACACTCTGACCCTTACGAATGATGCCCGCGGCTTCATCGCTTCCGCAGCCAATGCCAACGGGGATTACGGTGTAGAAGTGATGAATTTCATGAGAAAAGATGCCCGCGGCAATTACACGGTTCATGCACAGTCTCAACTGATTTATAATCCGACCTCCGTGCCCGAGCCGGCCACATTACTGCTGTTCGGCGTGGGACTCCTGGGGCTTGCCGGTATCCGCAAAAAAATGAAATAACCAAAGCCTGTTTATATATTGAAAAAGGCAGAGTCACCGGCTCTGCCTTTTTTGTTTTCCGGGCCGGCGCGAGTAAGGAGATGAAGCGGTAAGAAGGGGAAGGGTAATGCTTATACCCGCGGGCTCCCGGCCGCCACTTTCCATGTAGTCAATCCCTGGATTTTCTCCCCAATCATTTCTTATGCACTTTCCGTCCATAACCCGTCTCCTGTAACCGTCACTGTGTGGTCTTCCTCGCTTACGATCGGTCATTTAATTGGGCAACCGCAATGAGTCCGGACTCAATGGTTACGGCTTTTGAATTTCAAACCTCCATTTTTGCCTTGACTGTCCGGATATCTTGGTTCTAATGCTCTCATATGAAAAAGTCGGCAAATTCCCCTAAAAAAAGAGTGATGGTGGCGATGAGCGGAGGAGTGGATTCATCCGTCGCGGCTCTCATGCTGATTGAGGCGGGCTTTGATGTCACAGGCGCCACCATGTCTTTGGGTATCCATCGACAGGGTGCATCACCGGGTCGATTCGCCGACGAGGCGATCGAAGATGCAAAGCATGTGTGCACTCGGCTTGGCATCCCCCACCTGCTTTTTGAATGCTCCTCGCTCATGGAAAAAAAGGTAATTGCAAAGTTCATTGCCGACTATATGCTTGGCAGGACACCGAATCCCTGTGTCGTCTGCAACCGTCACCTCAAATTCGGCGAACTCATTTTGCGGGCGCGCCAACTCAATTTCGACCATCTGGCCACCGGACACTATGCGCGTATTGTACCGGGCCCGGGCGGAGGACCAAAACTTCTGCGTGCCTCAGACAAACTTAAAGACCAGAGTTATTTCCTCTACGGAATTAAAAAAGAGGATCTGGGCTATATTCATTTTCCGCTGGGTGAGATGACCAAAGAGCAGGTGCGTCAAATGGCCGGAAAGGCCGGTCTGCCCGTGGCCAAACGAAGCGAAAGCCAGGACATCTGTTTTGTGCCCGATGGTGACTATCGCAAAGTCTTCCTGCAGCGCGGGATCAACCTGCCGGAAGGGGATATTGTAGATCAAAACGGCAGAGTCATTGGCCGCCATCGCGGTATCGCCAATTACACCATCGGCCAGCGCGGCGGATTGGGTATAAGTTCGCCCCGGCCGTTATATGTTTTGTCACTCGATGCCCGGTCAAACACGATTATCGTGGGAGGAAAGGAAGATCTTTTTGCCAGGGGACTCATCGCCTCCGGCCTGAATCTGCTGGCAGACGCCTGGCCTGATGTGGCGGAGGCGAAAATCCGCTATCGCAAAAAACCTGCACACTGCAAACTCTCTTTCGACGGGAAGATATTGACGGTGGTTTTTAACGAGCCCCTGGAAGCGATCACCCCCGGCCAGTCGGTTGTTTTCTACGAAGGCGATCAAGTGCTGGGCGGAGGCGTGATCGAAAGAGCCATCCGCGATTGAAGAGCTGATGCTTGAAAAAGATATTATGAGTGCTGAAAGCAGCCGCTGGCTGCACGGCGGTCCGCCGACAGGTAACAATCCACCTGATACCGCCCCAGGTTTTCCTTGCGTGGAACTTATAAAAAGCCCGGCTAAAGGTGGCTAAAAACAAATGCGCGAAAGTGCGGGGAAAACTATCGTGTGAGTTTAGAGATTGAAAAATCTTTTCATCAGTTCCCGGACATGGATCTTCTCTTCCGAGTCTCCCTCCAGTTTCTCGACGATGAGCGGCAGCCATTTATCCCAGTTGGCCGCATCGAAATGCATGCCGATTTCGGTGTAGAGCTCCTCGGAAGCTTCGGCATGGCCCAAAAGCCCCCACAGGACTTCAAGCCTTACTTCGTAGTCACAGGGCTTATCCCACAGATTGCGGAAGTATGCCCCCACATCCTCGTCGCCAGTGAAGCTCTGCAGCAGTTTCAGCGCGAAACGCCTCAAAGGAAGATCATGCAGGCGTGATGAAGCAATCTCCATCAGCAGGGCTTTATCTTGAATGGAGACTTCCTGCCGGCAGTAGCCAAACAGAGGATATGTGTTCAAAAGCTGCTGCACGGCCGCTTCCGGGGGAGTGCCGCTTCTTAAGTCCTGGAGCGCTTTTTGCGCCACGTAACGGTATATGATTTCCTGACGTCCCTGCTGCTGATAGTTATCCATGCCGGCCTTGTTTTAAAATAGTTCATGTCGCCCGGGGCGGGCGTCCGGTAATAAAGCTATGATAGTTCTGAAACTCCTCCACAATTATCGCCGAAAGCGCTTCCCGCCGCTTGGCGTTGGCCAGTTTGACAAACTGCCATTCCTGGGCGGAAAGGGTCATGCCATAACTGAGACCGATTTGCAGTGACGCGCACAGGGCATCAGCCGCCTTGACGATGATTGTCTTCTTTTTCAGATCGGCGGATTCCCCGCTTGCCAGAACATCCGTTTCATGGTGATTGGCAATGGCAAAAACCATGTCGTCAGGAAGGTTCCATTGCTCGGCGACATATTTACCCATATCACCGTGGTCAAATCCCAAAATTGTGTTCTCCGCCTCCACAAAAGGGATTCCTTCCTGCTGAACCAGGCGGATCACCTCGGCATATTCCTTTTTCCGCGACAAATTAATGACCACTTTGCCTATGTCATGCAACAGTCCGTAAATAAAGGCCTCGCCGGAGGGGATCAGCCCCAGATCCCTGGCGATAAGTCCCGAGGCGACAGACACCGCCAACGAGTGCTCCCACAAGGCAACGTCTGTTTTATTTGACGAGCGGCGCAAGTCGCGAAGCGAAATGGCAAAGACCAGCGCCTGCACGGTGGTAAAACCGATACGGGTTATCGCATCGGAAATGTCTGAAACTGTATTGCTGGCCCGGTAATAGACCGAATTGGCCACTTTGAGCAGACGGGAAGAAAAGGCCTGATCCATGGAAATAACTTTTTTCAAGTCTTCAAGCGAAGAATTTCCATTGGCGATGATGTGCAAAACACGGGTTGCAACCACCGGCAGAGAGGGAACATCCGGCACCTGGCCCGTAAAATTTATGGGATTATCCTTTTTCACGCCTCATCCATCGTTTTGTTGCGATCTTTAAGAGATTTCACCGGCATCCTCCCCGGTTTTCCCGAAACGGCCGCCGATGAATGAATATTTTATCTCATACTTCCCCGGATTCTTCAACATATGATTTTTTGTAAACGCCCGGATAAAATCATCTTGACAAATGCAATAAAAAATGTGAACGGCAATTCAGTTTTTGAACATTCATTCAAAATTGAATGGCGGGCATGAAAAGAACAAAACGAAAAGAACGGGAATTCACGATGCGGCGGGAGACCATCCTCGCCGAGGCGGAAAAGATCTTTTCCGTCAAAGGTTATCATAATGTAACCATGGCGGAAATTGCCACCGCCGCCGGATTTTCCACCGGGGCATTGTATCTCTACTTTGAAAGTAAAGAGGCACTCTACACCGATCTAATCATCGAAAGGCTGACTCTTATGTATTCGTCTGTCCTCCGGGAGGTAGCCGCAGCGAAGAACATTTTTGAAAAGCTCGACGCCTACATCCTGGCTCACCTGACATTCGTGGAGGAGAACACGGATTTCTGCCGGATCTTTCTGAGAGGCGAAAACGAACTGTCGCCTCTGACCATGGACACTCTGCGTGAGCGGCTCAAGGAAGACTATCTTGAAAGTCTGGCCTATATGGAAGATATCGTGAAAGCGGGGATAAAAAAACGCATATTGAGAAATCTCCCGCCCCGGGATATAGCGACCACCTTGTCTCATCTGGTGCGCGCCTCTGCCGTGGACTGGCTGATGATGAATGCCAATGAACCGCTCATGCCGAAAAAAGACATGATTCTGGATATTTTCTTAAATGGAGTTAAAAAACATGAAGTTTAAATTTATTATGAGGCAGGGCGTCGCAACTGCTCCTGTCGTGTTCTTTCGGTCGTCCACGCGGGCAGGAGCTCCTCTGAGTGCCGAGCGGGAAGCTGCCGCCGGAATGCCGGGTTACCGGAAAATCGAGATAACAGAAAGGGTTGCAAAATGAAAAAGTCGTATTTTATCCTTCTGATCACTTTTTGTGTCGCCTTCCTTGCCCCCTGCCGGGGAATGGCCGATGAATACACGCTTCGGGACCTGTACCGGCAGGCTCTCATCAATTCTGAAAAAATAAAATACGCCGAGGAGAACCTCTACATCGCACAGATGACAAAGAACAAGGCCTGGGCGGTTCTGATGCCCAGATTGACCGCCTACGGCGCATACAATCATTTTTCTGAAGAAAAGTATAAAACGACCGTCACCCCCCTGCCTCCGCCTTTACCGACCCTGACCGGCAACGTCCTTGTTCAACCTTCATCATCAGGCAACTGGGGCGTGCGCGCCGATCAGTCCTTCTCACTTTCCGCCCGAGAGCTCGACGCCTTGAAAATTGCCGGCCAGGGTATCACGAAAAGCCAATACGATCTCGATTCCGCCAAAACTGATTTTATCCTTGCGGTGGCCTCTTCGTATTACAACGTGCTGCGTGCGCAAAAGGCGCTGGACATCGCCCGGGCCAACCTGGAGCGTCTGGCACAATATCGTCATTTTGTGGATAAAAAAGTCAAGGTGGGCGAGCTCACCAGAACCGCCCTGCTGCGGGCCGACGGCGAACTCTCCGGGGCCAGGGCCGATTTTCTGCGGGCGGAAAACGCCCTTAAGCTGTCGCGGGCCGCCCTGGTGCGCATCACCGGCGTTCCCGAGCCTCTTGAACTAAAAGAAGAAGACGCACTCCCCGCTTATGCCGATGACCTGGACAAAATGCGTACCGAGGCGTTCGATGCCCGGGCTGATTTAAAAAGTTTCGAGATGCAAACACAAATGGCGTCTCAACAGGTAAAGTATGCGCGCGGCGCGTTTTGGCCGCAGGTGGGTCTGTTTGCCGTCTATAGCGGGCTTGACCAGAGCCCGGAGACTGCGACTTTGAACAAAGAGAGTCTCTTTGCCGGTGTGAGCCTGACTTTCCCTTTTTTTGAGGGAGGGCTGAGAATTGCCGAATACAGAGAAACTCAGGCCAGGGAGCGTCAGGCCCGCCTGGCCTATGATGATCTGAAAAAGAATATCGACATTGAACTGCGCGCCGATTATCTGGAGCTGGAAACACAAAAAGGCACGCTGAAATTTCTGGAGGACCAGCTTGTGTTCGCCCGTGACAACTACAACGCCGTGCTGCGCCAGTATGAACACGGCCTGGCCACCAGCCTGGACGTTATGGACGCCAACACCCTGCTTTTATCGTCGGAGCGCAACGTGGCGGACGCCATCTACGGCTGCAGGCTGGCCTATCTGAAAGTCAGGAAATCAAGCGGGACACTGCTGAAATTCATCGGAGAAGAAAATTGACAAGCGCTTATCGTCATCATACGGGGAGGTTAAAGAACTTATGAGGTCTCAACTAAACACGGTGCCTGTGCGCCGCCATTCACTGCAAACAATGGCGGCAGCGTTCGTGACAATCCTTCTGGCTGCGGCTTTAGTTTGCGCGGCGGGTTGCGCCAAAAAAGAGCAGCAACAGGAAGAGCGTCTGGTAAATGTCCATGTGTGGGAGGCAAAAATCAGAGAAGTTCATCCCCATCTGGAATCAACCGGCACTCTCCGGGCGGACGAAGAGGTGCTCGTGAGCGCGGAAGTTGACGGGATCATCAAAAGCATCCTCGTTGAGGAAGGTTCTGTGGTGAAAGAAGGCCAGCTTCTGGCCCGGATCAATGAGACGGACTACAATCTGGATCTGGTACGCACGGAAGCCGCCCTGCGCCAGGCCGAAGCCTCTCTGGACAATGCGCGGGCCGAATACGGGCGCAAGGAAGCTCTCTTCAGAGACGAGCTGATCACACGCCAGCTATTTGACGATGTCTCCACCCGGGCCTCTCTTGCCGAAGCGGAACTCGAAAGGGTGAAGGCTACACTGGCCATCGCCCGGGAAAGGCTGGCGCGGACGAAAATTTATTCGCCGCTTAACGGGGCGGTCAAAGAAAAGAGGCTTTCCGCCGGTGATTTTGTCCGCAACGGCATGCCGATTTTTCAGGTAATCAAGACAAATCCGCTGAAACTGAGTTTCACTGTGGCGGAAAAGGACGTCGGCAAACTTAAAAAAGGCCAGGAGATTTCTTTTACCGTTGATGCTTTCCCCGACAGAACCTTTACCGGTCAGGTCAGCCTGCTTTTCCCCAACGTAGAGGAGCGCACCAGAACGCTTCAGGCCGAGGCGCTGGTGCCCAATGCCGAACGTCTGCTCAAGCCCGGTTACTTTGCCCGCGTCAGGATATTTACCGAAGCCCCGCGCGAGGCGGTGGTCGTGCCTGTGACCTCGCTCATTTACGACAACGCCACCATCCGTGTTTTTGTTGTTTCTCAGGGCAAGGCCGAGGCGCGTGTTATCAAAATCGGCAACAAGTACGGCGATGTAATCGAGATCATCGAAGGTGTTACGGAAAATGAACAGGTGGTCGTGGCCGGGCAAAACAACCTGTCGGAAGGAGTAAAAGTTAATGTGGCTCGCTAAAACCTCCGTCCAGCGGCCTGTTTTCGCCACCATGGTCATCATGGCCCTGGTCGTCTTGGGCATTGTCAGCTATCCACTCATCGGCGTAGATCTTTTTCCGAAAATTGATTTCCCCATCGTCACGATTACGACAACGCTAAAAGGCGCAAGTCCCGACGTGATGGACGTCGATGTCACCGAACGTATCGAAGGCGCCGTCAACACCATCAATGGCGTCAAAAGCATAACCTCTACAAGCTACGAGAGCTTTGCCCGGACAACGATAGAATTTGTCCTGGAGCGCAACATCAATGAGGCGGTTCAGGACGTGCGCGAAAAGGTATCGGAGATCCGCTCGAAGCTGCCTGCGGATATCGACGAGCCGCGCATCGCCAAGGTGGACCCGGACGCATCGCCGATTCTGTTTTTAAATCTTTCCGGTAACCGCTCGGTACGAGACCTCTCCACCTACGCCGATGAAATCCTGAAAGAACAACTCCAGCGCATCAACGGTGTGGGCGATGTTATTTTTTACGGGTTGAGGCTCCGCCAGGTGCGTATCTGGCTGGATACGGCGAAAATGCAGGCCTATCAAATAGCGCCCAGCGATGTGGTTTTGGCGCTCAAGCGCGAAAACATCGAACTGCCCGGTGGCCGGATCGAAACGAAAACAAAAGAATATACGATCCGCATAAAAGGTGAATTCGCCAGGATCGTGGATTTCAATGACCTGATTGTCAGCTATTACAAGGGCGCGCCGGTGCGCATCCGTGATATCGGCCGGGCGGAAGACGGCATGGAAGAAAAAAGAAGTCTTGCCCGTTTCAACGGTGTGCCGGCAGTCGGCATGGCGATACAAAAACAATCCGGCACCAACACGGTGGAAGTGGCCAATCGTGTTAAGGCAGAAGTGGCAAAAATCAACAAAACACTGCCACCCGGGATGCAAATAAATTTTGCCGGAGACCAGTCGCTCTTTATCGTGCGCTCCATCGACGAGGTACAGTTCCACCTGGTTATCGGCAGTATCTTCGCCATTTTAGCGGTTTTTCTATTTCTGAAAAATGTACGCACCACGCTGATCAGCGCCGTGGCCCTCCCCGTTTCGGTCATTTCCACTTTTGCGCTGCTCAACGCCTTTAATTTCACCTTCAACAACATGACGATGCTGGCCCTGTCTCTTTCGGTGGGGCTGCTCATCGACGATGCGATCATTGTCATCGAAAACATCTTCCGCCATGTCGAGGAGGGCATGTCACCCCGTGAGGCGGCGGTTTTCGCCACATCGGAGATCGGCCTGGCCGTGATGGCCACAACGTTTGCCATTGTGGCCATATTTTTGCCGGTGGCCTTCATGAAAGGCATTATCGGAAGATTTTTCCTGCAGTTTGCCCTGACGATTGTTTTTGCCATACTGGTGTCTTTGCTTGTTTCATTTACACTAACGCCGATGATGGCCTCGATTTTTTTAAAGCCCGGCCTGAAATCAATACCCAACCCGCTTGCCGGCGGTCCGGGCACCCAAACAGCCTTGCCGCCAAGAAATAAAATCTGGCAAAAAGCAGGTGATGCACTGGAGCGCCAATATAAAAAATTGGAAGAATTTTACCGGCGCGTGCTCGCCTTCACTTTGGGCTATCGTAAGACAGTTTTATTTTCGGCTTTTGTGATTTTTGTTTTGAGCCTGGGGCTGACTGCGTTCATCGGCAAGGAATTCAACCCTCCGGAAGACCAAAGTGTGTTTATGGTGCGCATGGAGACACCGATTGATTACTCCGTGAAGCAGGTCGAAAAATACCTGGGTGATACTGAGCAGATGATGCAGGAGCTGCCCGGCGTTAAATCAGTTTATTATGTTCAGGGATATGGAGGATACGCCAACAAGGCCCTGATTATGATCAACCTCGTTCCTAAATCGCAGCGCAAACACACCCAGGAAGAACTCAAGAAAATGGCGCGAACGAAATTGCGGACCATCCCCGGCCTGAAAGTCTCGGCGGAGGACATCTCCGCCGTGGGCGGCGGCATCCGCAACGTGCCGATTCAATACAGCATCCGCGGACAGGATCTGGCAGCGGTGCAAAAATATGCAAAACAGATTTCCGATGAGTTTGCCAAACTGCCGGGCATCACCGACGTGGATACTTCTCTTGAGGCGGGCAAACCCGAATTCAAAGTATATATCGACCGCGACCGGGCGGCGAATCTCGGTGTCGATGTGGCCTCGGTGGCCGAGGCGGTCAACCTGCTGGTCAGCGGTGAGCTGGACATTGCCAGATACAAAGATGAGCAAAAAGGCAAGCGCTACGACATCCGGGTAAGACTAAACCCCGAAGACCGTGACAGCATTACCGGCCTGCAGCGTATTTCCGTACGCGCCCGTGATGGAAAACTTGTGGAGCTGGCGAACATTGTACAGGTCGAAGAAGGGGTCGGCCCGAGCGTGATCAACCGCACCGACCGGCAAAGGGCCGTGACGATCTTCGCCTCTCTGGAAAACAAACCGCTGGGCGAGGCGACAGCTCAGCTCGATGCTATAGCGGCCAAGGTATTGCCACCCGACTATCTGCCCAAACATCTGGGTGTGGCCGACATCATGGAGGAGTCTTTTGTTTTTCTGATGTTCGCGCTGGTGCTGGGAATAATCATGGCCTATATGATTCTGGCCTCGCAATTTGAAAGCTTCATCCATCCTGTCACGGTACTGCTGTCGATGCCTCTTTCGTTTATAGGCGCCTTCGGGGCTCTGTTTCTGACCGGGAAAACACTCAATATCTTCAGCTTTATCGGATTGATTCTGCTCATGGGACTCGTCAAGAAAAACGCCATCCTGCTCGTCGATTATACCAACGTTTTAAGAGGCAGAGGCATGCCCCGCCGCGAGGCGATCCTGCAGGCAGGCCCCGTGCGGATGCGACCGATCCTCATGACCACATTCGCCATGATTTTCGGCATGCTGCCCATCGCCCTGGGAGTGGGAGAAGGCGCGGAGGCGCGTGCACCCATGGGAATCGCGGTAATCGGCGGCCTATTCACATCGCTGGTGCTTACGCTTGTTGTCGTGCCTTCCGCCTATGATATTTTTGATGACTGGCAGGAGAAATTTAAAAACAGAAAAAAGAAAAAAGCGCTTCCGGCCCAACCATAACTTGCCGGCAGCCACGGGGAGTGACGCCTATGAAGATGCTGTATATCATTTATGCTTCGGCCAGCGATGAAAGCATCACGGCCGCCTTCAAGGAAGCAGGCTACCGATCCTACACCAAGGGTCAGGGCATGACCGGTGAGGGAGAGGAAGGCGAACCGAAACTCGGCACCCACTACTGGCCGGGGACCAACAACGTAATGCTGATGGCGGTTCCTGATGAAGAACTTCCGCGCATTCTCGAGCTGGTGAGGAATCTTAAAGCGACGCAGCCGCGCGCCGGCCTGCGGGCGTTTGTCGTCCCCCTGGAAGAGTGCGTCTGACCACGCCCCGGAGCTTTGTAGCAGACCTGCAACTGCTCCACTTGACAGTCCTCAAAACAGACACAGGCATATAAAGGTGGCCGGATGCACCGGTTTATTCAATGGAGCAACTTGATTTATCCGCCGCCGCAGCCGATATAATATCTGTAAAGGATTTACCTCTTTTAATGGGATTCAAATAAAGGTCATGGGCGGTTAAATGACGGGAGGAATCACATGGAAAACAGGGAAGTCTGGGAGATACTCGAAAAGATCAAAGATCTGCCGACCTTGCCGGGCGTATATTTCAAAGTGAACAGTCTTTTGCAGGACAGACAGGCGTCTCTGGAAAACGTGAGCCGCGCCATAGAGATCGATCCGGCCATCTCGGCCAAAATTTTGCGGCTGGTCAATTCCGCTTTTTATGGTATGCGCACCAAAAGCAGCTCCATCTCCCACGCCATCATGGTCATGGGTTTCAACACAGTTAAAAATGCCGTCGTTTCCGTCACTGTTCTCGATACCCTCAGCTTAAAAGGGGCGCTACAGGATTTTGACATCGGCGCCTTCTGGCGCCATTCGATAAGCGTCGCCGTCCTGGCCAAAGAGCTCGCGGAAAAAAGCCGCCTGGTGCCTGTCGAAGACGCTTTCATGACCGGATTGCTCCATGACATCGGCAAGATCATCATGGTCAGGTACTTTAAAGATGAGTTCGCCAAGGTGCTCCAAAAAATGCGGGAGGACAAGTGCAGTTTCGCCGATGCGGAGGAAAAGGTTGCGGCAATCGACCATGTGCAGATCGGGGCCTATCTGGTCCGCAAGTGGCAACTTCCCGAAAACGTAATCGAGGCCGTCGCCGGCCATCACTACCACATCTCCTCTTCGGCATCATCCGGGCTGGTGGAGTGTGTCATGGTTTCCAATGCCCTTGCCAATTCCGGCTACCGTATTAATCAGGAAGATTACGTTTTTGAGACACACGTTGAAAAAGCCCTCGTCCCGCTCGTTGCCGACACTGAAAGCTGGCTGCCTGAGGCGCTGGAGGAAATCGAAGCAGCCTGCTCGTTCTTTTTGGAAAAGTGATGAACGGCCGGGTGAGTCTTCATTTGGGCGTGCGCAACAGCCACTCCAGAAGCTCTTTTTCGAACACGCTCATGACTTCATCCGCCTCTCTTTGGCGCATGCTTTTTTTGGTCGCCGCATAAGCCGGCCCGTCGAGCTTGCAAAGATCGCGGGCGACCGCCCCGGCTGCTTCCATGACTTTGTCCTCACCTTCGATCAGATCGTCCACTATCCCGCATTCAAACGCCTCGCGCGGCGTATAGGCACGGGAATGAAGCAGGGCCTCCTTCCAGTGGCGCGGCGGGATGGAAGAGCGGCAGATCAGCGATATCCATCCGGGAATCAGCATCTTGTTGGCCACTTCGTTAATCTGTATCCGGTAGGGGCCGTCGGCGGCCATGAAACGGTCGCATGCGTAACTCAAAATGGCGCCGCCGGCAATCGAATGGCCGGCGTAGGCCGCGACGGTCGGCACGGGAAACAGATAAACCCTCAGCATGGTCCGGGCAAACATCTTCTGGAAGCGAAGCTGCTCCTCGAAAGACTGGGTGGGCAACAGCTTCAAATCCAATCCTGCGGAAAAGATGCCTTTGCGTCCCGTAAAAATCAGCGCCCCCGCTCCATCGTCGATGGTCCGGTCAAGCGCTTCATTCAGCTCATTGAAAAAATCCCAGTTCATGGTGTTCATCTTTCCGTCGTCCAGCGTGATGACGGCCAGCCCTTCTTCCTGCCTGTAGTGAATTTTTTTCATATCTGCTCCTCGTTGGTTATTGTTTATTTCCGTCCGCCGCCACTCACCACGGACATCGGCCTGCACCCTAGCACACTGCGCTGGCCGTTTCAATCCGTAGCTTAAGACACAATTTGACATGAATTACACATTTTAACGTGAAAAAAAGCGTGTGCTGAAATGCCTCTTTACAATGTATGAGAAAAGGAATTACTGTATTATTACTCCGGCAATTAAACGGAACTTTCGCCAATAGATTGTTCTAATCGCTGAAAGGCTTAACAGACGGGGCTTTCAGGGCCTTTTGTGCGATTACATACTATCAATCCGGGAATTATGGAGAGTAATACAAAATATTTTAAGG
>Ga0255343_1002068_pt1 | contig 24664 bp, 27 predicted proteins | sample wastewater_treat_4_FD_192413 | JGI IMG/M metagenome (GOLD analysis project Ga0255343, IMG submission 192413) | Wastewater microbial communities from Lulu Island WWTP, Vancouver, Canada - plant16 | ecosystem: Engineered > WWTP > Wastewater > Unclassified | place: Canada: Vancouver, British... | reverse complement strand
AATATTTTCATCATTGCTCTGGAAGGACTAGTAGTAACCATCCAGGCAATTCGTCTGGAATTTTATGAATTTTTCAATCGCTTTTTCCGTCCGGCGAGGGTTAAGTATCAACCAATCAGAGAGAATCCCAACCTGGAGTAAATATTCTCTAATAATATGAAAAATAAATTTGCGGAGGTAATGCAAATATGTTAAAAATCAAATCCTTTAAAAAACTGCTGGCAATTGTGATTACGCTGGGTTTCGTGGCAATTGGCGGAACTTCACTACTGGTGTTGAAGGCTATTGCACAGACTCCGGAAAAAACCGAAACGAGTGCAGTAGAGAGCACTGAAACCGTAGTCGAAGTTGCTCCGAATACGGCTCGCGATTCCGATACGATCAAATTTGGTTTTATTGCCGCCGCTCTGGCAGTTGGCATTGGTTCGATCGGAGCCGCCATTGCCGTTGGCAATATTGGTACCGCGGCTATGGGCACAATTGGCGAAAAACCAGAATTGTCCGGTAGCGCTCTAATTTTCGTCGGTCTGGCGGAAGGTATCGCTATTTACGGATTGATCGTAGCCATTATGATTCTCGGAAAATTGTAATTTGCCGGAGATGTTGTGAAATTTTTCGTGATTGGTGACGAAGAGACTGTTTTGGGATTCAGCCTAGCAGGCGTGGATGGAATTGTGGTTCACGATGCGGCTTCTGCCCGAGGCGCATTGGATGAAACTATGGAGCGCGAAGATATCGGCATAATTATAATTACCGAGCGCGTTGCTACAATGATTCGGGAAGAGGTCAATGCTTATTTTTATCATAGCCCTTATCCGTTGATTGTTGAAATCCCTGATCGCCTTGGCCCACTGGAAGACCGCATTTCAGTGCGAGATGTTGTCCAAACTGCGGTTGGTGTTCGGTTAGAATGAGGAATTATGCCTGATAAAAACGCCACTCTGGAAGCCATTGTAGCTGAAATTCGTCAGATGTCGGATGCTGAAATTGAAGCCATCCGCCAGTCTGCCAGCCGCGAGCAAGCCCAAATTGCTCAACGTGCCCGCCAAGAGGCGGAAAAAATTCGCGCCGGAATTATCAGTAAAGCCCAGCAAAATGCCGAGAAAATTCGCCAGCGATCAGCGGCTCAAACCAATCTTGAAATCAAAAAATTGAATTTGCAATCACGACTTTTAATCACTGCCGAAATCCGGCGTCAATTTGAAGAACGTTTGTTTGCTTTGCGCCAATCTCCTGAATATGCCCAATTGCTGAAAGAGCTAATTGTGGAAGGAATTGTTGGCTTGGGAGTTGATCACATTCTCATTAGCGCTGGCGATCGAGAGCACACCATCCTAACCGATGAATTTCTTAGATCAATTGAGGCATCTTTTAATCCACCGGTGCACCTTGAACTAGAGCCTGTGGTTCTCAATGAGCCGGGGGTCATTCTTTATTCGGCAGATAAGCGGAGGCGATTCGATAACCGCTTATCCCGTTATGTTCAGCGTGTCCTGGAAAAATATCACTGGGAAATTATGCAGAAATTCGCGGAAAATAATTAAAAGAGGTAAACGGTGGCAATAGTTATTGGAAAAGTCACCCGCGTTTTGGGACCAGTTGTTCATGCAATCGCAACTGCTAAGGTTCAGATGCTCGAATTTGTCGAGGTTGGAACCGAACGCCTGATCGGCGAAGTTGTGCGGCTTCACGGCAATCAAATCATCATTCAAGTTTATGAAGATACTACCGGTTTAACGCCCGGAGTAGAAGTGTACGGTTCTGGAATGCCCCTTTCAGTTGAACTCGGACCTGGTCTTATCGGCACTATATACGACGGTGTTCAACGCCCGCTGACGGAAATCAAGAAGGTTTCCGATCAATATATTCATCGTGGCATCAAAGCTCCTGCTCTCGACCGCAATAAAAAATGGTCATTCGAACCAGCTGTAAGTCCCGGTACAATCGTTAGCAGTGGTCAGATAATCGGGTCAGTAAAGGAAACGGTTTCCATTACCCAAAAAACATTAGTTCCGCCAAACATTTCCGGCAAGGTCATTAGCATTGCGCCGCCGGGAGAATATCGCATCGAAGATGAAATTTGTGTCATCGAAAATGGTCAAATTCGACATACATTGTCCCTTTTTCAGCGCTGGCCAGTACGTCAGCCACGACCAATTAAAAACCGTTTGTCCACCAGTCAACCGATTATAACCGGACAGCGCGTTATTGATACCCTTTTCCCGATTGCCAAAGGTGGCACAGTCGCTATTCCGGGTGGATTTGGTACCGGTAAAACTATGGTCGAACACCAGATCGCCAAGTGGTCAGATGCCGATGTCGTCGTCTATATTGGCTGTGGTGAACGCGGCAACGAAATGACTGATGTCCTAACTGAATTTCCTCAATTAATTGATCCGCGCACCGGGCGACCGCTGATGGAACGCACCGTACTGATTGCCAATACTTCCAATATGCCGGTTGCCGCACGTGAGGCTTCGATTTACACCGGCATCACCATTGCTGAATATTTCCGGGATATGGGTTATCACGTCGCCGTTATGGCTGACTCAACTTCGCGCTGGGCGGAAGCTTTGCGCGAATTGTCTGGCCGTATGGAAGAAATGCCAGCCGAAGAAGGTTTCCCAGCTTATTTGCCAACTCGCTTAGCTGAATTTTACGAGCGCGCCGGTTATTTCGAAACTCTCAACCAGGAAACCGGCTCGGTTACCATCGTGGGCGCTATTTCACCGCCCGGTGGTGATTTCTCGGAGCCGGTGACTCAACATACCAAGCGTTTCGTCCGCAATTTCCTGGCGCTTGATCGCGATCTGGCTAATGCGCGCCATTATCCGGCGATTTCCTGGCTCGATTCTTATTCCGATTATGTCGAAATGGTGACTGCCTGGTGGCAGGAGAAAGCCGATCCGGATTGGGCTGAGTTGCGACAGGAAATGCTCGATCTTCTCCAGAAAGAAGCTAAACTTCAACAGGTCGTCAAATTAGTCGGTGCGGATGTCCTACCGGAGTCTCAACGTCTCATTCTGGAAGTCTGTACCCTTTTCAAAAATGTCTTCCTCCAGCAATCGGCTTACGACCAGATAGATACCTATTCCACTGTTCAAAAACAGGCGAAAATGCTTCGCATCATCGTTACGTTTTATCGGTTATCGGCCGATGTCCTCAGACATGGCGCTACTCTTTATAAGGTTAAACGCACTAAAACCTTTCGTGCCATTATGAATATGAAATATGAAATTTCCAATGACGAGATTGATAAATTAGATCAAATCTTGGCTAATATGACCCACGAATTAGCCAGCCTCAGCCGCCCAAATTTTTAAGGTTATAATCGAATGTCCCAGATCAAAGAAATTAATGAAATGAATAAATATGACCAGACTGAACTCTTGAAATACCGGGAATATATTGGAATTCAAGAAGTCGCCGGGCCATTAATTTGTATCGAAAATATCCATAATGTTGGCTATAATGAATTAGTCGAAATTCGGGACGAACGTGGTGAACCACGCATTGGCCAGGTCCTGGAAGCTAACCAATCCGCCGCCGTTATTCAGGTTTTCGAAGGCACTACCGGTTTATCGTTAACGGGAACAGCAGTGCGGTTTCACGGCACGCCTTTGCGCATTCCCGTCACCCAAGAAATGCTCGGGCGAATCTTCGATGGTTTGGGACGCCCGATCGACGGCGGACCGGAGCCCTTGACTAATGAATTCTGGGACGCCAACGGTGAATCTATAAATCCAACCGCCCGGACATATCCAACTACTTTTATTCAGACGGGGATTTCAGCTATTGACGGGATGAACACTCTGGTCAATGGACAGAAACTGCCGCTATTTTCTGGCCCAGGCTTATCGCACGATCGTTTGACGGCTCAAATTGTTCGTCAAGCTAAAATTGTAGGCCGCGAGGTATCCTTTGCCATTGTCTTTGCCGCGATGGGCATCAAGCACGACATTGCTCAATACTTCATAGATAATTTCCGGGATGCCGGCGTTCTGGAGAATGTCGTAATGTTTCTGTCATTGGCTGATGCTCCGTCGGTTGAACGCCTGATCACGCCGCGTTCGGCTTTGACTATGGCTGAATATTTAGCCTTTCATGAAAATATGCAAGTGCTGGTGGTTATGACCGATATGACCAACTATTGTGAGGCATTGCGAGAAATTTCGATTGCCCGCGGTGAAATCCCGTCCCGCAAAAGTTATCCTGGCTATCTATACTCCGACCTAGCTTCGCTTTACGAACGCGCCGGTATGGTAGATAACTCAACTGGTTCGATTACTCAAGTTCCCATCCTCTCGATGCCGAATGATGATATTTCGCATCCTATTCCCGATTTGACGGGATATATTACCGAAGGACAAATCGTTCTGGATCGCGAACTTTTCCAGCAGGGAATTTATCCGCCGATCGCCCTCTTACCTTCTCTTTCGCGTCTGATGAAAGATGGAATCGGGGAAGGTTTGACCCGCGCCGATCATGCTCATTTAGCCAGCCAGCTATTTGCGGCTTATGCCCGGGTGAAGGAGGTACGTGCTCTGGCTTCCGTCATTGGTGAGGAAGAACTCAGTGCAGTTGACCACAGTTACTTAAAATTCGGTCTGGCTATGGAAAACAAATTTATTTCTCAGAAAGAAACCGAAGATCGTTCTATTTATGAAACCCTCGATTTAGGCTGGAAGATGTTGTCGCTCCTGCCGCGGGAAGAATTACAACGCATTACTGAAGAAGAAGCCCAGCAGTATCACCATTACCAAAATGAAAATGAATAAATAATTAGTAGAATGGCAAACCGCATCAAACTCGTCCCGACCAAAAGTAATCTGCTCAAATTAAAGCGCGATTTGAGCTTTGCCCAGGAAGGCTATGAACTTTTAGAGCAGAAGCGTCAGGTGCTGGTTTCACAGTTGATGGCAATGGTCAATGAAGCGATTGTGGCGCATGAAAAAATGGATGCGGCTTTGCGCGAAGCGTATAGTGCTCTTCAAAATGCCATTATTTCCGATGGAAAAAGCACGGTCAAGTCTATGGCGCGGGCAGTTCGGATTGAATCATCTATCCAAATTTACACCATTCGAGTAATGGGTGTGACAATCCCAAAAATAGAGGTTGAAATCGAGGACGATGCGCCTTACTATAGTGCCGGCAACTCGTCATTCTGGGTTGACGAAAGTATTTTCCGATTTAAACAAATTCTCGAGGCGATGGGACGCTTTGCCGAATTGCGCGTTTCGCTTTTACGCCTGGCTCAGGAAGTTCGCAAGACCCAGCGGCGAGTCAATGCCCTGGAAAAAATTGCTATTCCTGATTACCAAGAAACTATTAAATTTATTTCGGATTCTTTGGAAGAAAGCGAGCGTGGAACACTTACTTCGATGAAATACATCAAAGAACACCTTGAAAAACGAAAGGATGCCTAATACGCAATCGGGACGACTAATTTCAAAAATTCTCCTGCTGACTGATGGTTCAGAGGGGTGTATTTCGGTTGCCAAGTATGGCATCATCCTTTCGAAAATTACTGGAGCGGCTCTCAAAGCAATTTATGTCGTCAACACTGATTTACTCAAGCAGCTCGAGCGCGCTCGTATCTTTGTAAAAATCGAAGAGGTCGATTACGAAAGTGACCTGGAAAATGACGGTCAAGATTATCTGCAAGACATCACAGAATTGGCCGCTTCCAAGGGAGTTCATCTTGAAACCGAATTATTGAAAGGCATCGTCCATAAAATCGCAATCCAGAAGATCGAAGAGTGGGACGCTGACCTTTTGATAATTGGGGAACTTGAGCCCGGCTTATCCCGGCAAGATATCGCTCATGACGAACTTGGCTTGCTTTTACGTGAAGCTCGCTGTTCGGTACTCGTAGCCAAAGAGCAGAGGGGGCTTGACGAATTATTTGAAACTTTAACCTGAATTTTATCAAAGTAAGAAGAGGAGTTTTAAAAAATGAAACTTTCTAATCTGATTAAGCGCGAGGCGATCATCGTGCCAATTCAGAATACCGAAAAACAATTAGTAATCGAGGAACTATTGGAAGCCGCCGCGGCGACAGGTCGGGTCATCGACCGCGCAAAGGCTTTGCAAGCCCTTTTGGATCGTGAGAGTTTAGGCAGTACCGGCCTCGAGAAAGGATTGGCGATCCCGCATGCCCGCACTAATGCGGTTGACGGTCTGGTGATATCACTGGGCGTTGCCCCGGATGGCATAGATTTTCAAGCCGCTGATGGCGGTCTTTCTTACCTTTTCTTTCTATTGCTGGCTTCGGATGCATTGACCTCAACCTATGTTCAGGCTCTTGCATTGATCGCCCGCCTTTATCAACAGGATGACTTTCGTCGTGAAATATTGAATGCTACCACTCCTCAAGAGATTATCGCTATTATTCGTAAAGCCGAAGAATAACAGGTGGTTTCGCACCTTAATTTGAGCGACAATATCATTACTATTAAAAACCGGTATGATCTTTATTATGATTAATAACAGATAATATTAAAAAGGAGAAACAATGAACACAATAGAAAAAGCCTTGATGCACGGACTATTCGTTCATCTACATCACAATATTGATAAAGTAATTGATTTTAAAAGCTTTCAGGAATTGAACCGCCAGGTCGCTAAGGTCTGGCCAGGAGCATTATTGGTCGGGCCGGAAGCCAACGACGATGCCGCAGTTTTTCAAATCCCGGGTATGCCGGGTTACGTAGTGGGTAAAATGGAAAGCCACTGTTCGCCCTGTGTGCCACGGCCGTATGATGCCGCCGCCACCGGTGCCGGTGGTGCGATGCGCGATGTGGTCGCAATGGGCGCTCGTCCTATTTTCCTGATGGATTTTATCGGCACGCGACCGCTGGAGCAGGAAGTCATAGTTGGGCCATGCGGTTTTTCGGGGCGTTGCACCTGTGGCAAATGTAAGGTTATGACCAGTCAGGAAAGAGTGAATATTATGGTCAAAGGTTTGGGGGACATGTGCCGTACGATGGATGTTTTTATCATTGGCGGCGGTTTCTCTACTTCTTTCTCCGATATCGTGCCGGCTGTCGTCGTCTCGGTTATCGGCAAGCTAATTACTGAAAAACCACTTACCAAACCAGCCAAAAATGTCGGTGATAAAATTATCATTATCGGTGTGACTGGCAATGACGGCAACGACACCCTTTTCCGGGCGGGATTGGTAGAAGAAATGCGCCCTGCCATTGCCCTGTTCCAAGAAGAAAAGACCGCGATGGAAGCCGCCTTGACGGCTTTTGCGACTGGCAAGATTAATGCCTGTTCTGATCTGGGTGCCGCCGGCATTGGTGCGGCAATTTGCGAATCAGCCCGTTACGGCCGACGCGGTGCTAAAGTTGATTTGTCCCAGGTCCCAGTTTCCGTTAAAGATATTACTCCGCAGGAAATATTAATTTGCGAGACCCAGGCACGCTATGTCGTTCAGGTTGCGCCGGAATCAGTGGAGGAAGTGGTAAAAGCCATTCGCACCAAAACCGAGCATGTCGCCGTAATCGGGGAAATCACCGATACTGAGCAGGAAGTTTTCGAATACAAAGGTGAGATTATCGCCACGATTCCCAATCAACCAACACCAGAAACTTTAGCAATTCTGAAAAGTGGCAAATAAATAAAACCCGATAAGAAATTTAGATAAACAGTTACCGGCTTTAAGAAGGTGAGAGTGGCAATCTTGAATTTTCATCTCGGAATGTCAATATAAATATTTGGATTATGAGTTTATCTTAAAAGGTACAAAAATCTCTGAATATTAGACATGGCTATGTGGTAATTACAGAAAACAAAATCAGATCCCCCCACAAGATACCCTAAATATCCTAAAAATTAATAAATAGCTTGATCTTTAATTGTCGTTGACAAATTACCTTTGATGACTTAATTTTTAGCAAATGATCAAAATTTTGTGCAATAGGTAGTTTGTAATAAATATGAGGTCTCACTAGCTCTAATACAATGGAAAATATTAATAAAAATAAACAGGTAGTAAAAATTGTAAATGAACCCGATTTAGACTACCAAGTAAAGATATATTCTCGAAATGCAAAGATTGTGGATGATAGCTGGGATTTTAGAAATTCAAATACCAAAGATTTTACGCATTGTTTTCACTCATATCCAGCAATGATGATTCCCCAGGTTGCTAGAAGGATTATAGATAATTTGGGTAAGAAATCAAAAATCTTATTCGATCCTTTTTGTGGTACAGGGACGTCTTTAGTTGAAGCTAATCTAAAAGGTATAGATGCTATCGGTACTGATTTGAATCCTTTGGCGAGGTTAATCGCCACGGCTAAAACCACAAAGATCGATATCAAAATACTTGACTTATTTCTTCAGGATTTTAAGGATTATATTTTTTCAATAGACTTTGATATTGGCAAAATATATTCGGAAATTATTCCATATATAAACAATATAGATTATTGGTTCTCAAAAGTCACTCAACAAAAACTATCATTGATATTAAAATTCATTGATGATATTAGCGAAATTTCAATAAAAAACTTTTTTAAAGTTGCTTTCTCTGAAACAGTTCGCGAATCATCATACATAAAATCGGGTGAGTTCAAATTGGTCAGGTGTAAAAATTATTTAGATAAATCTGAACCTGATGTCTTCAGAATTATGCTCTCAAGATTATTAAGAAATAGAATTGGACTTGTCGAATTTGTAGAGTGTTGTAAAAATAACGCTAAAACCCTGGTATATGATTTCAATACAATAAATGAAATTCCAAATGCTATTCTTCCAACAGAGATTGTAGATATTGTTGTGACATCTCCTCCCTACGGTGATTCACGCACTACAGTTGCCTATGGGCAATACTCTAGGTTAGCAAATGAATGGCTTGGTTTTAAAGATGCAAATAAAATAGATAGAATTTTAATGGGTGGGGAGAAGAAGAAGCATATTCCCGTATTTAAAAGTGAAATTTTAAACGATGTAATCCATACAATCAAGAAAAAAGACAAAGAGAGAGCTCTCGATGTTATTTCCTTCTATGAAGATTATGAAAAATCAATTAAGAATGTTTCGTCTACCGTAAAAAAAGGTGGTTTTGCTTGCTATGTTGTTGGCAATAGAACGGTTAAAGGCGTTACTATTCCAAATGATGAAATAACGGCTCAATTATTTGAAGAAAATAACTTTTGCCACATTGAAACTATTGTTAGGAATATACCTAATAAAAGGATGCCTTTAAAAAATAGTCCTTCTAATGTCGTTGGTAGGACAGCCTCAACAATGAAAAATGAATATATAGTTATTATGTCAAAGAATTGATATGCAATTAAAAGAGTTAATAAAAAGGCACCAAATACACAGGGATTTTACCTCATTTCAGATCCTGAAAGGCACTTGATCATCTTAAAAAACATCTATGAAGATGTGAATATTGCGGAGTGGAGCACTTATGTAATTGCTGGTAAATTCATGACCAAGCTTGATAGATTACTTTTAATAATTGCCGACAATAAAATAGAAAATGGAAAAGAATACTTCCACTTTAATGAGGCTTATCTGCTGGAAAATCCAACTCCAGAAAGATTTTTATTAGCTTTTGAAAAAAATGAACTGATGATTGATTTACGAATGCACTTGAAGCCATCCGGAGGTGTCAGAAATCATGGGACTGGATTCCGAATTTCAGAGAAAAATCTTGTTGATTTGTATGAAAAGAAAAAAAGATTGATCTAGATTTTTTTACACCTGCTTAATTTATAAATCCATAAAAAGCTGTTGATACAATCCAGTTTTGTTATTTTATAGATCGGAATATGAAAATATCGGTGAAATTGCGAAGTGAGTTGGGAAATATGATCAAGAAGCGGTGTTAAAAACTTTGAGCATCCAGAGAAAATAGAAGATGACACAATTCAATTGGTTTGTTTTAGTTATTAAATTACACATCATAACTTAATACATTACAGTGTATTAAATAAATATCTTTATTCTTATGAATTATTCAGGGTAGAAAGTAAATCTTTCGTTGCCAAGTTTTCTCTTTATGTCAATACTACAATCAGCATTAAAATCATTTTCGAATTATATTAGGAAACCTTCAGAATGTTTATTTATGGTCCTTATCTATTTATAGATCACCGCCTCAACTTTCTGAAGGTTGAAATGACTACAACTCTACTCCTCAATTTTTCCCGTGTTTGATTACCCTGCCCTGTACTATAAAAATTATATCCTCACAGATATTGGTCGAAAGGTCGGCGGCGCGTTCCAGTTTGTGACTGATGTCCATCACCCGTAAGGCAATTGGCACGGTTGCCGGTTGTTCGCTCATTAATTGAGTCATCTCGGCAATTATTTTATCCCGCAGATCATCCACCACATCATCTCTTTTGCAGATTTCATGGGCTGATTCGGCATCATTATTAATAAAAGCATCAATGCTATCATGAAGCATCCCGAGCGATTCCTGCGCCAGGTGATTTAGAAGCGGGATCGGCTTAAAGCTCGGTCTATCAATCAGGTAAAGAGCATCACGACAAATATGCACCGCCCCGTCACCAAGCCGTTCGAGGTCATTACTCATTTTCAGAATCATAATAATCGTGCGCAAATCACGCGCTCGTGGCTGATACTGGGCAATAGTTTGAATACAAGCCTCATCCATTCGCAAATCGAACTCATTTGCTTTTGATTCATCAACATTAATGATTTCTTTCAGCGTATTAACGTCCTTAGCACTAAGCGCTTGCAGACTTCTTGTGATCATACTCTCGACTAATGCCGCATATTCGACTATGGCTTGTTTTAATTCTTGAATTTTCTTCGTTAACATATTTTACCTCATCATATTTTCTATTAACCAAACTTGCCGGAAATGTAATCTTCGGTGTGTTTATCTTCCGGTATGGTGAAAATCTTCTCAGTAGGCCCAAATTCGATCAATTCGCCCAAATACATAAACGCCGTATAATCGGAGACGCGCGCCGCCTGTTGCATATTATGCGTGACAATTACAATGGTGTAACGCTGTTTCAACTGTTCGATCAATTCCTCGATGCGCTTGGTCGAAATCGGATCGAGACTGGCGCAGGGTTCATCGAACAGAATAACTTCCGGCTCCACTGCCAGACAGCGGGCAATGCACAGACGCTGTTGCTGACCACCAGAAAGCCGCAAAGCGCTTTCATTCAGGCGATCCTTGACTTCGTCCCAGAGTGCGGCTTCCTCTAATGAGCGGCGAATGGTATTTTCAATTGAGTCGGTACTTTTAATGCCATTAATCTTCAATCCGTAGCTAAGATTGTCGCGAATGCTTTTCGGGAAGGGATTTGGTTTTTGGAAAACCATACCGACTTTACGGCGCAAAGTTACAACATCCACACCCGGGTCGTAAATATTATGATTATCGAGTAGAATCCGACCTTCTACCCGGGTATTGGGAATCAGATCATTCATCCGATTCAGCAGACGGATGAACGTTGATTTGCCGCAACCGGATGGTCCGATAATCGCCGTTACCCGATTTTGGAAAATCGACATATTGACATTTTTCAAAGTCTGTTTATCACCGTAGTAAAAATTAACATTTTCCGCCTGAATACGGATTTCCTTAGACAAGTTCATATTTCCTCTGTTTCTGCCGTAAATAAATCGCCAGCCCCGAAACTATTAACACTAGAAATAAAAGTATCAAAGCACAACCATAGGCAATCATCGTCTGGCGTTCTGGAAAAGTACCTTCGGTCATCAGGGCATAAATATGATAAGGCAAAGCCATAACTTCATCCATAATTGAATTGGGAAAACCACGGGTGTAAAAGGTTACCGCAGTGAACATAATCGGCGCCGTCTCGCCCGCCGCTCGACCGACGCTTAGGATAACTCCGGTTAATATTCCCGGCATTGCCGACGGTAGCACAATTTTGCGAATTGTCTGCCACTGCGTCGCGCCTAATGCCAGTGATGCCTCTCTAAGAGATTGCGGCACGGCGATTAGCGCTTCCTGAGCGGCGGAAATAATTCCCGGTAATATCATAATGCCCAGCGTCAAGCTACCGGATAAAATTGAAACTCCAAATCCGAAAAACTTTACGAAGACCGTCAATCCGAAAAGTCCAAAAACTACCGACGGCACCCCCGCTAAATTATTGATACTCATCCGAATAACGTTTATCACAACGCTTTTCGGACTGTATTCTGTCAAATAAATGGCACATGCCAACCCCATCGGCAAAGCAAATATTATCGCGCCGATTGTGAGATAAAAGGTGCCGACTAAAGCCGGTGCAATGCCACCCTTGGTCATCGCCCGTCGTGGCACTTGCGTGAGAAATTCCCAATTGATAACCTTAATGCCATTGACCGTAATAAAATAAATGATTGCGCCGAGGGTAAGAACTGCGATAAAAATCGCTAAATATAAAAAACTAAAACCGAGATACTGAATGCGTGAATTTCTTTTCATCGTCCCAGCCCCAGTTTCAAGCGATAATTGCGGCTAATAATTTCCGCAATGATATTGAAAGCCATTGTAATCAGAAATAATACTAAGCCGATGGCGAATAGTGCGTGATAATGGGGACTGCCGACTACGGCTTCGCCCATCTCAGCCGCAATTGTAGCCGTCATCGGTCGCACCGGATCGAGATAACTTTTCGGAATTACCGCCGCTCCGCCCGCAACCATTAAAACCGTCATCGTTTCGCCGACTACTCGACTCATCCCGAGTATAATTGCCGTTGAAATCCCTGAACCAGCGGCAGGAATTATCACGCGCGTCAGAGTTTGCCAGCGATTAGCACCCAACGCATAAGAGGCTTCCCGGAAACTTTTCGGCACAAAATTCAAAGCGTCTTCCGCTAGACTACAAACCGTCGGCACCGCCATTACTCCGAGAATCAAGCTGGCAGTCAAGGCGCATTGTCCAATCGGAATATCGAGTAGGTTTTGCAGAAAGGGCGCAATGATTATCATCCCGAAAAAGCCATAGACAATCGAAGGAATCCCAGCCAAAATCTCGATAATCGGCTTCAGGATCGAACGCAGGCGAAATCCGGCAATCTCATGCAGAAAAAGGGCACTGCCGATTCCCACTGGAATGCAAAATAACATCGCTCCCAGCGTAATCCATAAAGTACCTAAAATTAATGGCAGAATGCCAAATTCAGCCGGTTCCGCCGTCGGATACCACGCCTTACCACCAATAAATTCAAAAAGGTTGACAATACGAAAAATCGGCAAACCCTGTTGAAATAGAATCAAAATAATTCCCAGTAAAAACACCAACGAAGCAAATGCCAAGCCACCAAATACTGGTTTTACTACCTTTTCGCTACCCCATTTCATAGTTAGTTCTCATAATGACGGCATGGCAGACATTTGCCTGCCATACCATAAATTAATACTATACAAAAAAACTTCCCGATACTATTTTAATCCAATATATCCGGCTGTCTCGACTAACTCTTGCCCTTCCTCACTGAGGATAAAATCAATAAAATCCTTTACGACGCCCTTGGGCTTGCCATTGGTGTACATAAAGAGTGGTCGCGAAAGCGGGTAAGTCTTAGTCAAAATGTTTTTCTTGGTGCAGGTTATATTCTCAACGGTAACAGCCTTGACTTTGCTTGATATATAACCGATACCGACGTAGCCAATCGCACCCGGCGTCTTTTCAACCGTGGTTGCAATGGCTTGATTAGAGGCATTCATCAGCGCATCTTGACGGACTTTTTCGTCATTAAGAGCTAATTTACTGAAAGCTTCGAAAGTGCCGCTAGCGGTATCCCGTGACAGCACCACGATTTTCTTATCTTCCCCGCCAACTTCTTTCCAGTTCGAGATCTTACCGGTGTAAATTTTCCGAATTTGCTCGACGGTCAGATTGTTAATTTTATTCGAGGGATGCAAAATAACTGCAATGCCATCCATAGCTACGATATGTGCCACTGGATTGACGCCTTTGGCAACGGCATTTTTAATCTCCTCATCTTTCATAGCCCGCGAAGAAGTGGCGATGTCACAGGTTTTATCAATTAGCGAGGCAATGCCAACTCCGGAGCCGCCTCCCTGCACTGAGATCGTCACGTCCGGATTAGCAATCATAAACTCCTCAGCGGCTAACTGCGCGATCGGCAAAACCGTGGTACTACCTTCCATACGTATTTTGACAGCTTCACCAGCCGTTAACAGCGACGCAATTGCCAGAATCAAAATTGATAGGTTAAATAATTTCTTCATTTTTAGTTCCTTTCTTTGTTAGAATTTAAATTGAATGTCAGTTTGGAGAACGGTTTCAGGTTTAATCGCTCCGTGTAGGTTTTCAATTTTATAACAATCGAGCGCCAGGACGATATTTTTATTCAAACCGTACTGGGCTATCAGTTCGCTCCCCTTAATGTCGGTCTTACCGCCATAAGTATCGGAATCCGGTAGAAAATCTAACCAAGCGTCCTTTTCAAGCTGGCGATAAACATATTTCACTTGCCACTGGCCTTTGTCTTTGATCTTTTCGGAACCCAAAGTTAAACCACAAGCTATGCCATTTTTAGCAGTGTCTGATTCCGCCTGGAGGTTTTGATTAATTTCAAAACAGACACCGATATAGGGAAAGATTTTGTTGTATAGGGCGACTTCAGTAGCAAAATTGAAGTTATTGTAGCCCAACGCCAGATATTTAGAATTATTGACGGTAATATAAGAATTAGACCATTTGGCATGATCGAAAGCCATATTCTTCGTTTTATTGAAATTATAATAGGTCGCGGCGGCTTTTAAACTGTATATACCTTCTTTACTCATACTGAAACCGGGTTGTAAAATCAGCATACGCGGATTATCGGCAATGACATCTTCTACCTTGCCCTTTTCATCCAGAAAGTAAATTCCAGTATTAAAGAATATCATTTTATGATTGAATTGCGCGGCAACGCCTTCGACGGTAATATCGGTATCCCACATATAATCGGTCGGCGTCCAGAAACCGAGGTTGCTGTAAAATTTGCCGAGCAGAACGTTCGCATATTTCGGGAAGGTATAACTACCATAAGCGTAGTCCAGCATAATCGGCTTGGTCTCGAAAGAATTTTCCAGCGTTTGATTGGTAGAACGCGGATCACTGGAACCAGTTGCCAATCCGAAGCCAACTTTGAATCCCGACGTCACTACGGCTTCACCATTCAAGCGGAAGCGAATCCGCTGGCGCATCCGCGAAACGGAATCTTCTTCGGTGGCTTCCCACTGGTTGCGGAATCGGAAATCGCCTTTTAATCCCATATTCTGAATCCATTTCGGTAAAGTGGCAGATTTTCCGGCATTCATTTCCGCTCGCATTTCTTCTTCGGTCAAAGTCAAAATCTCCTGAGCTTTACCGGCATCCAACACGCCCTTCTCGACTAATTCATTAACTAATCGGTCAAGTTCACCGGCGTTCAGCGTTAGGGCACAAAAGCCGAGCAACGCTAAAATAATGTTGATTTTCCTTTCTCTCATCTTCATTTTTACTCCTTTTTTGTTGGTTACTTCATTTTTCACGCCGATAATTAAGGAACTCATTTTAAGACTTGGTAAACGAACGGTTAATTTTTGGTTAAGATTTATTTCTTCTAACGCTGGCACAGTGAAAAGAAAGGAAAAAGGCTGAGAATGGCCATTAGTCATTGGTCATTAGTCATTAGTAAAGAAAGTTGAGGCAGAGAAAAGAATTTTAATCTTAGCTTTTCTTTTAGGTTAAGACTGATAAAAGTCATTACTTAGCCAAAAGAAAGCTCCCACGAGGCGGACTATTTATAATCAAAGAGAAAGGGAAACTGATTTTCGCTTCTGAATTGATTTTTTAGCCTTTATTGACTTCCCAGATTTCGCCACCGAAATAATCCCAGGGCAGACGCCATTCGTCACACTCGGACGGTTCGGGAGAAAATTGCTTATTCATAAAATAGACTAGGTGCGCTTTTTTAAGTCCCAGATTTTTACAGCCGTGCGCCACGCCCGGCGGAATAACAATTAATTGTGAATTGTTATCGCCGATGACCAAACGCATTCTGTGTCCGTTAGTTGCTGAATTCTCCCGCAAATCAATTAAAATGAGCAAAATCTTGCTGTCGGGCGGAACAAACCAGATGTCGGTTTGTTGACGGTGGACGTGAAAAGCTTTCACACTCTGCGGTTCCATCTCGCTGAAATTGATCTGAGCAATTTTAAAATTCTCGACTCCGCTAAAATCACCATTGGTTATGCGCGCCAGTTCGGTAAACGAACCGCCATCGTCATTATGGCGCCGCAGATTAATCACCTTGACTCCCTCGATGGTTGGCTTTCCAGCATAATCCTGCAAGTGCACGATTTGTTCAATTTCTTTTTTTAACTGTACTTTCAATTTATGCAACCCCTTTTCTTCAAAAATTAGATAACTGGTAGAAATTATTACATTGTTACTTAAAAAACCAGATAATCCGCTTCAGGCGCACGGAATCAAGACTTTGCTCAATATGCTTATCTGCTATCTAATTGATAATCCGAATCTGTATCCCTACAGGGAATAAATTTCCGACAAATCTTTTACCCTGGAGCGATTAAACTTTCTAATAAATTAGTGAAAGTCTTGTATAGGATTGCTTGACATTCGCCTATTCTGCTGGTAAATTTTCGACAGTTTTTCTAAATATATGGCGATCACGGTTTTCATAATATCTCTATTTATCGGCATATTCGTACTCAATTTGCTGATTTTTAAATATTTGAAAGGTTCAGCACCTCAACCATTCTTTTCAGTTACCTATCGCCCCAAGCCGCTAGCGGCTTTTGATCGCTATACTTTGAAAGTCGTGGCGCTCACTACATTGATAATTATCATTTTTATGTTAATTGCCATAGCACTCCAATCTGGATTTGTTATACCGGTCATCCATCCTATCGCGCTAATTTTATTCATTTTCATAACGGGGGTTGGCTCTATATATTTTTTCAAAAGTGATAGCAATATCTCAAAATCTGACCAGAAATTTTCTACCGGAAAGACCGATGGTGAGGAGCAAAAGTGAAAAGCGAAAATGTCGGGAATTGGCAAACCTTACGTTTTATATTTCCGGATAACGCCGCCATATCCTTTGACGCCCGCATTGCGGATTCAGTAATCAAAGAACTAGCGCTGGATACTGGTCAACCGGTTTTCAAATTGAGATGTTCAATAAATGAACTTTATCAGCCGAATACCCAAATTTTTACCAGCGGTTTCCCTTATAATGACTTGTGGTTTCGCTATGCTCAAATATTAGTCATCGAAAAGCATCTTAAACTTCAGGCGCCGGTTGGTATTGAATTAATCCGCGTAATTTTCTGCGAGTTTCTCAGAATTGCCGAATATATTTTTAATTTAGCTACACTTTGCTTAAATGGGGGACTAAACGACATTTTTTCCGGTCTTATGCAACAGTACGAATCCATTCAGCAATATTTCGAGCAAATATTAAGTGGAACTAATCCGATGGATTTTATTATTGGACATAAAACACCAGAAGACCTGACGGTCGGATTTACTGAAATGACTTTGAATCTCTCGCACCAGCTCCAGATTCAACTCCGGAAATCTTTGCCTCATTTACTCAACAACCGCCTGATTCTTTCTCGATTTAGCAAAATCGCTGACCAGATCGCTGACAATTCAGCCATTTTAAATGATAAGTTAGAATTCGATCAAACACGATTTACCTCCAGTAAAAAACATAATAATATTTGCTGGCAACTTTTGAAAATACGTTGTGACGACCTATTTCGAACAGTTGGTTTGATTCGGCAGTCTCTAACGAAATTTGTTTATCTTGATCGGTCGCCGCAAACACTGCCTTCGCTAACTTCTCTTCCCAAAGGGAATTCGAGTGTAATCATCGAAACTCCTTGGGGCAAATTGACTTGCCAGATGAATTGTCCGGGTGACAGAAATCCGTGTGATTTTATACTCTCAAATCCGCTTCACAAAATCCAACTTCTGTTATGTAAATTGGCTGTCGGGCTTGAGTTGGACGAATTACCGCTTCTGATTACGTCACTCGGTCTCCGACCGAAAATAGAGCCACGTTGATTTAAATGCCAATGGTTATATGAATATTCTATTTAAAAATTTGATATATGGGTTATTCTGGGTAGTGATTTTCGTAGTCATAATTCCGGCATTATCAATTATTGAACAACGGTATTTTACTTGTCATTTTCGATTAACGGAAAAAAAAGCGAAACCGATTCCAAGTTATTTGCAATATTGGGGCAAATTTTGGTCAAGTCTCCGGGGCGAAAAATTACTTTTGTCTATGACTACTCAAGTTTTTTTATGGATCGAAACCGGTTATTTAATGGCTCTCTGGTTAGTTTTGCCCTATCAAATGCAAATTCAGGGTAATCAGACGTTATGGTTATTCCTGGCAATTATCACCTTACCGCTGAATATTATCAATTCAATTATCGCAAGTGAAGAGGTAAAATCCGAAATCGGCCAGGCTGGAATTCTCAAAAACGGAATTAGCCTTTTAAGCGGTTTCGCCCCGTTGCTTCTGTCAATTTTAATTCTTATCACGGGTAATCGTTACACCAGTTTTTGGGAAATATCAAGCCAACAGAGTGGGTACCGCTTGGGTTTTATTCCAAATTGGAACATTTTTAGTTCGCCATTATTCTTGCTTATTGGAATCATTTTTCTGATAAATTTGACGATGCTAATGCGCCTTAGCGACGGCAGTTACAAACCGTTGGAATATGAAGAACCGGCAGAGATTTACAGTGGGCGGCACGAATCTTTCGGTATATTGCCGCAATTTAACCGTTCGGCGATGCTTTTTACCCTGACTACTTTGGCGATTTTTCTACTTTTCGGCGGTTGGCAAACGCCGCTTGAACCTGAGGGACAAAATATAGCCTCATTAGCTGGTGGACTTATTTTCTTCATTAAAACAATTCTGATTTTCAGCGCTTGTCTGGCAATTAAGTACCACTTGCCAATTCTCACTAACTGGCAAATTATTAAGATTAACCTTAGAATTCAAATTCCAGTTCTGACTTTGATCTGGCTGGGTTTGTTGATCATTAGGTGGCTCTGATGACAAATTTTCAATGGATGCCTGTCATTTTTTGGTTGGCGACTTTTTTGACCTTGCTCCCAGCGGGCTTGGCAATTACCTCGACGAACCCGAAAAGCCTCATCCTGTTGAACATGTTCACTCAATTGGGTGTTTTCCTACTGATAATAAGTCTGGGAGTCGGCTTCCCGGCTGTTATTTTCCTCGTTCTGGTTTTCCCATTAAATATAATGATGCTTTATGGACATAATTTATTCCCCGAAACAAATAAACAAACCGCCAGAGAATCACGCCCGGCGATTATTTTGAAAACCGCCGTATGCTTTTTGCTTTTTTTACTTTTAATTATAGCATTTTATCAAAACCATCTGAAAAATATGTTGGTCATTGATAATTCAGGAAAGATTCTGGAAGGCGTTATCCCTGACGTTTCTTTGTTATTGATTTTGATAGGGATGTTTATAATGTTAATCCTAATCGCTATCAGCCATTTTTTGAGGAGAAAATGAGCCACCTTTTTTTATATCAAATTGTCGGTATTGGACTTTTCATTATCGGTCTATATGGCTTGTGGCGCAATCGTCATTGCTGGGCAGTAATTACTTTTTTGCAATTAATGTCAAGTGGCATCTTACTTAGTTTTTTAGCGATTATCCGGACAAAAGGCGCTCATCAATCCATATCAGAATTGATTGTAATATTTATTTTTGCGGTTCTAATTATTGAAATATTTCTGGCAATTGTTTTTACTTATAAAGTTCTTATGTCCGACTCATATTCAAATTCCGACGACAAATCCAATCGAGGTTAAAATGAATATTTTGATCATTTTACTTTTATTATTTCCGATTTGCTCCTATTTGCTTACTCGATGTCTGCCGGATAAATATTTATTGAATCGGCGCTGGCTGTCGATCTTATTTTTAGTGATTTCTGGATTGATCGGGCTTGGAATATTCATCGTTCTCCTTCTGATAAACATGCCCAATTACGTCCAAAGGATTTCTTGGACTTGGGCAAATATTGCCGGTCACTCGCTCCGGATTTCATTATTGCTGAATAATTTTTCAGATTTGCTATTAGCACTTTGGGCGCTTGGCAGTTTAATTTTTGCGATTTTGACTGCCACCGATTTTTTTAGCCCAGATCATTTCCGTGAAAATATTACCAATCTTGCGCTGGGAACTTTGGCGGTCAACGGTTTGATTTTAGCCAATGACTTTTTATCGTTAATCTTCTTCTGGGCGTTAATTGATTTAAGTATTTATCGAATAATTTTCAGAAAAATTAATAAAGCGTCCGAATCATATTTTCCCCACATCATGGTGATCGGCGGTCATATATTACTGATTCTCGTCGCTTTTTCATTTTTTAAAATCAGCGGCACGTTCCGATTTGATCTGATTATCGAAGAGGTATTATCGGGAAAAGTTGACCCACAGCAACTAATATTGCCAGGCAGTATGCTCATTCTGGTTGGAATCTTGCGCATTTATTCGCCTTTCTTTCGTTATCAGTTTAATAGTCAGACGAAAATGCCGATTAGTGATGAATTCATCCTTTTTTGTGGCTTGATGCCGTCGGGCTTGTTCCTGGTGTTAAAATTATTCCCGATTATGCCCCAGATATTTTTAACTGGCTTGATGATATTCAGCGGGATTAGCGTGTTAATTTTCCTTATAATTCATTTAGCCAAGACCGGACTTAATCAATTTTTACATCTCAATACGATATTTCTAATCAGTTTGCTCATCATCACAATCGGTTTGGGAACTTTTCCGATAAGCGCTTCCCTCCTTTTCATTCTTTTTATGACCAATTTTATGTTAATTATTTTAGCACAAGATTTCCAACCGATGTCTGATTTAGCCAATTTTTCAATTGCTTTGCCTTTTCGTCTGATTGCCTGGTTAAGTCTGATTGGGTTGCCGATTTCATTGGCTTTCAACACCAGACTTTTGCTTTTACAGGCTTCATTAACATTATCATCAAACAAGCCGATTCACGGAACGATTATAAGCGCCCTATTGGTTTTGAATTATTTCCTAAATGTCGTGGTAGTGTTCAGAATTTTTCTAAAGTCAGGCTGGTATGAACCGAAACATCGTAAAATTGATCGGGTTACGCCGCTCACCCATTGCATAATCGCCGGTATTAGTATTGTTTGCCTTTATCTATTTTTTACCTTGCCTAATTTTAATCCACTGACAACTGAACTGAGGTTTTTTCCACTATTCTCGATCCAGGGCAGTCAACCGCTCGATTACAGCCAGTTTAGTTCAAACTCACTGATCATTTACTCTGCCATCCTGTTAATTGGCTTAGTTGTCGGATTTATAACGGCAAAATATTTCAAAGCCGAGAAATTCTCTCGCTGGCTAACTGAATTTAGCCTCGATTTCCGAAGGTATAGTATGATACCGGTAGCGAATTTCAGTCAGGTAGTTGCGCGAAAAATTAGGTATTTCGATACGGTTTTATTCTCAAGAGTCAGCCAAAGTTTAATGCAAACAGCCCAAACGGCAATCCTATTTATTAATCGAATTAATGCAATCGGCGCTCAACAAATAACCAAATTGAAAGAAGTTCCTGAAAAGTATTTAAATAGAATTTTAGATGGGATCTTTAATCTGAAATTCCAGGTTTTAATCGGAATCGTTTTAAGTATATTAATAATTACCGTTTTAATCTGTATTCTTTAAGTTTTTTTCCGAAGGAAGTGATTTATGACTGAACATCTATTATCTATCAATTTATTGATTGCGCTGATCGGCTTGCTAGGAATTGCACTGACAAAACGCGAGAAAGGCAATCTAATTAAAACTATTGCCGCCATCGTTACCGGTCTGCAATTCTGGACCATAGTAGAAATTTTATTCAATTTTAATCCGATGGATACCGCCCTGCAGTTTTCCGAACGGATTAATTGGATTCCAGCTTTCCGAATTGACTATTATCTCGGCGTTGACGGCATTAATCTGGTTTTTCTAATTGTTACTTCCCTATTGATTTTCTTGAGTGTGATAATTTCCTGGAATAAAAGAGAGCCCCTAAAAGAGTATTTTATTCTGTTAATGATTTTGGACATTGGTTTAAACGGAATATTTATAGCGATAAACTTGTTTCTATTTTTAATTTTTCTTGGGGTTACTTTTTTTGCTATCTATTTGATAATAGGGTTTAGTAATATACGAGAAGGCGTTAATTCGGTTAACCGATTCGGAATTCCCTTTCTGATAAGTTATATTTTCATTTTGCTCGGTGTACTTCTCCTTTATAAGAGCAATAATCTTCATACTCTTAACCTGACCGAATTAACTGTCGGCAACGCGATTTCTCACGACAAACAGATGGTGATAAGTATAATTTTATTAATTGGTTTTGCCATCTTGATTCCACTTTTTCCATTCCATTCTTGGCTGATTCCATTAATTAAAAATGAGCCTAAGGAAGTTAGCTTATTGATCTTAGGAATAGTGACCAAAGTCGGCTTGTATGGATTGGTCCGTATTATCGCGCCGGTAATGCCATTCGCTACCAACTCATTGACCCTGGCGCTTGGTATCTGGGGATTGGTGAATATAATTTACGGAGCAATTTGCGCCCTCGGGAGCGATGATAGCAATCAGATTCTTGGTTATTTTACTCTTCAACAATTAGGATTCTTTTTAATCGGTTTTGCTACGCTCGGCGAAAACTCAAATATTTCGATAGCAGTGACGGGTTTGAGTGGTAGTTTGCTAATCGTTATCAGTCATTCCTGTCTGGCGACTTTGCTATTAATCATTTTCAAAAATATTCGAGCGGAAAACCAGAACGATGCTCGGTCATCACTCCCAAATATTGCGATAGTAACGCTCACGCTATTGGCTGGCATTGGAATGCCAGGTTTTTTAGATTTTTTTGCTCGCTTTTTAATTCTATTGAGTGCTTTTCAGACTCAGAGATTGTTGATATTGGCGATTATTAGTTTGCTCGGCATATTTTTAAACTTCGCCATTTATCTGAAACTGTTCAAAAAACTGGTTTTTAGCCAGCCTACTCGCGATAACGCAAAAAGGTTAGATTCGAAGGAAGTATTTGCGTCGGTCAGTTTGTTGATCGTTCTAATATTGTGCGGTATATTTCCCAGTTTTCTACTAAACATCATCCAACCTGGAATTACTCGCCTGCTGGAAATGTTCAGCACGGCAATCGCGTTTTAGTCTAGAAATGTCAAATTTTCAGTCTATCATATATTTCATACCGGAAATTATTCTTATTATTGCGGCGATTGGATTTTTATTGCTGACTACTTTTTTTAAAATATCTGATTCTAAAAAATATTTTCTGATCAGTGTTAGTCTAATAATTTCATTAATTGCCACCCTTTTATCGCATTCAGCTGACGGACATAGTATTTTCAATAATCTGCTGGTGTGGGATTCATACGGACAATTCATCAAAATTTTTACGCTTATAATAGCCTGCATTATTCTCATAATCCGCCGTAAGGAGAATTGTAATGAAGCCAGCCCGAGCCCGGTCACCGAGTTTGGAATTGGACTTTTGCTCCTAATTAGTGTGGCGTTTGTGAGCATTAATGCCAATCATCTCGTCGCTTTGTTCATATCACTTCAAATTCTGCACCTCGCCGGTTTTTTTATTGTTCAGAGTCGGAATCTCAGTCCCCGGATTATCACCGCCAGTTGGCACGATTTAATTTTTGACATCTTCACCAGTTTGATAATGTTAATGGGAATAGCGCTAATCTATGATACCACAGGTACTTTTTTCATTGCTGAAATCGGCCAGATTCTCAGTGCTGTGACTCGTATGAATTTCCCTTTGATATTAGGAATAGCTCTGTTATTAGTTGGATTTTCCTTTACTATCACAGGAATTTATCGCTTGAGCTGGAAATTGGAGATATTGCGGACGATCTCCGCTTCTGATAGGCTATTGCTTTTAACGATTCCGCAATTCATCGAAACCACTACCTTGATACGATTACTCAGAGTCGGGCTCGGATTGGTCGGTGATTGGCGTCCTCTAACTTTAATGATAGGAATTTTCGCCGTTCTAACCCTTTTGTATCCGATTATCTGGCTAATCAAATTACGTTCGGCGAAGGATATAATTATAGTTACTTCAATAGCTCAAAGCGGTTTCGGACTGTTAGCCTTATGCGCCAGTAATATATCGGGAGATGTAGCCGCATTGTTTTACCAGGTTGTCTTGATTTTCAGTTTGATAGCATTCACGATCGGAGAAATTTTAACGATCAATGCAAAATCCAGCCAGTTAATCGCATTAGCGAGCCTGATTGGTATTCCATTAACCGCCGGTTTTCCAGCCAAATATCTGGTTTTTATTAGTCTCGTTCAGCACCATCCATTCTACTATTTTTTAATTGTAATCGGGATCGGTAGTGCCGCATTGATGTTAATAGGTTATGTACGTATAGTAAGGCAAATTATTATCGCACAAGGGCAATTTTTCAATTCACCGCAAAAAGGCAGTCAGCTGATATTTTTCATCCAGATTCTGATTAACATTATATTAATTTCAATCGGTTTTTACTGGACGCCTCTGACGGATTACCTCCAATCCATAATGACTTTCTGCGTTCCTTAATTTCG
>Ga0255343_1002066_pt1 | contig 24682 bp, 20 predicted proteins | sample wastewater_treat_4_FD_192413 | JGI IMG/M metagenome (GOLD analysis project Ga0255343, IMG submission 192413) | Wastewater microbial communities from Lulu Island WWTP, Vancouver, Canada - plant16 | ecosystem: Engineered > WWTP > Wastewater > Unclassified | place: Canada: Vancouver, British... | reverse complement strand
CTGGAGAAGAGGGCGCCCCGCCCGAGTTCGACCGCGAAAAGTGCGTCCATTGCGGGGCCTGCATCTGGAGCTGCTCCAAGGCGCTGCCCGGCGATCCTGAACGCGCCAACATCGAGTTCGACGCCGGCTCCGGCGGACTGCACTCGAACGAGAACTGAGCGTCAGGCGTCGAAGGCGTTTTCGCCGTGCCAGGCTTCGGCTGGCGGCGGCTGGAGTTGTCCGGCGGCGATGCGCTGGCGCACGGCCTCGAAGAGCAGGATGGTGGTCGCCGAGGCGACGTTCAGTGAGTCGGCCTGCCCGAACATCGGTATGCGCACGCGCAGGTCGGCGGCCTTCATCCATTTTTCGGACAGCCCGTATTGTTCGGCACCGACCGCGATCGCTACATTGCCGGTGAGTTGAACGCCGCAGTGCAGGTGTTCAGTGTGCGGCGTGGCGGCGAGAATGCGGAAGCCACGCCCACGCAAGAAGGCGAGCACGTCGTCGCTGTCGGCTTCGATGACCGGAATAGAGAACAGCGTGCCCGTCGAGGCGCGGACCACGTTGGGATTGTGGATGTCGGTGCAGCGGTCGCAGACGATCACGGCGTGGACGCCCGCCGCGTCGGCTGAACGCAGGATCGTGCCGAGGTTGCCGGGCTTCTCGATCGCTTCGGCGACCACCAGCAGCGCGTTCCCCGGCAGGGTGAGGTCGGTCAGCGTCTTGCTCAAATGTGGGCCGACCATCAGCAAGCCGTCCGGCCGTTCGCGGTAGGCCATTTTTTCAAAGACGGGTGCCGTGCAGGCATAGAGTTCCGCACCCAACTCCCGACAGTACTGCAAGAGATCAGGCTCATTGAGGTGCTTGAGCCAGAGCGCTTCACAGTAAAAGAGCATGTGCGGTCGGTAGCCGTTGTCGAGCGCGCGGCGGCACTCGCGATAGCCCTCGACAAGCATCTGTCCGGCCTCGTCGCGATGCGACCGCTGGCGCAGCCGGATCGTGTGCTTGACCTTCGGGTTGGTGAGAGAGGTGATCGTCAAATCGGACATAGTGATAAGATGCTTGAATCTCCTTTCGGGCGCAGGCTCACATCGCAGCCGCCGTGAGTTGGTCGGAGCGTTGCGCGATATTTTCGAGGTGGCGCACGATGTTCTCAATGGCGGCAACCACCTCCACGAAAATCAGACCGCGCTCGGGTGTGCAAAGTCCATCCTGGAGACGCTGGACATGGTTCTGCATGGAGACGTGGGCCAGCGCTTCGAGTTCTTTGACCGCAGAGCCCACCGACTTAGCCAGAAAGCGTCCGTCTTGCAGGCTTTCGTGGGTGAGGCGGGCGACGGCGGTGGCCTTTTCAAGCAGGGTCTCCAACTCTTGGAGAGCGTCTTTTGAAAAGCTTTTCGCGGCTGACTGGGCCTGGGCCTCCTCGGCACGGCGCGCAATCAACAGGGCGAGGTCAGAGATACGCTCGGCATCATTCACGCAGTGCATCAGTACCGGGATCGCGGCGGCCTGCAGTTCAGAGAGATCCTTGCGCGTGAGCTGGACGAGGTAATCCATGATGTCGACCTGGTTGTTGTCAACTTGGTCTTCTATCGCCTCAACATCGGAGACTTTGACTGGGGCGCCATCCTTGTAGCCACGCAAGGCCAACATCGCTGCGCGCCAGGCGGTGTCGGTCATGTCAGCAAGCGCACGCATCGCGCAGAAGAGCGCGAGCGAAGGGGTGTTGAGCAGATTCCTTTCGAGATGCACGGTCGCGGTCGTGGCTTTCTTGGCCGGGATCAGGCGTTCACAGAGCCATGCGAGGGTGCCGACGAAGGGGGTCATGATAAAGACGTTCGTCACGTTGAACAGGGTGTGCGCCATGGCGATATGGCGGCCGACGTTCTCGCCGATGAAGACGTTACCGGTGGTCACACTGTTCACGAGGTGAAGGAAGCAGGGTACGCCGCGGATCGGCACGTAGAAGAGGACGACCATGATACAAGTGCCGAACACGTTGAACATACAGTGAGCCGCCGCAGTTTGGCGTGCAGTGCGGTTGGCATTGAGCGCGGCCAGAATGGCGGTGATCGTGGTTCCGATGTTATCGCCCAGTACGATCGGCACGGCCGTCCAAAAGTTGAGCAGGCCGCTGTTCGCGAGCGCGATGGCCAGACCGATCGTGGCGGAGCTGCTCTGCACAATCATGGTTGTCAGGGTGCCGATGCCGATCGCGCCCAACACCTTGCCGAGTGGCATTGGTTGGCCCGGCTGCGGTGTGCAGTCAAACATCTGGAAAATGTGGACGAAACTGGGGAAGGAGCTGACACTCTCCAGTTCGCTGGACATCATGGCCATGCCGAAGAAGAGCAGACCGAAACCGAGCAAGGTGCGTGCGCTGCCTTGCCAGACGGCACGGCGCGCGAGCAGCAGTCCGATCATACCCAGGATGATGGCGGGCATCGCCAGCCCATCAAGTTTGAAAGAGACCATCTGGCCGGTGACGGTGGTACCGATGTTGGCGCCGAAAACCACACCGATGGCCTGCTTCAGCGAGAGCAGACCAGCGTTGACGAAGCCGACCGTCATGACCGTGGTCGCACTGGAGGACTGAATCAGTGATGTGACGATCGTGCCGGCAAGAATCGCGGCGACGCGGTTGCGCGTGACATACGCCAGCACCGCCTTCATGCGGTCGCCGGCTACTTGGTGTAGCCCTTCGCTCATCAGGGTCATGCCGAAGATAAAGATCGCCAAGCCACCAAGCACACCGATCAGGGTACGCATGACGCACATTGAGAGAACCTCAATGGTGAAGGGGCGAGTATGCAGGCCGCGTTCGCTGTCGGCGACTTCAGCGCGGATCTCATACTGGCCCGTGGCCTTTGGATCGGTTTGGAGCGTGATCTCAGCGACACCGGCGGCATCGGTCTTGACGCTGCTCTTCGAGAGCTTGCTCGCCTTGCCCGGCTGGTGCGCGAGAGTGAAGTAAACCGGGGCACCGGCAATAGGCGTACCGTCCGGCGCGGTAAGCGTAACGCGTATCGGCTTGGTCAGCGGCTTACCCGCAACCGCCTCCTGCCGGTTGTTTTCCAGTGCGACGCCGGCTAGGAAACGCACACGGCGACGAATCTCCGGCGCGTCGGCACAGACGATATTCAAGTACTGGTCGCCGAATCCCTTGCCCAGTTCAACACTGAAACTGCATGTGCCGCCCGCGTCAGTGACGCCCTCTGCGGGAATCGCACGGATGCCGCTGGCGGGATCGATCGGTGTCACAGTCAGGCGTTTACCCGCGATCGGATGCGCGGTGCCTTTGCCGCCGAGCAGCCCCGGCACAGCATGGCTCAGGAGTTCTACGCGAATCGCGTTGGTTTGAACCGAACCGGGCGGTGCGAGTTGGGTTTCGGGCGTGAAAAGCACCAACTTTTCGGGTTCCAGTCCTTTGGGCACCCGATCACAGCCGACCAGCAGGGCACCGGTCAGCAACAGCGGAAGAAAAGCGAACAACGCAGTTTTCAGGTGTTTCATAAATGTGTCATAAAATAAACGGGTATGCGTTAGTGACCGACCGGCTCACCAAACGCTAACACTTTCCAAACACTTTCATCATATCAGACCACCCCCCCGTAAAAAACCCCAAAGTTGTCCCGCTCACCCTTCCGATTTTGTTTGCGCGCCGAGTTTCTCGGCTGGCGTCCGGATGATTTCAACCATGTTCTCCAGCGCGAAAAGGATGATGAGCACGCCCGCGATCGGCATCGAGATGTAAACCATGCCCCGCTTGATCGGCAGGGCAGGCAACTGCTGTCCCATCTGCCCCATCGCCAGGCTCCAACCGCCGACTATGAACACGATGAGAGCCAGGGCAAGGATCACCAGTTGCACGACAATGCTCATCGTTTTGCGCGCTTCGGGGTGTAACTTAGACACGAAGTAGTCAACGCCGAGATGCGCCTTCGTGCCGAACGCCAGCGCAGATCCTATCATGGATATCCAAACCAGCAGTACACGGGCCAACTCGTCCGTATAGTGCGCTTGGCGTCCCAAGCAGAAACGGGTGAAGACCCCCCACAGCACCGTCAGCGTCATGACGGCAACCAGCACGATCAGCAGGATCTCCAACGTCCTGACGAAACCATTTCTTATTTTCTGCCACAACCCGCTCATTCCAGCATCCTCCTTCTCTACAATCCGGCCTTTTAGCGGTGGTCTCACCCTTGCTCCCGCTGACGCAACACCGCTGCGGCAATCGCGACGGCGATCTCGGCATCAGGCGAAGCGTCGCTCTTCTGCGTTTTTTGCGCCCTCACTTTCGGCTGCTCATCCGGCAGGATGTGGTTGAACCGGGGAATGATTTTGGAACTGAGCGTCAAGATCACAACCAGCAGTCCAAGAAACCCCAAAACAGTGCCCACGCCTACGACCATCAGAATAAGTCCCTGCAACATGCTTACCTCCTTTAGTAGTTTGGTTATTTTGTGAGTACAGGTATGAGGACGCGGAACGCCAGCCAGACGGCAACGCATCCTGTCACCAACAACAGTGTGTATTTCCGCCAGTCGGCCATCGTCGCGGGAGCGCTGTTCTCCCCGTTCGCGCCGTTAAATCGGCGGATGTCGATATAACGGGCGGCTACCAGAGACACCAGCACTAACAAACAGCCGACGTCCAGAAGAGAAGGGAATCGCAGACGATTCAGAAAAAGATAGGCAAGCAAAGTAAACAATATCGCATTGCCTAGAAACATCCAGTAGATACGAATGAGGCAACCTGCCTCACTGCTATGCTCGGGGATTGGCTGGTCTCGCATAACGCACCATCCATTTTATTTGCGCCAAAACGCGCAGTTCAATGGATGGCGGCCCGACCATCTCGTTAACCTGCGGGGGCTCGTTGTTCCCCCGCACCCGGATAAGACACAACCTGAAGTCGTGAATGAATGAGCACAATTTAACAGATTCGCAACCCGAACTGCAAGCGCGATTTGTTTTTTCTTTTGCCTGAATGACGGCAATGTGCCACACTTGAGACATCCTGAAAGACGGCAAAGTGTCGTTGCAGGCCATAAAATGAGGATTCAAAAATGAAAAAACTGATGATGTTGAGTGTGTTGGCGGCGGTTGTTGTCTCGATGACAGGTTGCGGCGTGATCCCGATGAAAGGCACCAGCTTGGCTGCTATCACGGTCGACCATGTGGCTTCCGACCCTGTGGTCGACAATAGCGTACGGCCCGTGAAGAAGGGCGTCGCTTCGTCAAAAGCCATCCTGCTGTTCAATACAGGCGATGCATCGATCGGTGCGGCGATGCGCGAGGGCGGTCTCTCGAAGATCCACCATGTGGATTATGATGTGACGAACATCCTGTACCTCTACAACGAGATTACGACGACCGTCTACGGCGAATAATTCCGCGCTACGCACGGAGTTAGGAGTTGGCATTTAGGAGTTAGCCAGTCCCGCCAGGCCTGTGCCGCAGCGCGGAGCGCCCGTCCGCGGTGCGAGATGGCGTTCTTGGTGGCGCTGTCGAGTTCGGCAAACGTCTTTTCGAAGCCGTCCGGCACAAAGAGCGGGTCATAGCCAAAGCCGTTCGTACCGCGCGCCTCTGGAATGATCACGCCTTCGCAGCGCCCTTCCACGGTCCACTCCCGCCCGTCCGGCGCACACAGCGCAATCGCGCAGCGGAAGCGCGCCCGGCGATTGGCCGCGCCCGCCAGATTGCGGAGCAGCTTGGCATTGTTGGCGGCATCGTTATGCGGCTCGCCCGCGTAACGCGCCGAGTGGACCCCCGGTGCGTTGTCGAGCGCCTCGACCTCAAGCCCGGAGTCGTCTGCCAACGTCCAGAGTCCGGACGCCGCGCACAGCTCGTGCGCCTTTTTGAGCGCGTTGCCTTCAAACGTGTCGGCGTCCTCGACAACCTCCTCCGGCAACCCCGGCACTTCATCGGCGGCGACCAATCTCAACGATGGCAAAGCGAATATCTGCCGGATCTCTTCGAGTTTATGGTGGTTATGCGTTGCAATCAGCACAATCATTTCACTCTCCTAAGTTCACTACACGTTAGAGGCCCTTTCAAACCCCTTGCTTGCAGGTGCGGCACGGGCATCTTGCCTGTGTTTCATGGGCGGGACGCCCATGCCACGAGGGGTTTTGCAAGAGCCTCGCTAGCGCCCTGCCAGCGCATCGACCGTCACATGCTCCCATCCCGGAAGCGCCAAAAGGTGCTCGAGCAGCACGGCGCAGGCGATTGCGTCGAACAGCGCATCGTGCGCACTGCGTCCGGGACACAATGTTTCTATGCGCGGAAGCAAACCCAGCGCGGTCGTCACTTCCTCCAGCGCCTTTGAGGCAAACGACGGATAGGCGCACCGCACAAGCGCTAGCGTGTCTACCCAAGGCCCGAAGCGGTGCAGCGGCGCGAGCCGCGCCAGAACGCTGCGTTCGGTTCCGACATTGTGGGCGACCAGCGGAACCCCGACCACCCACTCCGCCAACTCCGGCCACAGGTCGCTCGGCCGCGGCGCGACGGCGAGCTGCTCCCGCATCAATGCATGGCGGCCAGGCGCGCGCGGATTGAAGGGGCGATCGCCCACGCGCAGTAAACTTTCGAAACGCTCGTCCGCGCAGACTGCACCCGCGCGCAAGCGCACGATGCCCACCTGCCAAGGCTCCACCGGATAACCCGACACAGCACCCGTCGTCTCAAAATCGATGGCCGCGAAAGATGCCTGCCGGGCTTGTATGAAACGAGGACGTCCGTTCAACGCATGTTACCGATCTGTGCGTGAACGCATCCCGCCACCCAAGACCACGCCACCAAAAGGGTTGCCGCCCATACCCACATCTGTTTCCTCATGGCTCTTTTCCTTCGTCTTCATGTTGCCGGTTCAGTAGATTGCGCAGATCGCGGGTGCCGACATGTTCCGGCACCTCTCTGATGGCTTCGGCCAGATAGCCTACGGCCTGATTGTGATCGCCTCGCTGATGCGCCAGATAGCCGAGATAAAAAAGGATGCGTCCCTGTAGGAAGCGGGCATCCTCACCGGCTTCACCGGGCTCCGGCTTGCACTTCGCGCGGGCCGCCGCGAACGCCTGCTCCGCACGGGTCGGGTCTTTCAGCGAATGCAGCGCCAGTTCACCGAGCGAAAACTCCAGTTCGGCCGACGTCGGATTGAGGCGGACGCCCTCTTCCAGCAATTTCAGGGCGTCGTGCGGTCGCTTCAGCATGCGCGACAGTACGTATGCCGAACTCTCGTATGCCTGAATGTTGCGCGGCGATGTGCGACAGGCAGCCCAGAGCCAAGGCAACAACTCGCGTGCGTCTTCGCCTTCGGCGTGGCGATGTTCCTGCACATGCACACGACGATTGATCCACCTCCAAGGGTCGAATGAAAGGCCGTACGGGGCGGACGCCGAATCGTGGTCGTGATGATGGTCCGAATCGTGGTCATGGTGATGATGATCGTGTCCATGCGCGTGTCCGTCTTCTGCACAGGAACAGTTCTCCGATTCCTTGCCGGGCGCACCGGTGAGTTCGTGGTCACACTCCGCATGGCGCATCCCACCGTGAAAATAGTCGTCGGCCTTTTCGAGTAAGGCGAAACTGATCTCCTGCCGCGCATCGCCCAACAGCATCGCCACGACATTTTCGCCGAGCACCTGTGGCATCCGTCCGGCGAACAGGTGCGGCAAGAGTTGTCCGTATGCGAATGTGACAATCGCACCGACAGCGACAAGGGCATGCTGGAAATACTGCGTCACGTTTCAATTCCTCAGAGGCGTTTACGCCGGAATGCCCATCCGGCAAGGACCAGACAGAGTCCTGCGTAGCAAACGGCATACACGAGAACCGCCAGACAGACGCGCCACTCCACGCAAGGCCACGCATGCACCAACCGCTGCCGCAAGTCAAAGAATTCGACATGCGGCGCGAACCAGTGGATCGCGTATAGAACCCAACGTCTCGCTCCCGTCTGCGCTGCGGCCAAGGCGGGCAGGCGCTGCCCGAAGACCAGCATGCCGACCACCGTTAACGCACTCAGCGTCAGCGCGGCGGAGGGCGTCATCACCAGCGACCCCAGCAACGTCAACGCCGTGATGATAATCAGAAACCCGACATGCAGCAACACGGCCTGAAACAGGATCGGCGTAAACCATTCACCCTGACGCACACCGACCAACACGGCATAGGCCAGATAAAACACCAGCAATGCGGAGACCGAGGCCGTCAGCGCGCCCAGATATTTGCCGAACACCACCGTGCCGCGCGCCACCGGTTTGGCCAGCAGCGGATAGATCGTGCGGCTCTCAAATTCAGGCGGAAAGAGACGCGCCGAAACGCCCAGTCCGATGATGATCGAGAAGAGCCAGATCAACAGCATCGCCAACTCAGAGATGTAGCGACTGGCACCGCTCACGCCGAACGGTGCCAAAAACGCTGCCGGCAACAAGATGACGATCGCCAGCAGAAAGACCACGACGAGGTCTTTGCGCCGGTACAGTTCCAGAACCGAAAGCTTCGAGAGCGCCGCCACTTGCAACAGCCACTGTTTCATGCCAGCACCCCCTTCTTCGCCGTATCGGTATCGAGCACGTTGAGGAAGATGCGCTCCAGATTCCGCTCGCCGTCACCGGCAATCGCGTGCATCGCGCCGCAGACTACCAGTTCGCCCTGTTTCAGGATCGCCACGCGGTCGCAGATCAACTCCGCCTCGGTCAACTCATGCGACGAGAAGAAAACGGTTTTGCCCTGCTCGCGCAATTCGAGGATCAAGTCGCGGAAATGAATGCGCGCCAGCGGATCGAGTCCGGTCAGCGGCTCGTCGAGAATCAGCAGTTCCGGATCATGCAGCAGCGCTTGCACGATGCCCGCGCGTTGCAGCATGCCTTTCGAGTAGGTTTTTAGTAACCGCCCCGCCGCTGCGCCGAGTCCTACGCGCTCTATGAGGCCGTCGGCCCGCTCACGGACCGCCGCGCGCGACATCCCGCAGAGACCGCCGTAAAAAAACAGCAACTCATGCAGGTTGAGGAAAGGGTAGTAGGCGGCGGTTTCCGGCATGAAGCCGATGCGGCTGCGCGCCGACGCTTCCCGCGGATCGCCGCCCAGCACACGGATGCTGCCCCCGTCCGGAACTATCAGTCCCAGCAGCATCTTGATCGTCGTGGTTTTTCCCGCGCCGTTGGTACCTAGAAACCCCAATATCTCTCCGGGCTGAACACTCAGCGTAAGCTGGTTGACCGCCCTTGTGTTCCCGAAGCGTTTCGAAACATCCTGAATAACGACTGCATCCATGCCCACCCGTCCTTTGTCCATTCTATGCGTTAAAACACGGAGCAGCGCTATCTCAGGAGGATCAAGGTGCCGGGCGACTTCGACTTCACCACGCCCGTCCCGCTGAACACCTCGGGGTGCGTCAATGCGCCGTACTGGCCACCGACATAGCGCACGCCGTTGATCACCAGATCACCCACAACGAAGACACCCGGATAGTCCAACTCCACGTGCGCACCGGTCTCGATCGTGAGTGACGACTCGTCACTGGACAACGCATCCGGCGCTGTGATCACAGCCGTGCCGCTGATCCGCACGTCATCGATCAATGTCCACGGATCGCCCGGCAATCCTGCGGTCCCTTGGAACTTAAGAGTATACGTGCCGGCCGTGACATAGCCCAGCGGTATCGTCGCTGTACGGTAACCGATCTCCGTCACGGTCACACTGCCACACGTCGTGTCTGCCAGCAACACGGAGACCACATGGTTCGTGTACCAAGTCCCATTGTAACCGCGCGGGCAGTAGGCGAAGGTCAGGGTATAGTTGCCATCTCCGGGGAAGTCGAGCGCCACCTGCATGGAACCGTCTGAGCGCAAGAAAGCAGTCTGGACCCCTTCCGGTGCGTAGGCCGGCTCGGTGTCCGCGAAATAGCTACCGTTACGCTGATAGCCGGCATAAGTGGAATTGAACGTCCAGCCCGGGCAGCCGGTGGCCGCCGTGCCGCGCCGGTCCTTCACCCCCGGCCCCCCCTCCGCCGGCAGCAGCGGATCGCTTTCAAAGCCCGCATACGGCACATCGACCGTGTACTGGGCTCGCGCGCTGCGCACCACGAAAAGGCCTTCGCTGACAGTGAGGTCGCCGATAAACGGCGTATCGCCTCCCATGCGTTCCTGCAAAGTGAACGTCCCCTGCCCAAGCTTGCGCCACGTTCCCTCCAGCGTGTTGACCGCCAGATCGGCCTCGGTCACACGCAGATTCGTGCCCGCCGCATCCTCACTCACCAACCGGTGCAGCGTCTGCCGGTGCTGCATTTCGCCGAGTTCATTGGTCGCGCCGACAACCTCGAAGGCCGCGCCGGCTGAGACCGTGACCACGCTTTCGGGCGCGAGCAGATTATCCAGCGCGTTTGTTGGACTGGCCAGAGCGAAGTCGAGACGCAACGTGCCGTTGGAGACCAGCGTCGGCCCCGTATAGGTCATGGGCGCCGCAATCTTGAGCGTGCCGGTGCCCTGTTTGACCAGCGCACCGGTCGAATCCGGCGCCTGCGCGAAACCCTTGCCGCGGATCGCAACTTCATAGGCCATCGTATCGATAATCGCACCACCATTGCAAATCAGCGGCGCGGCCGACTCTTCGGACAGCGCTATGAAGAAGTCTGTGTTGCGGGCAGCTTCGACCACCGTGCCGTTGAAGAGCAGCGGACGCAGACTGAGATGCTGATTGTTGACGTTGGGCACACCGAGCACCGGCAGCCGCAGGCGGCCGCCGTCCAGCGACAGTTGCGTGGCATTCCCTTCCACAAAACGGAGTTCATTGCCCACCGTCACGAATGCGTCATTGGTGATGGAGACCACGGCATTCGAACCGGCGATGTCCAGCCAGTCCGTCTTGAAGTCGCAGCCTTCGCCGAACACCACACTGCAACCATCCGCTGTCTCCCAACCGCACGAGAGTTTACGGAGGGCGCCCCGCACGTTCGACCAGCGGTGCAACGCAGCGCCACTGCCGGGCAGTGCATCGCCCGCCAGATAGAGATCGACATAGCCAAAGAGCGTACCGTCCATGTTAACGACCGTCAGCGGTACGCCGTCATCATGACCATCGGGAAAGCGCGACAGGTCATCACGGGGCTGAATCACAAAGCCGGCGAATGTGTGGGCACGCGGGACTTCGATACCGCGCGTGAAGGTGACCGTCGAGCCGGACGGCACGACAAAACGCGTCGTACGGTCATTGGCATAGGTCTGGTTCGCCACATAGACCATGCGGTCGAACGTACCGCCGGCGCGCGGCTCGAAACGTCCACCCGTGGCGAATGAGAGTTCTCCGCTGCCGATCGCGTTGACGGTATCGACCGCCACCACGCCGCCGCCCACATGCAGGCCGCCCGCCAACGGAAGCGGGCCTTGCAGATCGAGCCGACCGCTACCGGTTTTGATCAGCGTCACGGGGCCGTCGGGGCGATCGCCCAGCATGGTGCTCGGCACGGTATTGGTCTCATCCGCCGACACACCGAGCGTCAGGCTCACCGGATACGCAGCCGTCGCATTCGTCACCTTGCCGAAGCCACCGCCGACCGGCTGCAAGCCGCCGGCGAGACGGACGTCCAACGCCCCGACATCCAGCGTCGCGCCAGCCGCCAGCCTGACGGGATCCAAGACCTGCTTGACCGTCGTGCCGGTGGCAAAGCGGAAACTGCCGGCGGTCACGCCATATTCACTTTGCGGCGACAGGGCAGCCGTCGGGAACGCCAGAGCACCGCTCTGTGTGCTGTAGGCACCGGGCAGGAATGAGATCGCGCCTTCGCCATCATCCAGCGTGCCCGCCCACTCGCCGACGCCTGCCTTGCCGGCCTCGATGTAACGATCCTCCCCATAAAAGCCAAAGGTCACCAACGCATATTCACCTGCTTCCAGCGTGACCGGTTCCGGCAAGCGATGGAAGCGATACCCGCCTTCGAGCGGATAGACCTCCGAAACGCCCAAGGCGGTCACGGCCAGCGGCACCCCGCCGGTGCGCGCGAAAATGGCGACTTTCTTGAAGTGCGCATTTCCATCTCCAGCGCTGTCGTACGCACCCAGATGCGTGACAGTAATCGGCCGATTGACCTGAAAGTCTGTACGCAGCGAGCGCGAGGCGCCGCCTGCACCAGTATTGTGAAGCGACGGATTGGCGGCATACGCCTGGAAAAAACGCGGTGCTGGATCGTTGAAAGCCAGCGTACCCTGTTGCACCGCCACCCCGCCAAGCGTGGCAGTGCCGGTCACGACGGCGTCGCCGCCTCCGGTTTTGGCCAGCGTCTGTGCACTGACCACATCGGCGGCCAGCGTGACTTGAGAACCGTCATCGACCGTCACAGCCGGAGATGAACCGCTGAAATCCAACACACCGCTCTCAATGGTGCGCTCGACACCCGCAACGGACAACGTTCCGATGTTTTGCAGGCCGCCCCGCAGCGAGATGGTCTGTGCCGTCGCGACATCGTTTGTGATAATAGCGGCCGCACCAATGCCTCCGGCGCAGACACCGCCCTGCCAATTGGCAGCGGTGGCCCAGTCGGCCTCCGACGCGGTACCGATCCACACACCATCCGCAGTCTGCTGGCTCGGCCCATCGGCCAGTACCTGCCGGGCGTGAACCGCATAGACCTCGCGCGGATCATGCGCGTAGGCGGTCAACACCTGCTCGCCGTTGTGTTCACTGTCGTCCCCCAAGCGGTAGAGGGCACGCGCCACAGCCAATTCCTTAAGGCAGTGGTTGCGCTCAATGTCAGCCTGAGCATTTGAAAAGTCGGGAATCAGCGGTGCCGTTATAGCATTCGGCAGTGCATAACCCTGCACGAGCGGCAGCAAGGCGGCGAGCCGCATAGCGGCGGAACCGCTGTCGAGGCTTTCGCTCGCCAACGCGACCGCACGGCAGTGAGAGAAGCTCGATGTGGCCTCAAGCTGGGCGGCCTTGGCGAGTAGCGGCGAGATGCCGCCCAGATCCAATGTACGTCCGAGCGCGATCAGATAGCTATCCATCATGCTTACAGAACGTCCGTATTGGCCCATGCCGCGGAAATGCCAGCCGACGTCCCACGGATTCAGGCCTACGACATCAATCAGCGTCTGCGCACCGGTCGGATCGTCTAGCAACCCCAGAACATGCGCATAGATCAGCCGATCCGCCGGATTGCCTGCACTGGCATACGCCGTGCGTAGCATCGGTAGCGCGGTGGCGGTGTCGGCCAGCACCGTAGGCAGCGTGGCATAGTTATCGACCAAGCCCGTGACGGCCAGTTGAATCACATTTTGGGAGAGCGGGAAGCTGTCCGTGTTGTTGGTGTGGGCGACATCAATAATGCCCACGCCGACCAGATGCGCTTGCAGCGCAGCGATGTCTACTGAACGCACGTCGACACCGGCCTGAACGGCCAGCGCTGCGGCGTAACCGGCCGCATAGCCTTGGTTCTGCACGTCGCGCTGCATGCGCAGCAGCGGCATGGCGTCGCGATGCGCGCTGATGCCAAGCCCCGTCACCAGCAAGCCGTCCAGCGTCTTGGGCAACAACGCGCGGAACGGCAGATTCACTGTCCGGGCGGCCGTGCCGGGATCGTAGATAAAGAAAAGATCATGCACCGTAAACCCGTGCGTATCAAAGTTGCTGGTCGGCCGCACGATCGTGTCGGGCCATGTGCGGTTGTTCAAGATGTCGATCGGCGTGACGGTCACCGCGCCCACCAGACGACGCCGCTCACGCGTCGCGGGATTCTGTGCGGCATCCCAGGTCGACGCAGGCATACTCTTGCGCGCGCGCCGCGCGAAGAAAAACACGTCGGTCACATCGGCATCGCCCACGAAACCGATATCGTTGTTGAGATAGCTGTTGCCCAGCACATGCCTTGCCCAGCCCGCGCCCTGCACGGCAGGTTCACTGCCCGTGATAAACTCGGTCTGAGCACCGGCGGCTGCGGCCACGTCAGCGTTGCCGGTCGAATCGATCACCGTCTGCGCACGGATGACGCCGCGCTGGCCGTCGGGCAGCACCACCACCACCCCCTTCACCGCATCGCCGTCAACCACTGCCCCGTTCGCGAGCGTCCCGTAAAGCACGCGCACGTCGGCGGCACGGCACGCCTGCCTATACCACTCCGCCTTGGCGGTGTAGAGCGAGGCACCGGTCGCCTTCCAGCCGGGGTCAACCTCGTTCACGGTAAACCCGCACGCATTACCGTAATAGTACAAGCCGATGCGCCCGTCGGTCTGCACACCGCCCATCGTGTAGAGCACATCCAGCACCAGCGTATCGGCACCGGCGCGACCGGCGCTGATCGCGGCCGGTGCACCCGCCGTGCCCGCCCCGACCACCAGAACCTCACACGTCACCAGCACCGGCAATGAACGCACACCTTCCTCGACCGTGCCCAGTGCATTCGTAGCTGCCGGCGGCAGACCCGCCAGCGCTTCGCGCACCTCTTCGGTCCCCGGCACAGCACCGACATCCGGCGGCAGCGTAACACCGGCGAGCGGCGCACGAGCCAACGCCTCAGCGGCCGCGACTGCGCCGATGCGGTCGGCCAGCGCCATTATACGCGCCGGATGCTGCAGATCGGCAGCCAGAGAGCGCGGCAGGTCGGCCCGCACACCCAGCACGTAGAGGTACGGCACACCCTGCGGCCGGAACGCATTCAGGTTCAGCGCGTCAGCACCGGGCCACGCGGTGGCGTCTTCGGATGCGACACCGACGATGTGATCCGGCGGCAGCCACGAGAGCCGATCCGCCTGATCCAGACAGGTCTTCGTCCACGTCAGATCACGCGCTGTCTGCTCGATCTCCAAAAGTTCCAGCATGTCGCCCGTCTGCATGGACGCGGTGAAGCTACACCGGTAGACGAGTCCGTTCACACTCGTCGGCATGCCTGCAGGCGCGTCCACACCACCGATCGTGACCGGATAGGCAAAGTTCGGCAAGGCCTCGACACTCAGCCCCGGCGCGGAGGGTGCGTTCGTAGCATCCGCGATCACGATCCGCGAGAACGAGTAGTCGCCGGGCGTAAAATCGGTCTTGGCCGCCCCCGCGCAGCGGGTCGGCCACGCGCCCTCGGTCGCGTCGATCACGACCCGCGCCGTCACCGCCTGGCGACCAGAGCGGTTCGCCAGCACCACGCCGGCGGGTTTCCCGTTGGCATCCCGCAGCACATCGCACACCGGCGCACCGCCCAGAAAAGGAATTCCCTGCTCCTCCAACACAAGATCCAGAGTGCTCTTCAGTGCCAGCGGCGTGGCGTGGTAACAACTGCCCGCTATCGGATTATCCAAGTCGGTGTGGACGACCAGTTCATCAAGCAACTGACGCACGTACGTGCCGCCCGGCGTGATATTGCACGCCAGACGCAGGAATCGGGCACTGAACGGGGTGTCCGGCACGATCCGGACAACCCAGGTGCTGTCGTGATCCGTCGTTAATTGCGCAAGCTCCGTGTTGTACGTGACGGTAATCCACGTCGTGCCATCATCGCTACGCTCAAGGCCGGCGACCGTTGTTGAAAACGGCATGTAACCGGAGAGGCGGACGTAGTAGTAAAGATCCAGTTGCGTCACACTGCCCGCTCCGGCGAACGTGACCGTGATCACCGTGTTCGAGTCATACTGGACGCTGCCGGTTTCCGCCCTGAATTTAACGCCGTCGATCAACCGAGTGTTGTCGGGATCGGGATGCGCACTGTTCGGCTCGACATCCGCCTGATAAGTGAACGGCACCTTGGGTGAAAAAATCCGCTGCGCCAACGGATGGGTATCGAATTCGGAAACCGGCGTGGCCCAGAGTTCGCGCGTCCCGGCCAAGTCGTCGCCCAGATAGGTGCGCGGCGCTACAAGGAACACGCTGGCGCCATTGGTTTTCGCGGCCACCGCCGCGGCCACCGCCGCGCTGCCGCCGCCGACCACCACGACATCCGCATCGCGGACCACCGGCACGGAACGCGCGGTCTGCGCCACAGGTTCTGCTCTCAAAACGGCCTGCGTCAGGCACGCCGCACCCACACACATGATCGCAACACACGTTCTCATCACGCCTACCTCCTACGCTCCTCGCCAGCCCATCTAATACTGGTTAGCACTGTACCGAAAACAGCGTGGCTTGGTCAACATTGAACACCGAACGTGCCGTAATCGGTTAGTGACAGGGGGCATGCGAGTCAAGTGCGTGGTTTGTGCCCATTTCGGCACTCACAAGTCAGACGAGAAAATCTGGAGTGCGGCGGCAAGCGGTATTCCGCGCGACGCCGCTTTTTGCGCAGGGACACGGTGGCTGGGTGGTGCGCAAAAGCGGTACCGCGAGGCACACTTCGTCCCTACACTTCGCCGTCCAAAACACTTCGTCGCTGGCGCAATCGACTAAGTGTGTTCGACTAAGTGTGGGGACTAAGTGTGTCTCCGCGCACAGCGCGGAGAGAAAGCGGAGCCGCGACCCGCGCACAGCGCGGCTCTTGTCACCGCACTCCAAATTTTTCCGCCGCGCCATGCGCGGCACAACAACCATGTCAGCCATGTCCCAAAATGCCACCCCACTCCCATCCAGAAGCGCACGATCTTCGCGCATCCCTGTCACTCACCGATCAAGAGACGATGCCCAGCGGCGGCGTCTTTTCCCAGACACCACGGGTGAAGTCCGGCACGTCCACCGAACGGCTGCGGTTCGCCACGGAATCCGCACTCAACGTGCCGACCGCGCTCCAAGCGGCCGCGTCGTACACGGTCTGGTCCAGCGGTTCACCGTTACGCAGACAGTAGATCACGCGCCAGTTCATGATGAAGTCCATGCCGCCGTGTCCGCCGACCCGTTTCGCTTCGGCGCCCATACGCTTCCAGAGCGGATGGTCATAGGCTTCGAACCATGGCTCCATGTTTTGATCCCAAGCATGGTAGTTGGTGGTCTTTTTGTCGCCCAGAATCTTCTGGATCGCAGGCGGCAGGTCCTCTTTCTTATAGTCCAGTGCGATGCGGTTCGGGAAGCCCCCGAACGTGCCGCGCGTACCCTGAATCAAATTGTGGCGGCTGTAAGGACGCGGGGAGGTCTCGTCCCACTGCACCATGATCGAGCGGCCCTTGACGGTTTTGATGATCGTGGTGTTGATGTCGCCGCAACGCCACTCTTTGATTTGGTTCCACTTGTGGTCAGCCGGGAACCGCTCTTTGGCGTACAGCGCGCGGCCGAGCGCCGGAGACGACACTGAACTCAGATAATCGAAGCGATCCCCCTGGTTGATGCCCATGTACTGCGCCACTGGACCCAGACCGTGGGTCGGATACAAGTTGCCGTTGCGCCGCGCATAGTGCAGGGTGCGCCACGAGCCCGTGCCGTGCTCCACCTGATTCATCTGCCCGCGCAATTCGTGGATATAGGCAGCTTCACCGTGCAGCAACTCACCGAAAAGCCCCTGCCTGACCATGTTCAGCACCATCAGTTCCTCACGCCCATAATTGACGTTCTCAAGCATCATGCAGTGACGCCGCGTCTTCTCCGCCGTATCAACCAGCGCCCAGCACTCTTCCGTCGTGATCGCGGCGGGAACCTCAAGGAAAGCGTGCTTTCCAGCCCGCATCGTATCAAGCGCCTGTGGCGTGTGCAGTTCCCAAGGGGTTGCGATATAGACGATATCGACATCGTCACGCTCGAGCATCTTTTTGTAGGCTTCCGGACCATCGCTGAATGTCGCCGGCTTCGGCTTCCCTGCATCGGCAACGCGCTTGAGCGCACGATCTAGCGTGGGCTGGTGGATGTCGCACAGTGCCGTGACCTCCGCCCCCTCGATCTTGAGCATGTCACCGAGATGGCCGCTGCCGCGTCCTAAACCGATAAAGCCCACGCGCACACGATCCATCTTCGGCGTTCTGAGCCCCATCACAGTAGTTCCTGCGCTGCTGCCTTGGGCGCGCGCTGAGGTCGGCTTCAGTACCTGCGCGGCAGCCGCACCGTATCCGGCCACGGCTGACAATTTCAGAAAATCACGACGCGATGCTTTGTACGACATTTCTTTCTCCCTGCTCTTTTGTCTGTTGCACAGTTTCAATTGAAAACTGTGTGGTATATTAAATCCTACACGCCCTTCAAGCAAGCGCAAAGGCGATTACAGCATCATCACTCACTGCGCGCGGGACGTCGCATCCCCATCTTTTCAAGCGGCAGCGGCTTGAACCCCGGGATGCGTGTAAAGACCGGCGAATCGGGCTTCAACCGGAAATCCCGCTGCTGCATGTTGACGAACCCGGGATCGTCGGCTGTCACGAATTGGAGTTCGTTGGTCACCCAGCAGTTGCTCTTGACCTCACCGCACTTCACAAACAGGTTGCGCACGGCGATGTTGTCGCGCGCGGCACCGGGCTTCGGATCCATGAACCCGATCAACTCCGGATACGCCTCGGTATAGGGCGGCTGCGTGATGTCCACCTCCTTGAGCAACCGCTCCTGCCACAGCGGTGTCTCGATGAATGCCTTCCAACGCGCATCATTCCACGGAGCGGAGCCCAACGCGCGTTTACACTCGATGAAGACGCAGTTGTCCACGGTGTTGCCGTGTCCACCATGCGAAAAGACCGTGCCGAAAGAACCTTTGCCGGGGTCGCCGCAACGGAAGAACAGATTGCCGTAGACCGTTTCGCCGCCATCGCCGTCGTCAAAGTAAACCGCCGCGTTGCCATGCCCGCGCGGACTCCCGATCTCGCTCCACAGGTTGTAGCGCAGCACGTTGCCGCGACAAGACGGATTGCGCCCCTTGTAGAATGCGGCCGCGTCGTCGGAGGCCATACAGACGTTGCTGACCACGTTGTACTCGAACAGGTGGTTGTTGCCGTGCATGCTGATCGCCTGATGCGGCGCGTCGTGAATCAGATTGTGGCGGGCCACATTGCCGACGCCGGAAAAATGAAGTGCACTGGCGTACGTGAGCTGGTGCACGGAGAAACGCCGGATGTGCGTATCTTCCAGCACATGCCCTGCGGGCATCAACGTCTTGCGGTCTCCCCCGCCCAACGTCACGCCGCCCGTGCCGGTGTCGTAAATGTCGCACCGCGCGATCAGGTTGGATGCGCCGCCATTCATGTGAATCGCCTTGCGCCGCAAATTGCGGAACACGCACTCCTCCACGGTCACCCGCCGACACTCGGTGATCGTCAGTCCATCTCCCTGCCCCTCTTCAAAGATCAGACCGCGCAACGCGATGTCGGCCGCATCCTGCAAAACGATGAGCGGTTCGTCGCGCACCGCCAGCGCAACCCGCGCCTGCGTAAGATTCTGATCGGGCCAGAGGTAGAGCCGGTTCGCCGCGACATCAATGAAGTATTCGCCGGGACGATCCAACTCTTCGAGTAGATTAACCGCACGCCAGCGGCGCGGCGACGGATTGCCCTGGCGCACACCGTAAACATGCGCCACCTTGAACGTGATCCGACGCTGCGCGGGATCGATGGCTGCCACGCGGATCGCGTCGTCATACCAGTCGAAACACCAGAACCCGTGCAACCACACGCCTTGCTCCACCCGCCAGCGCGCGGGACGGTCGCCCTCGTACTCAAATACGCCGCCGCGGTTCTCTTTGGGACGCGCCTTCTTCGGGTCAGCCGAATCCGAAACCGATCCATCGTTGCGCATCGTTCCTTGGTCGATGATCTTGGGGATCGTCGCCCAGCCCTCGTTCGGCCAGCAAGCCAGCGTCATACGGCGACCGTTGACAAACAGTTCCGGAATACCGAACGGCAACCGGAAATTGTCGCGCGGCACAGAGGTCTTCGGGAAACCCAGCGCGTTCAGGTCCGCACAGCGCACCTGTCCGCGTGCCGCCGGATCGAGGCGTTCGTCGATCGCATCCCCCGCAAGCGGTTGGAACGCACCGCAAGGGATCGGACGCGCACCGGTCAGGGAGACAGCGGCACCCGGCGCCGCCTTATAGACGATCGGCGCACCCTCCGCGCCGGAGTCTTCCGCTTCCAACTTCAGACTGCGGGCCAACATATAGCGTCCGGCATGCAACACCACCTCGGCACCGCCCGGCAACGCCCCTGCTTTCTTAGCTGCGCGCACCGCATCGCGCGCCCGTTCCAGCGTCGCAAACGGCGCATCGGCACTTCCCGCCCCCGCATCATTACCGTCCGGCCGCACATGAAACACACGCGCATCCGCACCGTACACGCCGAGCGCCGTTCCCCACACGCTTGCCAAACAGAGCACCGTCATTCCGTATTTCAGCATCATCCCCTCATCCCCTTTTTTTCCAGCGCCAGCAGCCACGCCTTGCGCGACAGTCCGCCGCCATATCCCACCAAACTCCCGTCCGCGCCGATCACACGGTGGCACGGAATAATGATCGCAATCGGGTTGCGGTTATTGGCCATACCGACCGCGCGCGTGGCCTTGGGATTCCCGACAGCCGTCGCCACCTGCTGATAGCTCCACGTCTCACCATACGGGATCGTTTCAAGCACAGCCCACACACGCCGTTGAAACGGCGTTCCCGCTGGAGCCAACGGCAACGAAAAAACTGTCAGCCTGCCATCCAGATACGTCTGCAACTGGCGGAACGTCTCATCCAGCAACGCCTCATCCGCCCCCTCCGCCACGCTAGCATCCCTTGCCCCCTCATCGGCAAAAAACACCCGCGTCACCGCGTCGTCCTTCACCTCAACGCCGATCCAGCCCAACTCTGTTTTTCGACAGAAGCTCTTGCACGCTCCCGTGCTTGCAGGTGTGGCACGGGCATCTTGCCCGTGTTTCATGGGCGAGACGCCCATGCCACGAGGGGGCTTGCAAAAGTCTGTGTGCGCATTCATCGAAGATCAAACCGCGCATCTGAATCACATGCGCCTTTCATTCGGTGCGGGCGAGGACGCCCGCGCTCCCGACTCCCTGCACCCACGGAACGGTTTCGATCCCATCGGACGCGGTAACATCCCACGCTGACCAATCCTCTTCCTCAGCGACCATCGCCCGCGCCGTCTCCGCCCATGACAACTTTTGCTCTGCCTGTTGTTCAACATGTAACCACGGTATCAATACCCCTGTACTCCGTCAATGTTCAACCATGAACCATGAACGCACGCCCGAAACACGAAAAGACACAGCATTGCTTTTTCGTTTACTTCGTGTTTCGTGGAACCAAACTTGAAACCTGAAATCAAGGAGTAACTACTCTATTTTTAGCCAAGTCCTGCGCGGTCACACAAAATGTGCGCTTGACCATGTATAACCTGAGCAACTAACATGACCGCATCGTTTAGGGTTGCCCACTTTCGCGGGGCGGGTTCGATGACACTGTAACGTTGGCAGGAGAAAGATGAAGGTCATGCCTACAATCGGTTTCACGCTGTTCATATCGTTGTTCTTCGTCGTTGGGTTCGCCATCCTCGGCTACGGCATACGCAGCCTGGTCCTGTCCAACAAGGCGAAGACATGGCCGACGACTAAAGGGCACATCGAAACCTGTATGGTCACTGAATCAAGCGACTCGGAAGGGGGACCAACTTACAGGGTAGACGTGCGGTACAACTATACGGTTGCCGGCGAGCAGCATACGGGTGATCGAATCGCATTTGGTTATGCTGGCAGTGGCCAGAGATCGATGCATCAAGAAATAGCGGATAGGCTTGCGGCGGCCAAAACCGTACTCGTTCGATATGACCCCGCCAATCCGTCGCGGGCGGTGTTGTCGTACGGACCAAACCTGTCTACGATCATTTTGCTCGTGTTTGGAACAACGTGGCTGTTATTTACAACAGGTTTCGCGGCGTTGTGGCTGACCAGTTCTTTGAGCGATACCGGTATTCTTAACACGCTCGTGACAACAAGATGAGAATGACGTGTAGGATGTGACGATATGCAAAAAACCTTCAGTAATCTCGACGAGGCAAAACGCTGGTTCCAGGAAGCGCAGTTCGGGCTGTTCGTGCACTGGGGGCTCTATGCGACCCTTGCGGGAGAATGGCGTGGGCAACAGATACCTTGGCTGGGTGAATGGATCATGCACACTGCAAAGATTCCCATGCGCGAATACGAGCAACTCACCAAAACCTTCAACCCGGCCGGCTTCGATGCCCGCGAGTGGGTACGCCTCGCTGAAAGCGCCGGCATGGGCTACATTGTCTTCACCGCGAAACATCACGAAGGGTTTGCCATGTTCCGTTCAAAGGCGGACCCCTTCAACATTGTTGACGCTTCCCCATTCGCACGAGACCCTGTCGCTGAACTCGCAGAGGCATGCTCGCGGTCGTCCGTGCGGTTGGCGCTCTATTATTCCCAAGCACAGGATTGGCACGAGCCGCACGCCGGAACCGGAGAATATGACGAGGGCTACGGAAACACATGGGACTTTCCCGCAGGTACGCCCGAAGGGTTTCAGGAATACATGGAGCGCAAAGCGTTGCCACAAATCAGGGAACTGCTGGCGCAGTACGGCCCCATTGCCATGTTGTGGTTTGACAACCCGATCGCGAGCTTTACACGGCAGCACGCCGAAACAGTGAAGCAACTTGTGCGTTCGTGGCAGCCTGAGTGCCTGATCAGTGCGCGGATTGGTCACGGCATCGGTGATATTCGAGGTTTCGGAGACAACCAACTGCCCGAAGACGGAATGTCATGCCCTGCAGAGGCGTGCGTAACGATGAACGACACATGGGGATACAAGAAAGATGGAGGACGATGGAAGTCTGGGCAGGAACTCCAAGAGATTCGAAGGCGGGCGGCTAGCCGCAGGTGCAATCTCTTGCTGAATGTTGGCCCTATGGCGGATGGCCGTTTCCCTCCAGAGGCCGTGGACAGGCTCAAGTTTTTCGCCAGGCAGAGCATCGTTTAGGTTCTGCCCGCCTTCGCGAGGCGGACTCGATAACGCTGTGCGTTGGAGCAATGAGTATGAAGACGTGTAAGATAACGATCATGTGTTTTGTGTTGCTGGTCTTGTCTCTAAAGGCGAGACCGGTTGACATGCGACTGACCTACGACGACTTTCAGAAGCAGTCCGATTACATCCTTCTCTTGAAGAAGGACTCCAACGGTAACTTTGTTCCTCTTACTGGACACCAAGATGCTGGGTTCTCGTTCAAGGTTGTTTATGGCCTGTTCAACTGGCAGTACAGGTTGCCTCAGGATTTTTCGGTTCTTCAGCCAAGAGACGCGGACGGCAACCCCATTTTGAGAAAAGGCGAGCCGAATTGGGGGCACCCAAGAGCTTCGCCCCCAAAAGTCGATCCCAGTGCCTGCAAGGAGAAAAAATGAAGACACTTGTACTTATCGCACTCTTTTTTGCCGCATCAACGATGGCTGGTCCAGATCGGGGAGTAAGAGCGTTTTTGGGGTTAAGGTCAGCGGGAACCACGTTAACAGCGGTCAAGCGGAAGGTCATCCATGTCTATGCGCTTGCACGCATCGAAAAAGGGCAGTTCGTCAAATTTGAATGCTTGAGCAATGGGCATCTCTCGCCTCTGAAGGATGCGACATTTGAGCTTGTATGGGGGCAAAGAAACGGCCAGCATGGATATGCTTTAGTGGCTGGCGATGCGTTGCACGATTTCAAGGCGGAGCCGATTTTTGAGAAATTCGTTTTTACGGGTGGGCAGGCAAAAGGGGAGTATAAGGCTACAATCCACCTAGCAACAGAATACAAAGGGATGAAGGTGCTGGCGGGAGCCTTTAGCTCTCAGCCGAGACGACCCGTGCCGCCGGGCTCTACACAGTGCGTCTTTCGGTGACTGTCGGATTTCGTGTTTCCTCGCACACTCATCGCCCGAACCATGCCTCACTGCCCGTTCGTGTTCTTGCGGCCGTGTCTTTGCCAGCGGCTTCCTCCAGCCCGTTCCCTTGCGGTCGCGGCCTTGCCGTTTCGCTACGCTTGCTGTCACTGCTTTTGCGATCAACTCCTTTCAGTTGACTAGTACATGCCCATGCTGGGCGCACGAGCGCGGGCGTCCCCGCCCGCAGAAAATTGAGCGTTGAACGTTGAGCGTTGAACGTTTTTCCGGCGCTGTTCGCGGAGCCCAAGCCATGCATAGCTTCTTCACCAGAAACGCATGGCCTTCGCACCTCCCCTGTCACTAGCCGATTACCCCGGAGTTGAATCGCGCCCTTGCATTTGATACGCGGGGGGGATTAAACTGTGTCGTGAAAAGGTTTTTAGGGATAGCTGAAACGCTCAACTTTCGACGTTCAAGTTTTTAGAGGAGGAAAGGGATGAGAAGAATCGGGATGATTATGGTGAGCATGGCGGTCTGCATGATGGCCGATGTATGGGCGGAGGAGGGCTGGACGGATCCGCGCGTGCGTACGCTGATCATGCCGCAGCGCGTGATGTGGACCTCGGCCAATACGCCTTCGTCGCGGGTTGAGAACGCCGACATCCTGCTGAAGGAGAAGCACGGGCAGGTGCCGGAGGGTATCTTTTTGGCGGGTTCCGGATGCCGCATGGAGAATAAGGGCGCGCCAGCTTCGCTGTTGGTGGATTTCGGGCGTGAGCTGCATGGCGGCGTACAACTCGCTTCGGGCGGCCCGAGCAAAAAGGGGATGAAGGTGCGCCTGCGCTTTGGCGAGTCGGCCGCCGAGGCTATGGCTGAACTCGGCGAGCGGGGAGCTTGCAACGATCATGCGATTCGCGATGATGTGGTGGAGTTGCCGTGGTTCGGCACGCGCGAACTGGGTAATACCGGTTTCCGTTTTGTGCGCGTGGATCTGGTTTCGCCCGGTGTGCTGAGTCTGGAGTCGATCCG
>Ga0255343_1002059_pt1 | contig 24714 bp, 20 predicted proteins | sample wastewater_treat_4_FD_192413 | JGI IMG/M metagenome (GOLD analysis project Ga0255343, IMG submission 192413) | Wastewater microbial communities from Lulu Island WWTP, Vancouver, Canada - plant16 | ecosystem: Engineered > WWTP > Wastewater > Unclassified | place: Canada: Vancouver, British... | reverse complement strand
TCCTCCGGTTCGCCGACGGGCGGCCGTTTTTATCGGCTGTTCAAACCCTGAAGCCAGTCAATCAACGTCAATCAAATCACAGCAATAAAAACCAAGTCTCAAATCACAAAATCCATGAAAACCAAAATCACACTCCCGCTGCTCAGCCTGGTGCTGGGCTTAACCTTCAGCCTGCCAACGGGGACCGCCCTGGCCCAAGGCACGGCGTTCACCTATCAGGGCCGTTTGGACAGTGGCGGCACGCCGTTTAACGGCAGCGCGACTTTCAAACCAACACTTTGGGATACGGCGACGAATGGGGTGCTCCTGGCCGGCAATTCCCCCACTACCGTGACCTTGGAGGTTACGAACGGTTTGTTCACGCTGTCGTTGGATTTTGGCGCGCAATTTTCCGGGGCGGACCGGTGGTTGCAACTGGAAGTGGCCACTGGTGGCGGCTCGTTCACCACGCTAATGCCGCGTCAACTGATCCGACGCACGCCCTATGCGCTCACGGCGGATAATTTGAGCGGTGTCCTGCCGACCGCCAGCCTCGCAGGCACCTACGAAAATGCGGTGACATTTAATAATGCGGGGAACGTGTTCAGCGGCAACGGCAGCGGACTGACGGGAGTGAACGCTGCGACGGTAGGCGGCGTTAGCGGGACGGACCTGTGGAAACTCAGCGGCAACAGCGGGGTGGGATCGGAACAGTTTCTGGGGACGACGGACAACCAACCGTTGGAGTTCCGGGTTAATGGGCAGCGGACGTTGCGGTTGGAACCGGGAGTTGACGGAATTCCGAACGTGATTGGTGGAGCATTTTGTTCGGCATGGACGCCAACGTTTGGCGCGACCATTGGCGGCGGCTACTTGAATACGATTGAGGCCAACGGCAATGAGTCCATTATTGGCGGCGGCTACGTGAATACCATTCGGACCAACGCGCAGCAGGGCACCATTGGCGGCGGTTATTCCAACACGATTGAGAGTAACTCGCGTTACGCCACCATTGGCGGCGGTGCGCAGAACACGATTCAGACCAACGCGTCTGGCACTACCATTGGCGGCGGTCATGGAAACACAATTCAGGCTAATGCGGCTTCCACTACCATTGGTGGCGGCGTGTTGAACACAATTGAGATCAACGCCTCCAGTTCCACCATTGGCGGCGGTTACAACAACGCGATTCAAGCCGGTTCTAGCGCCTCTGCCATTGGCGGCGGATTTCTGAATACGATTCAGCCCAATTCTCACTACGCTACGATCGCTGGTGGTAATGGTAATCAAATCCACACCAACGGTTACGGTTCGACCGTTAGCGGCGGATGGCAAAACGCAATCGAGACCGACGGCAGGTACTCTGTGATTGGTGGGGGGTGGATCAACACCATGCGAACTAATGTGAACTACGCGGTCATCGGTGGCGGTTACGGTAATCTGATCCAGAGTCTCGGTAACTATTCTGTCATCGCGGGTGGCTATTACAACGAGATTGGTCACAGTGCCCTCTACGCGACGGTGGCCGGGGGCCGGTCCAATCGGGTTGCGGCCTCTTATGGTTTTGCGGCCGGCACGCGGGCCCAGGCCAATCACAGCGGCGCTTTCGTTTGGGCCGATTCTCAGAACGCGGATTTCGCTTCCACCGTCAATAATGAATTCAACATTCGCGCGCAAAACGGGGTACGAATCCAAGCCAACAAAGGCATCCATTTGGAGGCACAGGATGCGCCCATCATTGTACGGGACTGGGATGTTTTTGCCGCCAGCGCGGGCAGTAGCAAAGCGGGTATCGGTCGTTGGGGATTGTTCATGGAACCGAGTATTCTAACCGTGGGCATCCCCTCCGATGACGTGCCTAACCGCTATTTCCAAGTGGCCAAGTACAACACCAACGGCACGGCCACCGCCCTGATGACCGTGAACCAGGCCGGGGATGTCACCGCCAAATCGTTCAATCCGTCGAGTGACCGGCATTTGAAGGAGAACTTCGAGACGGTGTCGCCGGAGGAGGTGCTGGCGAAGGTGGCGGCGCTGCCGATCAGCCGGTGGAATTTCAAGGGGGAGGCCGAGACGGCGCACGTGGGCCCGATGGCGCAGGATTTCCATGCGGCGTTTGGGTTGGGGACGGACGACAAACACATTGCCACGGTGGACGCCGACGGTGTGGCCCTGGCCGCCATCCAGGGCTTGAATCGGAAACTGGAGACGGAAGCCACCACTCTTAGAGCGGAGAACTCAGAGTTACGCCAAACGGTGAATGAATTGAAAATCCTGGTGCAACAGCTCAACGACAAACTCAACGCGAACTGATCATGAAAATCCGAGGATGGAAGATGGAGGATGGAGGATGGAAGTTACCCGTATTGCCAGCGTCTGGGGCAACAGGCAATCAATGGTCCGGCCTGGCTCTGCGCCTCGGTGTCTCGGTGGCTCTGCTGTTGCTCAGTCTGAGCGTGTCGCTTGCGCAGAGCTACTCGATTGACTGGTGGACGATAGACGGCGGGGGCGGCACCAGCACCGGCGGCGTCTATGCGGTGACCGGCACCATCGGTCAACCGGACGCCGGCAGCACCGCCATGACCGGTGGTAATTACTCGATGACGGGTGGGTTCTGGGCGTTGGCGGCGGTGCAAACGCCCGGCGCGCCGTTGCTTTCCATTGCCCGTACGGCCACCAACACTGTGGCGGTCTGGTGGCCTTCACCCTCGACGGGTTGGATACTTCAACAGAACACCAACAGCGTGACGAGTGTGAACTGGAGCAACGTGGTGACGACTCCGGTGGATGACGGCACGCACAAGACGGTCATCATCAACCTGCCCACCGGCAACCGCTTCTATCGGTTATTCAAACCTTGAACCCGGTTAACCAACGACAATCAGATCACAACAATCAAAACCAAGTCTTAAACCACGAATTTATGAAGACCAAAATCACACTTCCGTTGCTCAGCCTGGCGCTGGGCTTGACCTTCAGCCTGCCAACGGCGACCGCCCTGGCCCAAGGCACGGCGTTCACCTATCAGGGCCGTTTGGACAGTGGCGGCACGCCGTTTAACGGCAGTGTCGAATTTCAAGCCACCCTGTGGACCGCCGCCACGGGGGGTACACAAGTGGCGGCCAACAACCCGACCAGCGTGATCGTGGGCGTGACCAACGGACTCTTTACGTTGCCATTGGATTTTGGGGCGAGCTTTCCCGGGGCGGACCGGTGGTTACAATTGGAGGTGCGCACCAGCATTGGGGCGTTCACGACCTTGAGTCCTCGACAAGCCATTACGCCCACACCCTACGCCATCCAAGCCGGACAGGTTAACGCAGCTGGCGTGGTGGGGACGTTGTCCTCCGGGCAGTTGGCTGGGACCTATTCAGGAGCGGTGACATTCAACAATGCCGGGAACGTGTTCACCGGCAACGGCAGCGGGTTGACGGGGGTGAACGCGGCGACGGTGGGTGGCGTGAGCGGGGCTAATCTCTGGAAGTTGAACGGGAACAGCGGCGTGGGATCGGGGCAATTTTTGGGAACAACGGACAACCAGCCGTTGGAGTTCCGAGTTAATGGACAGCGGGCGCTGCGGTTGGAACCAAATGGTTATGGCCATCCGAACGTGATTGGTGGAGCGTACAACACAGTGGCGGCAGGAGCGGCTGGAGCGACGATCGGCGGTGGCGCTTTCAACGAAGTTCAGACCAATGCTGCGTATTCCACCATTGGCGGCGGCTCCGCAAACATCATTCAGACTGACGCCTACCACTCCACAATTGGCGGCGGCTACCAGAACACGATTCAGGGCGACGCCCGCAATGCCGCCATTGGCGGCGGCTGGAAAAACACGATTTGGTCCAACACCACAGAGTCCATCATTGGCGGCGGCAACCATAACACGATTCAGACCAGCGCGAGTAGCTCCACCATTGGCGGTGGCATGAACAACACGATTCAGACCGGCGCCAGTTACTCCATCATTGGTGGTGGCTTCAACAACACGATTCAGACCAATGCTACGCTTGCCACCATTCCCGGCGGCTTTTTTAACGTGGCGGCTGGCGGCTATAGCTTCGCGGCCGGCTACCGGGCCAAGGCCAATCACCAAGGCGCGTTCGTCTGGGCCGATTCTCAGATCGCGGATTTCGCTTCCACCGCCACCGATGAGTTCAACATTCGCGCGCAAAACGGGGTGCGAATCCAAGCCAACAAAGGCATTCATTTGGATGCGCAAGATGCCCCCATCATTGTGCGGGACTGGGACCTCTTTGCGACCAATGCGTCCGGCAGCAAGGCGGGCATAGGCCGTTGGGGGCTGTTCATGGAACCGAGTACTCTAACCGTGGGCATCCCCTCCGATGACGTTCCCAACCGCTATTTCCGGGTATCCAAGTACAGCACCAACGGCACAGCCACCGCCCTGATGACCGTGACCCAAGCTGGAGATGTCACCGCCAAATCATTCAATCCGTCGAGCGACCGGCATTTGAAGGAGAACTTCGAGACGGTGTCGCCGGAGGAAGTGCTGGCGAAGGTGGCGGCGTTGCCGATCAGCCGGTGGAATTTCAAGGGCGAGACCGAGACGGCGCACGTGGGTCCGATGGCGCAGGATTTCCATGCGGCGTTTGGGTTGGGGACGGACGACAAACACATTGCCACGGTGGACGCCGACGGCGTGGCCCTGGCCGCGATCCAAGGCTTGAATCGGAAACTGGAGCAAAAGGAAACGGAGATAACCGAACTAAAGGAGCAGCTCGCATCGCTTCAAGAAGTCGTGAACCGACTCCTCACCCAACACGAGGGAAGTGGTCAATGAAAACCGCCTCCGGATCCTGGTCAAATTCCGCCGCACAATCTGATCCGGGCTAGTGGGAGTTCCCCTTTCATGTTGTCGCCCGGGAACGAACCGGACGCCGGGATTCGCTTGACTTTAGTAACTCATCAACTGCAATAAAATCAACGGAACCATGAAAACCAAAATTATACTACCGTTGCTCAGCCTGGCGCTGGGCATAAGCATCAGCCTGCCAACCGGGACCGCCCTGGCCCAAGGCACGATCTTTACGTATCAGGGGCGCGTGACGGCCAACGGCACGGACTTCGACGGCGTCGGCCAGTTCAAATTTGCCCTGGTCACCAGCACCAACTTCAGCCATCAGGCCACGGCCACGGCCCAACCGCCCACCGGCGGCTTTATCACCGTCATCAATGTCGTCTCCGGCGGCAGCGGCTACACCACCGCTCCGATGGTGACCATATCGGGCGGCGGCGGTGCCGGGGTGGTCGCCCATGCCACGATCAGCGGCGGCGCGGTGACGGCCATCACCGTGGACAACCCTGGTTTGGGCTATGCCTCCGCCCCGACGGTGACGGTTGCGCCCCCGCCGCCGAACATTGCCTACACCACGCATTGGAGCAACGACGGAACGAGCGTGGCGGGGAGCGAACCGACGGCCGCCGTGAACGTGAGCGTGGCCAACGGGTTGTTCACGGTGACGCTGGGCGACCCAACGCTGCCGAACATGGGCACGGTGGATGCGGCGTTGTTTACGCAGCCGGATTTGCAGTTGCGGATCTGGTTCAACGACGGAGTCAACGGGTTTGCGGCGCTGGCGCCGGCGCAAAACCTGACCCCGACGCCCTACGCGATCACGGCGGGCAACTTGAGCGGGGTGCTGCCCAACACCAGCCTGGCCGGGACCTACAGCAACGCGGTGACGTTCAACAATGCCGGGAACGTTTTCAGTGGCGACGGTAGCGGGCTGACGGGAGTGGATGCAGCAAGCGTGGGCGGGGTGAACGCGACCGACCTGTGGAAGCTCAGTGGGAACAGCGGGGTAGGCACGGGGCAATTTCTGGGAACGACGGACGACCAACCGTTGGAATTGCACGTTAACGGTCTGCGTGCGTTGCGACTTGAACCCGGAACGATGATCGACGGTGCGCCGAATGTCATTGCGGGATCACCAGCCAATTATGTTTCCAACAGCGTGGTCGGAGCCACGATCAGTGGCGGTGGTACGACCAGATATTATAACTCGGCGAATATCGTGGCTGGGAGCTATGGCACCGTGGGCGGTGGTTTGGGCAACACCGCAAGCAACTCGTATTCGACAGTAGCTGGGGGCGATGGCAATATCGCTAGCGGCTATACTTCAACGGTGGCGGGCGGCGGAGCTAACACCGCCAGTGGGGCTTCTTCGACGGTGGCGGGCGGCTATAGGAATATCGCCAGTGGCATGCTGGCGACGGTAGCCAGCGGCCAAAACAACACCGCCAGCGGCCAGTATTCAACGGTGGGCGGCGGCTCTGACAACACGGCCAGCGGCCATGCTTCGACGGTGGCGGGTGGCAACAACAACACGATTCAAGCCAACAGTGACTACGCCACCATTGGCGGCGGCAGCCGCAACGCTATTCAAACCAATGCTCACTACGCGACCATTGGCGGCGGCTTCTACAACACGATTCAGACCAACAGTGACTACGCCACGATTCCGGGCGGTTACTTGAATAGCGCCACCAACTATGCCTTTGCGGCGGGACGCCAGGCCAAGGCGAATCACATCGGTTCGTTTGTCTGGGGTGATTCCACTAGCGCCAACATTGCTTCGACCGCCAACAATTCCGTCACCTTCCGCGCCGCGGGCGGCTACCGGCTGTTCTCCAACAGCGACGCCTCGGCGGGCGTGAGCCTGGCCGCCAGCGGCACGGCGTGGGCCGTCATTTCCGACAAAAACGTGAAGAAGGATTTTGCGCCGGTGGACACCGTGGACGTGCTGGAAAAACTGGCCGCGCTGCCCATCACGCAATGGCGTTATCGGTGGGAGGAGGAAAACGTGACGCCGCATCTGGGCCCGATGGCGCAGGATTTCAAGGCGGCGTTCTATCCCGGCACGGATGACAAAACCATCACCACGCAGGAAGCCGACGGCGTGGCCCTGGCCGCCATCCAGGGCTTGAACCAGAAGGTGGAAGTAAGGAGTCGGAAGGCAGAGGATCGGATCGAACAATTGGAATCCGAAAATGCGGAGTTGAAAGAAACGGTGAATGAGCTAAAAATGCTGGTGCAACAGCTCAACGACAAACTCAACGCGAACTGATTATGAAAACCCACGAATCGAAAATGGAGGATGGAAGATGGCGACGGCGCGAGCATCCAACCTTGGCTCGGCGTCTCCGCGTCTCTGCGGTTCTTCTACTGCTCAGCCTGGGTGGAGCGTTCGCGCAGAACCACGCCATTGACTGGTGGACGATAGACGGCGGGGGCGGCACCAGCACCGGCGGCGTCTATGCGGTGACCGGCACCATCGGTCAACCGGACGCCAGCAGCACGGCCATGAGCGGTGGCAATTACTCCGTGACGGGCGGGTTTTGGGCGTTGGCGGCGGTGCAAACGCCCGGCGCGCCGTTGCTTTCCATTGCCCGCACGGCCACCAACACCGTGGCGGTCTGGTGGCCCTCGCCCTCAACCGGCTGGATACTGCAACAGAACACCCACAGCGTGGCGAGTGTGAACTGGAGCAACGTGGTGACGACTCCGGTGGATGACGGCACGCATAAAACCGTCATCATCAGTCCGCCCACGGGCAATCGCTTCTATCGGTTATTCCAACCGTAAGTTCACCTCCCCCACCCCACGAATTACCAGAAACTCGAAACTTCTCCCCTTGCCCCATGAAAACGCCCAGATTCTTTTTCCGTCTATGGCTCATCGGACCGGTAATGCTGTCATGCCTGACCCTGGCTGGTGACGGATTGATCGGCCGCTATTACAACGGCTATACCGTAACCGGCAATCGCATTGGGTTCGATGGCCCACCCTGGTGAAGACAGAAACCAACACCGTTTTCGATTTCTGGAACGGCTCGCAATATGACGACTGGAATCCCATTGGTTCGGGTCCGTATTCCGTGCGCTGGACCGGATATTTGCAGATTCCCCATTCCGGTCTTTACGGTTTCGGGAGTATTTCCGACGACGGTTCGGAGATTTGGATTGATGACGTGCGCGTGGTGGATAATCACGAGGAACAGTGGTTTGACTGGCAGGAAGTTTGGTGTTATCTGGGCGCGGGCTATCACACGATTGAAATCACCTTCTTTGAAAATCAGAGCCACAGTGGGATTGAAGTTTGGTGGTTAAAGCCAGAAAACGCCCCTTCCATTCCGCCCTATTCCGGGGAGACGTTTCATACCATTCCGCCCACGTTCAACGCCGGCACCCAATGGGAAATTCTGAGCGCGCCCGCCGTCCAGACACACGCGCCATATGTCAATCCACAGTTGCGGGCGGAGGGGGCGGCGGCCCGCAACACCGTGACCCTGACCTGGCAGGGATTTACGAACGTCACGTACACCCTCGAATCTTCCACGAACTTGACGACGTGGCAGGATCGCACGGCCGGCCTGCCGGGCATCAGCAGAGTGATGACGCAACAAATTACCACGACGCTCCCGCGGGAATTCTTTCGACTGCGTCTGGAGGAATAACCAGCTTCCCCAACCGGGGTTGTTTGGATTTAAGACCCGAAATCGGCCGCGGCGGTACCTCCAAACTCAGGAAAACCAAACCCACTCTCCCCCCATCACCGGTCTCTCCGGCGCGGGCTTTGAGCCAGTTGGCCAACCGGCTCCCGACCAACACTCTTCGGCCCGTGGCAGCGGAAGGCACTGGCCAGCCCGCCCTTATACAAGTTATCCGCATGATAAATATGAGATGGTTGTATGACAACGGGGAGGTTCCGTGTCATATTATGGCCCAGAGCGGAAGCTCGTGACCAAACAAAGACACTGAGACAATGACAACGACCTTCTTTCGATCCCTGTTTCTTTCCACCGTGCTCGGCGTGGCGGGCAGCCACGCCGGCGATGAGGCCCTGAGGCCAACCGCAACCCCCGGCGGCGCGCCGGCCCCCGCCATTGATCGCGGGTTGCTGCAACTGGCTGGATCGCGGCCGGCGGGCGGCGGTGCGATGGTGGCCGGGCGGAGCGGCATGCGGCTTGATTACCAAAAAGTCGCGCCCGGCATCTCCCAGGCCATGATGGGTTTGGAAAATTACGTTCGCACCAGCGGCCTGGAAAAATCGCTGCTGACGCTCGTCAAAATGCGCGCCTCGCAAATCAATGGGTGCGCGTATTGCCTCGACATGCACACCAAAGAGGCCCGGGCCATCCATGAATCCGAACAGAAACTCGGATCGCTCGCGCACTGGCGGACCGCCGATTGTTTTACCCCGCGCGAACGCGCCGCGTTGGCGTGGACCGAGGCGCTCACCTTGATTGCGGAGAACCACGTTCCGGAAGAACTCTTCAACGAAACCCGCCAACACTTCAGCGAAAAGGCGCTGGCCGATCTGAGCCTGGCCATTATCTCCATCAACGGGTGGAATCGTTTGAACATCAGTTTCCGCCTGGATCCGGAGTCGTGCCCGGTTGAATAGTTGACGGCGGCAAAAAACGAACGCCGTCCGCGCACGGCACATCCCGCGCCCTCCCGGCGCGGGTTAACCAGCCAGCGCGGGCGCGCCGACCCCAGAACGGAATATGAAAACACGATTGAATTACAAAACGACGGCGCCGGCAGGTTATCAAGCCATGCTTGGCCTCGAACACTACGCGCGCAACAGCGGACTGGAGCATGCGCTGCTCGAACTGGTCAAGACCCGCGCTTCGCAAATCAACGGTTGTGCTTTCTGTCTCGATATGCACACCAAGGATGCCCGCGCCGCCGGGGAAACCGAGCAACGGCTCTACGCGCTTTCGGCCTGGGCGGAGACGCCGTTTTTTACGGAGCGCGAGCGCGCCGCGCTGGCGTGGACCGAGGCGGTCACCCGCGTGGCCGAGTCGCAGGTGCCGGATGCCGTTTACGCACAGGCGCGGCGGCATTTCTCGGAGAAAGAACTGGTGGATCTCACCCTGGCGATCGTGGCGATCAATGGCTGGAACCGGGTGAACATCGCCTTCCGGACCGTGGCGGGTACGTATCAACCGCCGAAACCGTAGGCTCCCCTGCCCCGCGCCAAACCCGCTGGGGCGGCTCCATCAACCAAGCCCCCGGCACTTGCGGGTTTATGGTTTCGCCTCGTAAACCACTTTCCCGTCCACCACGGTCAGTACCACTTTTACCTGATCCAGCAGGGACGGGTTCACGGCAAAGATGTCGCGGTCGAGCATGACCACGTCGGCCAGTTTGCCGGGTGCAAGCGATCCTTTCACGTGTTCCTGAAACTCGGCGTATGCCGACCCAACCGTGTAAGCGTAAATCGCCTCCTCGAGCGTGATCTTTTGTTCCGGATGCCAGCCGTTGGGGTGCTTGCCATCGAGCGTTTCCCGGGTCACGGCCGCTTTCAGGCTCGCCAACGGATTCAACGGCGCCACGGTCCAATCCGTGCCAAACGCCAGCACCACACCCGCGTCGAGCAGCGTCCGGAACGCGTACGTCCCTTTGGCCCGCTCCGGGCCGATGCGTTTTTCGCACCAACGCCCGTCATCCGCGCAATGATACGGCTGCATGGAGGCGACGATTTTTTGTACGGCGAATTGTTGCATCTCGCCCGGACGCAAATGCTGGGCGTGTTCGATGCGGAACCGGCGGTCGCGCGGCCCATTTTGCTCCGCCACCTGTTGGTAAAGATCGAGGATGATTTTGTTGGCGCGGTCTCCGATGGCGTGAATCATGACCTGCAAGCCGTGTTGGTCCGCCGCCAACACGCGTTGGAGCATGATCCCTTCCGGATACATCTGGTCAAAGAGCAATCCGCACGTCTCGGGGGCGTCGTTGTACGGCTCGAAGAACAACGCCGTCGTCGAGCCCAGGCTGCCGTCGGAGAATCCTTTGAGCGCGCCGATGCGCAGCCAGGCGTCGCCAAACGCACTGCGCACCCCGGTGCGACCGAGGACTTCCCACGACACAATCGAGCGCGCGCAATAGATGCGGGTTTTGAGTTCGCCCCGCGCCAGTTGCTCCTGATAAAGCCCGACATCGTTGCCTGCGGACATGTCTTGCACACTGGTCACCCCCCATTGCGCGGCGTACTCCGTGGCCGCGCGCGCGGCGGCCAGGTTTTCCTCGCGCGTGCGGGGAGGAATGACCTTCTCGACGTAATCCATGGCGGCGTCCTTGAGAATGCCGGTCGGTTCGCCCTGGGCGTTGCGGACGATCAATCCCCCGTCCACCTCCGGGGTGTCCCGGGTCACTTGCGCCAGTTTCAGCGCGAGGCTGTTGGCCAGCGCCATGTGCCCGTCCAAACGACTGACAAAAACCGGGTGATCCGGAGTGGCGCTGTCAATCATCTCTTTAGTGGGCAATTCCGCGCCGGGAAACTTTTCGTGGTCCCAATCGCCGCCGAGAATCCAGCGCCCGGCGGGAATCCGGCGGGCAAATTCCCCCAGACGCCGGGCTAGTTCCGCCGGCGACGTGGCATCGCGCAAGTCCACATTCGTAATCGAATAACCGCCGGAGAGCCAATGCACATGCGCGTCGTTGAACCCCGGCAGCACGGAGCGGCCACCGGCGTCAATAACGCGCGTCTTCGGTCCGGCCAAGGCGCGCAAATCGGCGGTGCGCCCGACGGCGGCAATGCGGTTGCCGGTGATGGCGACGGCTTCGGCTTGGGGCGCGGTCCGGTCCATCGTGCGCACCGCGGCATTGAGAATGAGCAGATCCGGCGTGAGCGAAGAAGGCGCGGCGGGGGTGGACATAAGCGGAGTCAGCAACAGGAGAGCGGTGAGTATCGGCAGTTTTATTGTAGTGCGATCGGTTTGCACGGATGCCAAAGAAGTAACGACTGGCCCCGCGCTTGTCACGCGGGAAAAGCACAATTCTTTCCTTCCCTTTCGAGCGGCGTTCTGGCTAGATACGCCGGGCTCGTTTTCCCGTGTTTTGTGGCGTTCAAGCCGGGGGCCGTGTGTTGCAATCGCGGTCCCGCGAGGTTGGTTCCCCCGGGAAACGACACCCCATTGTTGACGACGATCATGAGCACATTGCCTACGGTCCAATTGAAGCCGGGAGAGGCCGATCGCGTGGTGGCGGGACATCCGTGGGTGTACCGCAACTCCGTGCGGCGTCTGACCCCGCCCCCGGTTGACGGCGACCTCGTGCAGGTCAAGGATCACCGGCAGCGTTTGCTCGGGGTGGGTTTCTTCAATTCAAAATCACAAATCCAAGTGCGCATGCTGGCCCCGGAACGCGTGATGGTGGACCGCGCTTTTTTCCAGCAACGCCTCCAGGCCGCTCTGGCTGTGCGCCGGCGGTTCATGCCCGACGCCACCTCCTTCCGCATCGTCAACGCCGAAAGCGATTTTCTGAGCGGTTTGATCGTGGACAAATACGAAGACGTCCTAGTGGTGCAAATTTCCGCGCTGGGCATGGAGCGACACAAAGCATCGGTGGTGGCCGCCCTCCAGGAATTACTGGGGCCCCGCGCCATTCTGGAACGCAGCGACGTGGCGTCCCGCGCCTTTGAAGGACTGCCGGAAGCCAACGGCCTGCTGGCGGGCGAGCTGGCCGGACCGGTGACGGTGCAACTGAACGGACTGAAGTTTGAAGCGGACCTTGCGGCCGGCCACAAGACCGGGCTTTATCTGGATCAGCAGACGAATTATGAAGCGGTGGCGCGGTTTGCCAAGGATGCGCAGGTCCTGGATTGCTTCAGTTTTCTGGGCGGTTTTGCGCTGCACGCCGCGCGCGCCGGGGCCGCGCAAGTTCACTTGCTCGATCAAAGTGCGTCCGCCACCGCCGCGGCGCTGCGCAACGCCGCCGCCAACGGCCTCCAAGCCCGTTGCACCGCCGAAACCGTCAATGTTTTCGACTGGCTCAAGGCCAACACCCAAGCCGCGCCCCATGAAAAACTCATCCCGCGGTTTGATCTCATCGTGTTGGATCCGCCGTCCTTCACGCGCAACCGGGCGGCCGTGCCCAATGCCTTGCGCGGCTACAAGGAACTCCATGTCCGGGCGCTCAAACTGTTGCGCCGGGGCGGGGTGCTGGCCACGTTTTGTTGTTCGCACCATGTCAACGCCGATCTGTTTCAAGACTCCGTTCTCTCCGCCGCCTATGACACCCGCAAAATCCTGCGGCGCGTCGCCGTGTATTCGCAGGCGCCGGATCATCCCATCATCCCCATGATTCCGGAGACGGAATATCTCAAGGGCTTTGCGTTCGAGTTGGTGCGCTGAGCCGCCGCCCTGGGCCATCGCATGGTGCGTTCATCCGGCAACCTGTTCCTTTTCCGAACCGATGAATCCCCTTCGCCACCAAACCCGGATGGGATTTGCCCTTGTCGAAACCGCGGCGGTCAAACAGCCTGTGGCCGTCTCAATGCGTTTGCCTGATATGCCCGCGCCAACAATCTCGCGCTTTGATGTGCTCCTGGCCCAAATCTGCCGGCACTGCCCGGTCTGCCGCCGGGCGCGCCAACGGCAACGCGGGGTGGCCTTTAGGCTGGTGAAAACCGTCGAGCGGCGGCTTTGTCCATTCTGCCGGGCCTATGAACGGATCCACGGCCGCCCCGCCCATGCGCCCGATCCCCGGGCGGTCGGAAATTAACGCCATCATTGCCTGTCCCTTTTTATTTTCATGAGCACCTTATTTGCATTTCCCAAATTGACACTGGCCGTGTATTGCCTGGCTGCGTTTCTGGCGGCGGTGGGCGGCGGTTGGCTGCCTTTGCTGGTGCGCTTGACGCATACGCGTCTGCAACTCGCGGTCAGTTTTGTCGCCGGTTTGATGCTGGGGCTGGCATTTCTGGGACTGCTGCCGCACGCAGCGTTGGAACTGGGTTCCGTCGAGAAATCCGCCGCGTGGTTGATGGCCGGGTTTCTGGCCATGTTCATCCTGCAACGTTTCCTGCCGTTTCATCATCATGATGTGGAGGAAGGTCAACCGGTGGCGGTGTGTGGCCACGCGCATGCGCCCGGCGAAATGCACGGCCACGTGTCCACCACGCCGCTGGGTTGGGCCAGCGTGGCTCTCGGTTTGTCGTTGCACTCCATTTTCGATGGGTTGGCCCTGGCGGCGGCGGTCATGGCGGTGGCGGGTGGTTACAGCACCGCGCTGGGATTGGGCACGGCTTTGGCAGTCATTCTGCACAAACCATTCTCCGCGTTAGCGATTACCACGTTGATGGCCGCCGGCCACGCCAAACGCCAATGGGTCATGCTGGTCAATGTTGGCTTCGGACTGGTGACGCCGGTGGGGGCGTTGCTGTTTTTCATGGGCGGCGAACGCCTGGCCCACATGCATCCGGCCTGGCTCGGCTTGGCCTTGGCCTTCTGTGCCGGCACCTTTTTGTGCATCGCTTGCGCGGACCTGTTGCCGGAACTGCATTTTCATTCGCACGACCGCGTGCTCCTCTCGCTGGCGCTGTTGCTGGGCTTGGGCGCCGCCATTGCCATCAATCATTTCGGACACGTGGATCCCGCGCACGAACCGGCCGCGCCCGGGGCGGTGCACGCCCGGCCGCACGCACATCCGCATTGACGCCGCGGCACGCCGTGGTTAACTGGGGTTGCGTATGGATTTGTTGTTGCTCTCCCGCCTCCAGTTTGCTGCGACGATCTCGTTTCATTACCTGTATCCGCCGCTGAGCATCGGGCTGGCCGTCATGCTGGTGATCTTCGAGGCGCTCTGGCTCAAAACCAATAATCCGTTGTATCACCAGTTGGCGCGGTTTTGGACCAAGGTGTTCGCGTTGACCTTCGCGCTCGGGGTCGCCACGGGGTTGGTGATGGAGTTTCAGTTCGGCACCAACTGGGCGGCGTATTCGCGCTATGTCGGCGACGTCTTCGGCAGCGCGCTGGCGGCGGAGGGCATCTTCGCCTTCTTTCTCGAATCCGGGTTTCTGGCCTTGCTGCTATTTGGCTGGAACAAAGTGAGCCGGGGCATGCATTTCTTCGCCACCTGCATGGTTTGCCTGGGGGCACACTTCAGCGCCGTCTGGATTGTGGTTGCCAACTCCTGGATGCAAACACCCGCTGGTTATCACCTGGTCGAAACCACGCTCGGGCCGCGCGCGGAAATCACGCACTTTTGGGAGATGGTGTTCAATCCCTCCTCGATGGAGCGGTTGTTGCACACCTTGTGCGGCGCGTGGCAGGCAGGGGCGTTTCTGGTGGTCAGCGTCAGCGCGTATTACCTGCTTAAGAACCGGCATGTCGCCTTTGCCCGCACGGCGCTCAAGGCGGGCTTGACCGTGGCCCTGGCCGCCGCACTGGTGCAATTGATCAGCGGCCACGCGAGCGCGGCGGGGGTGGCCCAAAATCAACCGGCCAAACTGGCCGCCTTTGAGGGACTTTACGAAACGACCAGCAACGCGCCGTTGACGCTGTTTGGTTGGGTGGATGAATCCACCGAAACCATCCGACACAGCGTGGCCATTCCCGGGTTGCTGAGCTGGCTCGTCCACGGCGATTCCCGCCAACCGGTGCGAGGGCTGTGCGAGTTTCCTCCGGAAGATCGGCCGCCCGTGCAGTGGAGCTTTCAGTTTTATCACGGAATGGTCGCCATCGGGGTTACCCTGATCGCGGTGGCGGCGCTGGGATTTTTGTATTTCTGGAAAGGTTCATTGTTTGAACACCGCTGGCTGCTCTGGGTGCTGGTCCTCTCGGTTCTCGGGCCGCAGTTGGCCAATCAATTGGGCTGGTTCGCCGCGGAAGTCGGACGACAACCCTGGCTCGTCTATGGCTTGATGCGCACGTCGGACGGCTTGTCGGCGGTGGTCCCGGCGGAGGTGGTGCTTACTTCGCTGATTCTCTTCACCTTGATTTATCTGCTGTTGTTTGCGGTGTTCGTCTATCTGCTCAACGACAAAATCCAGCATGGCCCGGATGACACCGATCTGACGCCAACCGGCAAACTGGCCCTGCCAACCCGCGCATGAACTCCGAGAAAAATTACAGCCAGCTCGTTGCTGTCTTGCTTGAAGACCGGGCGTTGGCGACTCCGGCCTACGCTGATTTCACCGTCTCCCGCATGCGCACAGCCTCGTCTCCACACGCCCCATGAATTTCGGCTCTCTTGATCTCCACACGACTTGGTTCATCCTTATCGGGGTGTTGTTCACCGGCTACGCCATGCTCGACGGCTTTGATCTTGGCGTGGGGGCGTTGCATCTGTTTGCAAAAAAAGATGAGGACCGGCGCATCCTGCTCAACACCATCGGCCCCGTTTGGGACGGCAACGAAGTCTGGCTGGTCACCGGCGGCGGGGCGTTGTTCGCGGCATTTCCGTATGTGTATGCGACGGTGTTTTCCGGATTCTACCTGGCGTTCATCCTGTTGTTGGTGGCGCTCATTTTTCGGGCGGTCGCCATCGAATTCCGCAGCAAACAACCGATGCGCTGGTGGCGGCAACTGTGGGATGTCGGGTTCGCCGCGGGCAGCATCCTGTCCAGTCTGTTGATCGGCATCGCCATGGGCAACATCGCGTGGGGCATCCCGCTGGATGTGCACGGCGAGTTTGCCGGCACTTTCGTGGGGCTGTTGCATCCCTACGCCTTGTTGCTGGGCGTGACCACGTTGGCGTTGTTCATGATGCACGGGGCGATCTACATGGTGATGAAGACCGCCGGTGAATTGCACGACCAGATTCGCGGTTGGATCAAGAACTGCATGATCTTCTTCATCGTCTGTTACGCCATCACCACCATGGCCACCCTGCTTTACGTGCCCCACATGGCCGAACGCGTGCGGACTCATCCCTGGTTGTTTGGCGTGGTGCTCGTCGTCATCCTGGCCATTGCCAACATCCCCCGCGAAATCCACCGGGGCCGGGATGGCCGGGCCTTTATTTCGTCGTGCCTCACGATGGCGGCCTTGATGGCCTTGTTTGGTTTGGAGATGTATCCCCATCTGGTCTTCAGCAATCCGGATCCGGCGCACAGCCTGACCATTCACAATGCCGCCTCCTCGCCGAAAACCTTGGGAATCATGCTGACGATTGCCTTGATCGGCATCCCCATCGTGCTGACCTACACCATCAGCATCTATTGGATTTTCCGCGGCAAAGTGAAACTGGACAAAACCAGCTACTGACCCGCCGTTCGCCGCGCCCCCGGGCGGACCGGGTACCGGTAAAGTAAAACTTGCGGCTTGGGGACGGCTCCTTAAGCTATGGGCGGGTGATGGCGGGGTAGCCAAGTGGTAAGGCAGGGCTCTGCAAAAGCCTCATTCGTCGGTTCGATTCCGACCCTCGCCTCCAATCTTAACGGCCGAAATGCCAGCGGGTTGGGAATGTGGAGGGTGACAATCTCCAACGGTTTCTTCAACAGGTTGAGCCGTGCTTCCACCCCCCCATCGGTGTGACCAATATCCGTCCCCCGCTCGCTCCAACGGCCGCCCTGCTCTGCTTCGTACTCGAAACCGAAAATCCGTTGAACAACGGCGATAGCCCAAAAGCCCGGCCATTTTTTCCAAAACTAACTCCGAACAATTTCCAGTTTGGCTTGGGCAAGAATCTCAGGAAAAGCGCGTACACTATTTCGATCGTACTCGCGAATCTCTTCGGGGAGATCTTTCCAAGCCACCAAGCAGTTGTGAATTTTCTTCGCGTTGTCGCGCACTGGCCCGAATCGCCAACCATCGCGCAATCGTTCGAGGTTCCAACGGCCATGTTCCAGTTCGGCCATCCGCTCCACTGCGGCTTTATATTCACTAGTTTGAAAACTAGCAATGGCCTCCGAGCTGTCAGTGGCAGGCCGCACATCAAAACCGGCCGCACGCAGAATCTCCACCGCATGGCGGGCCTGTTCAATGTTGGCTTTTTTATAGGTATCCGCCAATTTCTCCCAAGCCCGCATATTTTCGGGTAGTTTGCTAGGATTATCGCGGACATAGTGGGCATGAAAGGCCTGCGCCATTACCTCGAGCTCTTCGGGAGTGTGCTCTAAAGTCGGCGCGCTTACGAAAGCCTGTGCCGAAGCCGCATCCAGGGGAAGCGCGAGCAGGGCGGATACTCCGTTCCACACGGGGTCTGCTATGATGGCATCCGCTCCACCACCAGAGCCCGCCACTACCGCGACGCTGGCACCCAAGGCGAGCGCAACATGGAATTCCGCCGTGGCAACACGGCCTCCGCCGAAGCCGATTACCTTTACCTGATCTGGGGTAATCCCCTCCCGCTGCAAGTCCTCCCATGTTCGGAGAATCTGTTCGGGCGAAAACCTGGAGTCGCCAGATACCACCACAAAGCGGTCGTAGCGCTCATCTTTAGGCATGTCCTGAGGCAGCGCTTCGGGAATGTATCCAACCAACTCGAATTGCTTATGACCCGCAAATTCAAGTTCTGCGGCAAGCTCACCAACACAACCAGGAATTCCAACCTTCGTACCGCCGCAAATCACCGTACCGCTAAAGTTTTTCAGCGCCTGCTCCAGGCAAGGGCGGACTTTTTCCAGGGTGGCGTCGTCCATACCGGCTGCCCCCCCCGCAACAATGAGGACTCGCTTTTCAGTTGTCGTTCCTGGGGAGACAGCGTCTCTCGCCGCAGCTGCGTTTCCGGGGCGAAATGACCGGTCAAGGTTGATCAACCGCTCAATCCAGTTGTGACCAGAAGGCGGCTTCTTCATGCCCCGGTAAATCCGTTTGGTCCAATCTACTTCGTCTTCCAACACGCTCTCAGATACGCACGATTCGCCGTCGAACAAGTGTCGCAGGCCGCGCGCATACCACCCCAATGCCGCCGACGCATCGCCCAATAATAAATTGAGGCGACCCGCCGCAAACAGCGCGTATGGAAGTTCGGTGCCGGCGCGGGCATGATCCTGGCAAAGCGCGATGGCTTGCTGGATTTTCATTCTCATGCTGTCACTCATGTTTGCGTGTGGCTCGCAGAGAATTTCGGCGCAGATCCAGCGGAAAGATGGGAGAAATTCACCGGTAGTTTTTCCAGGGTTCCACGACGATGTTTCAAAGCTTTTCCCTCCCAATGAAACCCCGCCGCTGGTCACACCGAGAACCACTCCTCCGCCCCAAGCGCGTGCAGCGTGGCACGGATTTGCGCTTCACTCCGGCCCAGCGCGCGGAGCAGATCGGCGTAGTTATTCGCGGTGGTTTGCAACTGCGGGTGCGAATGCCCTGTGGCGCGGGTGAAGGCCACCAGAATCTCCAAGCTCCGCCGCCGCAACGGCTCCACCTCCCCCAGCCGATTCGTGGCTTGCAGCAAGGCCGCGAGATCGTCGAGGCGTTTAGCGACTTTGGGATGCTCCGCCCCGTAACGCGCTTCCGCAATCGCCAATGCCCGCCGCAGCAACGGCTCCGTCTCCTCCCGCCGGTTCGTAGCTTGCAGCAAAGCCACGAGATCATCGAGGCGTTTGGCGACTTGGGAATGCTCCGGCCCGTAACTCACTTCCACGATTGCCAGCGCCTGACACAGTAACGCCTCCGCTTCCTCCAGTCGGTTCGTGGCTTGCAGCAAGCCCACGAGATTGTCGAGGCTATTGGCGATGAAGAAGGGAGGCCCCGATTTGTAACTTGCTTCATCAATCGCCAGCGCCCGCCGCAGCAACAACTCCGCCTCTTCAAACTGATTCGTGGCTTGCAGCAAGGTCGCGAGTTCGTTGAGGCGGTAGCCGACTTGGTAATGCTCCGGTCCGTAACTCGCTTCCACAATCGCCAGCGCCCGCCGTAGCAACAACTCCGCCTCCTCCAGTTGGTCCGTGGCTTGCAGCCACTTCGCAAGCTTGTTGAGCGCGAAGGCAACGTCGGGATGCTCCGGGCCGTAACTGGCTTCATCACTCGCCAGCGTCCCCCGCAGCACCCCCTCCATCACCTCCAGCAAGTCCGCAGCTTGATCCAATTCCGCGAGACGGTAGCTGAGGTTGGCGACGCCGGGATCCTCCGGTCCGAAATTCGCTTCATCAATCACCAGCGCCCGCCGCCGCAGCGCCTCCGCCTCCTCCAGCCGATCCGGGGCTTGCAGCAATCGCCCGAGATTGTCGAGGCGTTCGGCGACGAGGGGATGTTCCGGTCCGTAACTCGCTTCCACAATCGCCAGCGCCCACCGCAGCAACTCCTCCGTCTCTGCCACCCGGTGTGTGGCTTGCAGCAAGCGCGCGAGATTACTAAGGCAGACGGCGACTTTAAGATGTTCCGGTCCGTAATTCGCTTCCATAATCGCCAGCGCCCGCCGCAGTAACGCCTCCGCCTCTGCCATTCGCTCTGTGGCTTGCAGCAAGCGCGCGAGATTGGTGAGGGTGGGGACGAGCCCGGGATCGTCCGGATGAAAATAGTCACTCTTTTCATGGGACGCCAGCATCCGCCGCAGCAACGCCTCCACCTCCTCCCACCGGTTCGTCTCTTGCAGCAACTGCGCGAGATCGTTGAGATTGGCTTCGTCGTCGGGATGATGGATCAGGGCTTGAAGAAACTCATCGAGACTGAGGTCGGGCATGTCGCCGGGATCGCCCAGTTCCCAATCAGCAGCCGCTTCACTGATCGCCTGCGCCCGCCGCAGCAACGGCTCCGCCTCGGCCAACCGGTTCGTGGCTCGCAGCAACTTCGCAAGGTTGATGAGGCTGTGGACGACGTTGGGATGCTCCGAGTCGTATCGCGCTTCCGCAACCGCCAGCGCCCGCCGCAACAACGCCTCCGCCTGAACCCATTCCGCAAGCGCGTAATGGCGCAGCCCGGCATGGCGCAACAACCAGCCTGCTTGGGGATGCTCCTGCTCGGCCCACCGCAACGCCAACGCCGCCAGCGGTTCAACTTCCCACCGCGCTTTCTGCCATTGCGTCTCCTCCTCCAAAACCGACACCCGTTGCCTGACCCACTTGTCCACCGCCCACTGCCGCGCTTCGCGTTCCGACACCGCACCGTCGCCCCACATCAATTGCTGCACCAACCGGTGAACCCGCACCACGCGCGGCTGCCCGGCCTCGTCCACCGCCGCCGTCGCCTGCAACAAACGCTGGCTCAACAACCCGCGCAGCACCGCGTTCCACGGGTCCGGATAACCCGGCGCCGCCTCCCGCCCAATCTCCGGATAAGTCCCCGCCACCAGCCCCCGCAGCCACGGCAACGCCACCTGATCCGGCGGCAGCAACGCCGCATACTTTAACGCCAGCCGTTCCCGCTCGCCCAACCGTTCCAGCGTCGGCGTCAGCGTCGCGCTCAACCGCGCTTCCCCATGCCGCACCCGCACCTCCCCCTGGCCAGCGGCTTGATCCAGCCCCGCCAACCCTTCCCGCTCCAGCCGCGCCAAAAACGCCGCACAGCTCACCTCCCCCGCATACCGCCCCAGATACACCGCCGCCGCTTCCACCGCCAGGGTGAAACACCCCAGCAACCGCACAATCCCCGCCGCCGCCGCTCGTTCCGCCTCATCACGAAAACAGCCCTCCGGCTGATAACTTTCGATAAGCGCCAACGCCTCCGTTGCCGACAACTCGTCAATAGGCAGAAACGACCGGTCGTGGTGCGCGCCGTGCAGCTCGTTCTCCCCCAGCCGCGTGGTCGCCAGCACATGCAGCCAGTCGCCCCCGTTTAGCCGCGCCACCAACGCCGGATCCAGCAACCCCGGCCGATCCACGTTGTCCAGAATGAGCAGACAGCGGTGCGGCGCCCGGGCATCGGCGAGCCGCTTCAACTCGTGGCGAACCCGCTCCAATTGCCGGTCGGCGCTCCCCTGCTCCTCCTCGGTAAACGCAAAACCCATGGCCGGGGCCAGCTCGGCCAGCGCCAAGCGCAGGTCGTCCTTACCCGCGCAGCGCACCTGCCACCGCCCGCCACCATACTGGTCGGCATAGGCGTGCGCGTATTGAATGGCCAGCGCCGTCTTGCCCAGCCCCCCCATGCCGTTGACCGCCGTCAATACCCCAATCCGCCCCGGCTCCACAAAGTTCTGCCGCAACTGATGCATCTTATCGCTACGCCCCAGAAAGTGTGGGTTGTGCGCATCCACGTTGCCCGGACTCTGCGCGGCGCGTTCGCCGCGCTGGATCGTTGCCCCAATCTGGCGGTTGAGCGCGTCCAGGCGCTCCCGCACAGCGGCCTCATGCAGCGCCGCGCGGCCTTGGTCGTGCCACGGGCGCAGATCAAAGTGCTGCCGCCGCCGCAACTCCGCCACCCATTCCTCGCATTCGCGCTCGAACTCCGGCTGCTCCCAGCCCGGCACGGCCACAAAGTAAACCGGCGCCACTCCATGAAACCCGCCCACACGGCCAAACTCGCGTTTGAGATATTCGGTGAACTCCCATGCGCAATGTTCGCTCTGCAGATACGCCGGAGAAAAACACGCCAGCAGCAAATGTGATTCGCGCAGCCCCTGCAAAATCCGCTGCCGCCAGTCCTCCATCCCTTGGATCTCCTTCTGGTCGAAAAACACCCGCAGTTCGCGCGCCGCATACTGCTGAAAATCCTTCTGAATTTGCTCCAAAAGGTCCGTGATCCGGCCTCGGGCATTGTCACCCCGTGAATACGAGAGGAATAAGTCGTAGCCCATACTTGCCCCAGTCTTGCGGCTGGACGACTGTTTGAAAAGCTCAATATCCCAAGCCCGACCGGGCCAACTGCCGGCGAAGCATCGTCGGAACTTCAGCGGCGCATCCCGCGCCGTCAGCGCCTCCCCGAACGTCGGGAAGCGGAATCCCCCGCCCTGGCGGGTGACGCTTCAATGATTCACGTTCATGATGACAACGCTTTATCCCGAACCACCTTAAACCGCGAACCGACAACGGCAGGAATATTCATAACCACGTCGCGATCGTATTGTTTGATGGAGTCGTGCAGGTCCTCCCAATCCACCAAGTTTTCTGAGATGCCGCGGGCTTTGTCCGATGGCGTCCCATAACGCCAGCCGGCAAGCCAGCGTTCCACCCGCCAGCGTTGATGCTCCACGCGGGCCAGCAGTTCGATTTCCGCGGGGGTAAACCTGCTTACCGCTTCACCGGGGTCTGTAGCCGCCACCAAGCGGCAGCCGATGGCCCGCAGTTTGATGGGAATGTGGTCGGCTTGTTGCCGGTTGGATTCCCGCAAGTCCTCGCCCAATTTCTCCCACGGCCGCAACGCCGGATCACTGGCCGGCTGGCGGCGGGAGTCGGCTAGGCGTTGGCTGATGAAGCGCTCGTGAATTGCCTGTGCCAGGGCCTCGTTAAACTCACGGCCCAGCATATCTTCACAGTTTGCGTCATCTACCATGCCAAAGGTGATGATCTGCCCGCCGGCCTTAAGCGCGGGCACGCCCTCCCTGAGCGCCGGCCCCAGCAATGGCCGGGACGCTTGCGAACGAATATGCACCAGCAGGTGTCCCTCCGGATGCTTCTGCAGAATGCTTTTCAACCGCAAGCCCACCTCGACGGCCCGCGCATCATCATCCAGACATACAAACACCTGCAGCAAGGTGTTGGCTTCGTCCGCCCACTTTTTCACGAAGTCCCGGGCGGTCAGGGATTCCGCCTCCGCCTCATAAAACGTCAAATCGCAGAGCTTCTGTTGCTCGAAGGCCGGGTAACGGAACAGGAAGCGGTCACGTTGTTGATGGGCGGAGCGGTCAATGATGGAAACACGCAACAATTTGCCGTTGGCGAAATGCCCCATCTTGACGGCGCGCAGCGCCAGGCTGCGCCCCATCCGGCCAAAGCCGAGAATGACCATATGAACCGAGCGAGGATCATGCTCGCGGATCCCCGGTCCGTCCAAGGGCAGGGTGTACAAAACCCGCCGCGCTTCGTAATCGAACAAGTCAAAAAAATGCAACCTCCCGGCCTCCGGTTCTTGCCGGTCCGGTTCATTCTGCCGTTCAAGCTCTTCGCGCAGGTGAATATCCGCGAGATGCACGCGGATGGCCGCGTCGCTGTTTTTTTGACCGGCCATTTGCTGCCGCAGTTCCAGCGCGATGCGCAGGTTGACCTCGTCGGTGGGGGTGATGACGAAGATTTCCCCCGCGTGCGCAATGCGCGCCTGTTTCAATGTTTCGGCTTGCGTGGCATCGGCTTGGATCATACAGACCCCCAGCCTTTCCGCTTTTGCCTGCAGGCGCCGATCAGGCGCCGGGTCAATCACCACCACCCGTACGGGGGGGGGCGTTGCTTGAGACAACGGACAATTTCGAAACCCTTCCGCCCGAGCCCACAAACGACGGAATGCCCCGACCATCGGGTCAGGCGAAGCAGATAAAGTTCATGCCGCAACTGGCGCCGCAAAATGGCCATGGAGGTGGCAATAAGCGCCACCGCCCCCAACCAGCGGCCCGCTTCGATCCAGCCATTCATTCCCCGCTCAAATTGCGGCGTGTTCATAATCAACATCTGGAGCGCGCTGTAAACCGGGCTCAATCCGTGGCTGACCCCGGGCGAAAATTCCTGATCGTACTTCCAGACGCCGATGCTGCCGCAGACAATCGTCAGTCCGCCGGTGATGAGCGCCAGCCACCATTGCCAGCGCAGCGTCTGGGTCGAGTCCGGTAAACGACGGCTCATGAGGAACTATATTAATCGCGTTTCACTGCCAGCAGCGGTCGGGCCCCGCCCAAACCACTGTAAAAATGACCACCTCTTGTATGGCAGACTCACCCCAGTGTTTCCATCACTTTTTTGGGGCCCGGGAAACCGGGGACTGTCCCCGAGTTGACTCAAGTTAAATGTTACCGGGGCGGGGAGGTGGACGAGGGGTCTGCCGATACGTTAAGGAGACGCTGAATAAAGCCTGAATGATGGATTTCTGAGATGCGCGGGCTGAGGCGGCGGGCGCGAGGCGGTTTGGGGCGGCTCGAAGCTTGACCGGGCGACCCGGTTTTCAACGGTTCGCGGGGTTT
>Ga0255343_1002050_pt1 | contig 24791 bp, 24 predicted proteins | sample wastewater_treat_4_FD_192413 | JGI IMG/M metagenome (GOLD analysis project Ga0255343, IMG submission 192413) | Wastewater microbial communities from Lulu Island WWTP, Vancouver, Canada - plant16 | ecosystem: Engineered > WWTP > Wastewater > Unclassified | place: Canada: Vancouver, British... | reverse complement strand
ACGCAGGTACCGCGAATCATATGCAGCATATGTTGAGCTTATGAAGTACAGATATGATAAATTTTTTATTACCACTTCCTTCTCTCTTATTGAATACAAGGCTGATCTTGCCCGCAAATTTGCCGAAGCGGAAGAAGAAATCAATTTAAACTGAAATTACGGATATTATACTCTCTTTCGTAATGATGGAAAATATTTAAGACATAGAATGTTTACCAAAAAAAATCCGACCGAACCGAAAATAGCAAAAAGAAAAGTATAATAAACTATTCCGTTAAAAAAGCAGAAAAACATAATAGATAAAGAATATACTTCCTTTCTGACGAAATATTGTAAAATAGATATAAGTTTAGCAAGAAAACTTGTTTTTGAAAGCGGTGAAAGAAATTCTTTGCTGAATGCTGAAAATGAATACGAGCTGCTGTATTTTACAAGATAGACTGTATTCCATCCAATGATCGCAATTACTCCGAGCGTAATCATCGAAAAAATGATAATAAATAATTCGATGTCAAAAGCCATATAAACTCTTCGGGTTGCCGCTGCTATAATTAAAATTGCGAGGGTGTGATCGCAGACTGTGTCGAGAATCCCGCCTAGTTTTGAAAAACGGATCTTCATTCTTGCAACTTCTCCGTCGCATCCATCAATAATAGAAACAGCCTGAATAATGAGACCGGCGGCAATGTTTGCAGTATGTGATGAGTCTAATAAAAGATAAACTCCGAACAGACCCAGGGTATAATTTGTCAGGGTTATCACGTTTGGATGAATTCCGGCGTGTGCAAGTAGACGGCTTAAAGGGATAGATATTCTCTTGTTTATTGTCTGAGCGACAATTCCTCCGGATTGACGCCGGATATGCCTGGAAATATATTTCTCAGAGGTGATTAAAGTTTTACGGTCATTGATTTCGTAAAAAGAATCCGGTTTGAGAAATGTATTTTGGGAAATTTTAATAAAGTTTGATTTTTCAGAAAATGCATTGAGATACATAAATTGATTTGTAGTTAGTTCTAAAAATGCTTCTTTCGGATTTTTATCCGTAAATGATATGGATAAATTCTTGAGAGATGAAAGTTTTCTTTTGATTTTGTTCTCAAAAAGTTCTTTATCTGAAGCTGTAAACTTGAGATAAATTTTTTTAAAACCGGCATGATATAAAATGCGGATATTTCTTTCTATTAAATACTGACCGAACATTTTCAATCTTACAGTAGATGCCGATGATTTGATTAACGCTGTTTGCATTTTGATGTTCACCCGAAAATATATTGACTCTTTGATGGATAACCGGGTCATAATCCCAATTACTATGAAGAAAACAAGAAAAATATTTCTGGCAATCGGAATTCTTTTGCTGGTTCTGATGATTTCGGTATTCGGAGTCGATAAGCTTGTTGCAGACATTTTATCGGTCGGTCTGGGCTTTTTTCTCCTAATGTTCATTTATTTTTTGAATCATGTCTTTCTGACTTACGGCTGGCGTGTGCTGATAATGTATCCTCTGGGGCTTAAAGGCTTCTTTAAGCTTTTGATAGCGCGTATTGCCGGAGATTCTACAACTGTGATAAATGCCGCGGCAGGAGCAGCAGGTGATCCGATTAAGGCATTGTATATAAAGGACACTGTTCCTTTGAATACCGGTCTTGCTTCCGTTTTTCTTGACCGTATTGTACATTCAATCGGTAATCTTCTGATAATATTGACGGGCGTTGTTCTCGCGGCATTTTTGCTTGGAATCCCTTTCTGGGCTGTAATTGCAGCTGCTGTTGTGATAATCGGCGGGATTTTTTACGGAATATCATATATAAGTAAAAAGAAAAATTTTTTGATTCATGTAGTTAATTCTCTTCCTCAATTTGTTCAAAAAAAATTTATTACACGGAAGAGACGTTCTTCACTAAAAAAGATTGATAAAGAATTTTCTCATATTTTTTCAAGCAAGAACAATCTTAATCATTTTTATATTTCGATAATAATGCATTATCTCCCGGTTATGCTGTCAGGGGCATTCGAAGTTTATTTTATAATGAAATTCATCTCAGTTTCAAATCTATCATTCATTAATGCTTTGTTTATTTATCTTTTCGGACTTGTTGTTTCGATTATACTTCCCTTTATTCCTTTAAATCTGGTAATCAGCGAAGGATCTTATGCGGCGGCTTGTTCGTATTTCGGTTATGGACCATCTGTCGGAGTATCAATCGGCTTTATAAGAAGAGCCAGAGCTCTTTCCTGGTCATTTATCGGTATCGGATTTTTGCTGTATGCAGGTCTATTAAAAAAGGAAACAACACCTGAAGAAAAAAAGAAAAAGCGGAAATGAATTCCGCTTTTTCCTGAAAGATTTTAGCCGATCGCTTCGTGACCGGTTTCTCCGGTTCTGACACGGATACATTCTTCCATAGGAACAACAAAGATTTTTCCGTCTCCGATGTTTCCTGTTCTTGCTCCCTGAATTATCGCGTTAATAGCTGGTTTTACAAAATTTTCATTTACAGCTATTTCTATCCTGACTTTATCAAGAAGATTGATTTCTGTGATTACACCGCGATAGTTTTCGGTATAACCGCCCTGCTGACCGCAACCGATTGCGCTAGTTACGGTCATTTTCCCGATGCCGGCTCTCGTAAGAGAGTTTTTAACATCTGTAAGTTTTTCCGGCTGAATAACTGCTATTATAAGTTTCATATTTCCTCCTTTTTACTTCGTAAGGAAGCCCTGGAAATCAGGATAAGCTTTCATTCCATGTTCGCCTATGTCAAGACCTACGATTTCTTCACGTTTGCTTACTCTCATTCCTAGAGTCTTTTTAATTATAAACCATATGATGAAAGAAGCAATAAAAGTAAAGCCCCCTACTGCTGCAACGCCTGTAAGCTGAGTGAGGAAAAGTGAAAATCCGCCGCCGTTGAAAAGACCGTTTCCTGTTGCAGCGCCTGTGATTCCGTCTTTTGCCCAGAGTCCTACTGCAAGAGTTCCGAAGATACCGTTTACAAGATGGACAGAAAGAGCGCCGACTGGGTCGTCAATTTTGATCTTATCGAAAAAGTATACTGAGCATACAACAAGAACTCCGGCTATTGAACCGATTGCTGCTGCTGCAGGAACAGATACGAATGCGCATGGAGCTGTGATCGCAACAAGTCCTGCAAGAGCTCCGTTAAGTATCATTGAAAGATCAGGTTTTTTCTGAATTAGCCATGATGCTATTGTTGCTGTCGCTATTGCGAATACTGCTGAAGTATTAGTAGTAAGGGCAACGTGAGCTATTGCAGACCCGTCACCAACAGCCATTGTCGAACCAGGATTAAATCCGAACCATCCGAACCATAGAACAAGTGCTCCAAGAGTTGCGAGACCCATGTTGTGACCGAAGATCGGATTTGTTGAGCCGTCTTCTCTGTATTTTCCTGTACGTGCGCCAAGAAGAATCACACCTGCAAGAGCTGCCCATCCGCCGACGGAATGAACTACTGTTGAACCGGCAAAATCCCAGAATCCTTTTGCTGCGAGCCAGCCGCCGCCCCATATCCAGTGACCTGTTATAGGATACATTACTGCGACAAGAACAAAAGAGAATACGATGAATGAATGGAATTTGATTCTTTCTGCAACCGCACCGGAAACGATTGTTGCTGCGGTAGCCGCGAACACAAGCTGGAAAAAGAATTTAGCGAATAAAGGTACGCCGGTCCAGCTCAATGCGCTGTAGGCTCCCTGGTATGCGTCTCCTGTAAGAGGGCTTGTGTCAGCGCCGCCTATGAAAAAGAGACCTTCTTTTCCAATAAATCCGCTTCCGTTACCGAACATAAGTCCGAAACCGATTACGTAGAAAGAAATTGATGCAATTGCGAAAACTATAAAATTCTTTGCGAGAATGTTTACAGAGTTCTTTGAACGGGTGAGTCCGGTTTCTACCATCGCGAAACCGAGATTCATAAAGAAAACAAGAAATGCGGCAATCATTACCCACATGGTATCCATGCCGACTTGGGCAATATTAATTGCCGGAGCTTCGCTTGCGGCATCCTGTGCAAAAAGAATTCCGCCTGTAAATAGTGCGAATAGAAACAAAGAGATTAGAGTTTTAAATTTTCTATTCATGTTTACCTCCTTCTTCAGTTGATATACTCAACATAATCAATACAACCGGGAGGTCAATATCAGGAAATGAAAACACGCTTTAAAGAAACCTTATTTTACATGAGCTTAAAATATGATGAAGGAACTGAACACTCTTTATTCTTTTGTATTTCTGATGTGTTAAATAATCTTTCGGGAAAATGCCTAAATTAAACGGATTTGAATAGTAAATTTTTATAAGAAATCAGTATTCAGCCTAATCTATGTCAAGTAAAAAAGCCTTGACAAGGGTTTGATAAATTGGGTTTGATGGCTTTATGATAGAATTTGAAGATAAAACGTGTTTCGGATGCGGACAGGAAAACTCCCGCGGTTTGAGGCTAGAGCTTGGTTTCGATGAAGATACCAAGACTGTTTACGGAGAATTCCAGGCAACTCAGGAGCTTGAAGGGGCTCCGAACATTATTCATGCAGGGATCGTTTCGGTAATCCTTGATGAAGCAATGATTATGGTAAACAAATATATGGATACCGTTGCGCTGACAGGAGAACTTACTATACGTTATCTTCAACCTGCTTTTATCAACGAAAATCTCTATGTGCGCGGCTGGTATGTCAAAAAAAACAAGCGCGTAATAGAAAACAGAGCTGAAATCGAAAACGAAATGGGAAAAATCGTTGCAAGAGCAAAGGGAAAGTACATCGAAGTAGATAAGATTCCTCAGCCTGAATAATCAAAACAAAGCCGAAGTGGTGGAACTGGTAGACGCAGCGGACTCAAAATCCGCCGGGGGCAACTTCATGAGGGTTCAAGTCCCTCCTTCGGCACACACAAGACCGTTAAGCGGTATTTTTTTGTGCAATTTTCGCAAAAGATATTCCCGCAATTCTGGTCTTGTCATTTTTTCTTGTAGTTCTGATCATTACAGTTCTTCTTCCCGTATCAGAAGTTGAAATAACTACTTCTTTTTCGCTTATTTTGAAATATACATAACCGTTCATGTTAACCTCTTTATGCGACATAAGACATATACTATACGCGCATGTAGTATTGCAAGTTTTTTTTGTATTATTTTTACTAATAATAAATATGAATTGATTTTGAATACAGTATACCGCAAAGTTATTCAGCCATCGATTTTTATTATTCTTAACACAGCATCTTTTCTTTTGGGGGATTTTGTGCGTCTTATGCATTATTGCAAAAGCGGAGTTTTTTTTCTGCTTGTTTTTGATTTATCATGTTCATCTATTTTCTTTTATGAAAATTCTATAAGAAATCTTAAATGGGGGAAGGACTCTGCTATTGATGGAGAAGAAATAGTTCTTTCTGCCGAAGTTAATGATTCTTTTGAGAGTGTGACTTTTACCATATGGAAAGTGTCTGATGATACTGCATCAGATAAACCTTTTGCGGTATTTGAAGTACGTGCTTTTGACGGGAAGGCTCATGCAAATTGGACTTACCGATGGGAGGACGATCCGGATTCTCCGCTGCAGGAAATTCCTGAATTCTTTTTTATTGTAACTGCCGGAAATGCTGAGAAAAAAAGCGGAGTGTTGTCTGTTTCGATGGATATGACGGTTGAAATTGATGACGAAAACGGTATTCCTCAGAAAAATATTAAATTTATGCTTATTGGTCCGAATGGAATAAAAGTTTACGGAAAAACTGATAATAATGGATTATGTGAAGTTAATAAACTGGTGCCGGGAAAGTATGAAATTAAAACACTGAATGAATGACCGTCATTTTTTTGATAGACGGTCATTCATTTAAAAAGTCAAAGTCTGTGAACCAGATTATTTATCCACTTTTTAGAACGGTATCTATAATAGAGAAGAATGAATTTAAATATCTCCTGACTTGTAACTGCAATCATTACAACTGTAACCGACATTTCTAGAGATAATCCGAAAAGATAAGCCAAAGGAAGACCGATAATATAAACAGCGACAGTATCCATTATCAGGCAATACATTGTATCTCCGCCGCTTCTTAATACTCCGACTACGGCAACCATGTTAAACCCGATAATAGACATTCCGGCTGCATAAACATGAATTATTCCTCTGCTGTTTGCCAGAACTTGTGAAGAAACTTTATATGGAAGCAGCATCAAATCTGTTCCGACAAAAAGAACCAGTCCGATTATGATTCCGGCAATAAATGAAAGCTTAAGAAATTTTTTTGCAAATTTATAGGCTTTTGCTTCATCGCCGGCTCCTATGAGATTTCCGACCATAACGAGGCAGGCGTTTGCCATACCGATAAATGCAACAAAAGTCACCTGGCGTATAGTTGAATATATATTCATTGCTGCGACTACATCTGTTCCCATGCGGGCATATATTCCCATGTAGATCGTCATTCCGATTCCCCAGATCATATCTTTTGCAACAAGTGCGGATGTTGTTCTTGAGAAATCCTTTACTAGTTTTTTAGAAAATGAAAACAGTTCATTTAATTTTCCTGCTACAGCATGTTTCTTCATGTAAACGAAAGAAACAAGAGAAACAGCTTCTATGAAACGGGCTATAACCGTTGCAATTGCCGCTCCGACGACACCGTATGCAGGAAAACCGAAATTTCCGTAAATAAGACAATAGTTGAGAAATGTGTTTATCGCGATGGCTGTGATATTTATATACATTGGAGCTTTGACTTCGCCGGTGCTTCTGATTACAGCGCCATATGCCGAAGATATAGCGAAAAATACATAGGAAAAGGATACCGCGAAAAGATATTTTCCGCCGTAATAAATTACCTGAGTGTCTTTTGAGAAGAAAGAGATGATTTGCTCAGGAAAGAGGAGAGCTCCGGCGAATGTAAAAAGAGCTGCACTTATAGATATTATCAGAACCAGTCCGAGAATGCGCTTTATGCTTGCCTTGTCTTTTTTCCCCCAGAACTGGGCTGTGTAGATAGCCCCTCCGCCGCAGGCTCCAAGAAGAAAAAGAACCAAAAGAAGAAATATCTGATTTCCTATTCCGGTTGCTGCTAGTTCGGTTTCTCCGAGCCGTCCAACCATTACTGTGTCTATTAAATTCAGCGATGAAGATACAAGATTTTGCGCAGCAATAGGTATTGCCAGCCTTAGAAAAATGCTGTAAAATTCGCTTTCGCGGTATAATCTCCTCACCATTTATATATCCACCCTTGCCTTCGGTTTATATGTTTTTGTGCTATGAAGGCGAAGTTCGCGCAAACGTTTTCCATGAATAGAGAGTGAAGTATTTTGACAAGCAGATTTTGTATTTTTTGAATATGGAAATTATTTTTCTGATAGAACTACATAAATCATCAATGCGGAAACAAGAATACGGATGATGCTGTCGGTATAAACAATGGCTTTTTTATCATTATCAGAAAATTCATCCTTTGTAGCATCGAGAGCTTTTCTGAAAAGTTCAGGGAATATGATTATAAAGGGTGCAGTGAAAATTACAATCAGACCGACGATAAAAAGTGCAGTGCCGGAAACTGAACCTCTGTAATTTAATAGAGGAAATCCGCCCGCAATCAGGGCAACTCCATGAAGCCGGAAAAAACTGTTTTCAGTCCACTTCTCCCATTTCTGAAAAATCTTAACCGGAAAAATAAATCCGGCTATGGAAATCAGAATGAGAAAACCCGAGAGAAACAGGAGATATGTCCCGAAATAAGGGGAGAGCTTGTGATAATAGTAGTTCATGATTCTATTGAAAGATATTTTTTGAGATCTTTCAATTCTCTGGGTCTCAATTCTCTGAAAGAGCCTGAATTGACATTTGAAAGAACAATAGGTCCCATGGAAATTCGTTTAAGTTTCTTTATCTTGTACTGAAACTTTTTAAAAATTATTCTGATCTGACGTTTTTTTCCTTCGTGAATTGTCATTTTAATGACAGTGCTTTCCTTGTCTATAATGTCAATAGTACACGGTTTTGCATGGAATTCCCGGAGTTTGACTCCTAATTCTATTCTCTGTTTGTCTTTCTCTTCCAGAGGTTTGTCGAGAGTTACAACGTATTCCTTTTTTGATTCATAACGCGGATGAATCAGTCTGTTTGCTAGTTCGCCGTCATTAGTAAGAAGAAGAAGTCCTTCTGTATCCTTGTCGAGTCTGCCGACAGGAAAAATGCCGAGAGCCTTATATCTCTGGGGTAGAAGATTCATTACAGTCGGGCGTCCTTCCGGATCGCTTGCAGTAGTAATGAAACCCTTGGGTTTGTTCAGCATAACATAAACATTTTTGCTGACTTGTTTTACTATGTGACCGGCACATTTTACTGTGTCGTGTTCGGGGTCAACAAGCGTGGCAAGATCCGTGACCGGTGAGCCGTTGAGGAATACCTGTTTTTTTAAAATGTATGATTCAACTTTTCTTCTTGATCCCAAACCGCATGATGAAAGGTATTTATTGATTCTTATCATTATTCTCCTGAGCGGGAACCGGTTCTATCGATTCCTTTTTTTCTTCGACCGTTTCAACTTCCTGCTCTGATTTTGGATTGAGGGAAATTCTTTTAAAACGGTAATTGTTCTTGTCGTCAGCATATTCTATAAAATAATTCTGCCCGCGTTCAGTAAATTTGAATTCATTACCAAGAGGTGTGCCTTCATCAAAACTGATAGCCGATGTTGCGGCATCTATATTGTATTTTCCTTTAAAAAGATGATTTGAATCCTTATGTTTTGCCTCATATTCGCCGTTTTTGAATAATGCAATCCAATATGAAGTGAATTCTTCCTGAGTATTTACACTCCACCATTTTCCAATAAGTTCGGTGGAAAGTTTTTCAAATTCTTCGTCTTTGAGCTGTTCTTCGAAATTGTTTACTGAAAAAGAACTTCCGGCAGAAAAGATTTTAATGTTTGCCCCGAAAATCCAGCCTGTAATGCCGTTTTGTGTTTTAACTTTATACCAGTAATCGACAGATTTTGCAATAGCTGATTTCTTTTTTGAAAGGTCAAGAATTTCGAGTTTTTCACCCTTTGGGAGGTCTATTATTCTGGATGAATATATAAATGGTTCAATTCTGAGTGCAGATGATTTTTCGGTAACAAGACCTATCTGGGAATTGCTTGATATATTTCCTGGTTTCAAGGGACCGTCGTTTGAGCAGGCGATTGCCGATAAAAACACCAGAAGTATAAAATATTTACTCATCATTTTCTCCAAAATCAGGACAATTTATAAAATATTCCCAGAAGAGTATGTAAATCGTTAGCACCGATATCGGTCAACAATCTTTTCGGAGGTTTTATCTGGAGTTTTGGCTTTCCATGCTTTTCAGCTGGGCGATTTTTTTATCAAGAGATGCAAGATCTCGTTTTATGATTTTTTCCATGTCAAGGTCACCCTTGATAATCCGGAATCGTTCGGTTTCCATATACCCAAGATCTGTGGTGACTTTTATTTTAGATGCCTGTTCTGCGTATTTTTTTGCTTCATACCAATGGGGAAAAGCGTCTTTATAATAAAGTTTTGCCGCTTCAAGGCTGTCGGAAAGCATTTTTGCCTGATCTGCATCGTAAAAATAGATCTTTCTTTTATCGTAACGAAGAGCGATTTTGAGATAATCTCTGCACAAAAGCATGTTTATGTGCATAAAAAAAAGATTTCTGTATTTAAGATACTCTTCTTCGGTATTGATTTTTATAAGTGCGTTTGAGGGATGCCTGAAATTGCATTCGAGCGCGGTTTTCATTCTGAGAATATTCATCCGCAAAGAATTTTCATCATAATACTGCTTCATTCCGTATAAAAGGTAATAATCTTCCAGAAAATGAGGAACCGTGTAATTGTGCCTGCGGATTTGAGGAATATAGTCCGAAAAAGGAACATATTTATCCTTATCGCGGTTAAAGTATTGATACTGGTAATCTTCTGCTGAACTTACCGACGGCAGAAGCGAAATTATAACCAGTAATATGAAAGTAAAATGTCTCATTGATAATTTATCGGAAAAATCTTATAAAGAATGAAGGTTTATAGCAATAGGCGGATAAGATTTTCGTCATAAACACCATGAAAAGGCAAAATTCGATATTAATCTTGACAATAATACTCAAACTGACTGAATGGTCAAACATATTGACTGTTTGGATAATATAATGAACGAAAGAGAAGCAAAAATTCAAATTCTGGAAGCAGCTATCGCCGAATTCGGCGAAAAGGGTTTTGACGGTATGCGTATAGGCGAAATAGCTAAACGCGCTGGAGTGGCATCAGGACTTCTTCATTACCATTTTAAGACTAAGGAAAACCTTTATCATGAAGTTCTGAAATCTTTTCTGGATTACAGTATTATTGACGAATTGAAGATTTTTCCTTATCCGGAAAAGCTTATGCCTGAACAGAAGCTTCATCTGGCAGTTTTCTGTCTTAATGAAACTATTTCAGGGATAGATCCGACAAACATAATACGGTTTTTTCATCGGGTAATGGCTGATGATGACTGCACTAAAATTAGACATCTGGTCGAAGAGTATGATAAGCTGTATTCCGAAAGGTATCTGATGAAAATCATTTCTGAGGGAATTGAGTCAGGAAGAATGAAAGTTTCAAATTCATTTATATTCGCATGTGATATTTTTCAGGGTTTTATTATTCATTTCGGAATGAATAAAATATCATCCTTTATGGGCGAGGATTTTTACAACGGAGATTTTCAGAAATCAATCTATAATTATCAAATTGAAAAAGTAAACAGCATTTTAACAGACAAATCTGTTGTGACTGATCTCCCGGAAAATCTCGTGAAAATTACATTGGAAATACTTGCTGAATCGGTTAAAATAAACAAGTTCGGAACACTCGGCGGAGTTATGCGGATAGTCTCAAAGATAACAGGCGATAATTTCGAAGTTTAATATATAAGAAAATTTTGGAGGATGTGAAGATGGGTGCTTTTTTCAGTTATTTATCGAGGCAAAAACAGCTTGCTGTTATTGTTGTCTTAATGATCATTTTTGCCGGTTTGTATACTTTTCTGAATACCAACAGAGAAGCGTATCCGCAGGTAAATTTTGACATGGTTACGGTCAAAACAATTTACCCGGGAGGTTCTCCGGAAGAAATTGAAAACCTTATAACCACTCCGATTGAGAAAAAAATAAAAGAAGTCAGCGGATTAGACAAGGTTCGATCGTATAATATAGAAAACGTGTCGGTGATTGTTGTTTATATCGACATGAATCAATCTAATATTCCTGAAATTGTTACAAACATAAAGGATGCTGTAGATCTTGTTGAAAACCTTCCGGCGAATGCGGAGAAGCCGATCGTCGAAGAACTTAAACTCGATAAAACTCAGGTTGTTGATATTGCCCTTTTTGGAAAAGATGATTCCGTAAAATACGAAGATCTTCGTATGACAGCGGATAAATTCAAGGATTTCCTTGAGGATATTGAAGGAGTTGCCGAAGTCGAGGATTACGGTTTTTTTGACCGTGAGTGGCTTGTAGAAGCAGACCCTAATAAGCTTGAAAAATACCATCTTGCGCTGAATGACATAGTCAATGCTATTAAATTAAGAAACCTTGATCTTCCCGGCGGTTCTCTTTACATAAATGAAAAAGAATACATTCTCAGAACAAAGGGTCAGTATCAGACTATAAATGAAGTATTGAATACAGTTATAAGCTCAAATGATTACGGGTTTACTACAAGAATCGCCGATGTAGCTACAGTTAAAGATACTGTTGAGGAGCCTGACAGCTTCGAGCGTGTCGACGGAAAAACCGCAGTTGTTTTTACCGTCAAAAAGAAAAGAGAATATGATGAAATTGATATGTCCAAAAAAATCAGGGAGGAAATCAAAAAATTTTCTTTCGGAAATGTTCAGTATAATATTTTTCTCGATCAGAGTGATTATACTGAGAGGCAGGTAAGTTCTGTTATTTCAAATGCTCTTCTAGGACTTGTACTTTGTGCCGGAATAATAATTATATTTCTCGGAATACGAATGGCATCAATCATTACGATCTGCTTTCCGGTTTCGTTTATGCTCGGATTTCTTGGAATGAACGGTTTTGGTATTACGATAAACGTTATCAGTATGTTCGGTATGATAATGGTTCTCGGTATGATTGTAGATGCGAGTATCGTTGTAAGTGAAAATACTCATAGATACATGGAGCTCGGACACAGAAAAACCAATGCCATCGCCATGGGAATTGCAGAAGTATGGAAACCGCTCCTTCTTTCATTCTGCTGTGTGTTCGCGGCTTTTATGCCTCTTGCGATATTGACAGGTATTATCGGAAAATTCGTAAAGGCTATTCCGATTGTCCTTTTAATCTGTCTCGCGGGTTCACAGATATGTGCTCTCTTTATTCTTCCTTCGTTTTTGAACATGTTTCTATCGAGCAAGCACGGACATGATGCTCTTCCTGATGAGTCGGAGCTGGTTTTTGCTCCCGGATTTTTCGGATTTATGCAGAGAAAATACAAGGCTTTCCTTGAGAAGGTTATTCGTCACCGTTATTTGACTTTTATGGCGCTATTCTCTATTTTCGTTTCAAGTATTTTGATGATTGGCTGCGGAATAGTAAAATTTCAGTTTATGCCGGGCGGCGGAGAAGAAAAAATAAGCATTAAGTGTTATTTTCCGAACGAATATAATCTTGGAAAAAACCTTTCGATAGTTAAACCTCTTGAAGACATCACGAATTCGATATTCAAAGAAGGTGAACTGAAGGCTATAAGATCGAGAGTAGGTACAGAAGATTTCGGTCTTCTTGATCCCCAGCCGGGTGAAGGTTCTCACAAGTCGACTATTGTTATTTATCTGACTCCGGAACAGGACAGGGAAAGAACTGCAACTGAACTTACTGCGCTTTTAAATGAAGCAGTTAATAAGAAGATTGCAGATGGAACACTTCCTAAAGAAGCCCTTCTTAAGATTGAAATGGAAAAACACGGGCCTCCTGTCGGAAAACCTATTAACGTGGAAATTCGAGGGGAAGATTTTCCTTCCATGATAAAGGCGGCTCAGGAGTACATAGATTATCTTAATACTATTCCTGGAGTACACGGAGTCCGTATGGATATGGAAGACGGAAAATATGAATTCCGGTATAAGATTGATGAAGTTATGGCGAAGCGCACGGGAGTTTCTGTAACTGCTGCAGCAACGGCTTTAAATGCTTCATTTGAAGGTTCTGTTGCATCAAGCGCGAAAATGGGAGATGAAGAAGTTGATATACGTGTCAGATTCCCTATGGCATACAAAAGAACAATAAGCAGTCTTAACGATGTAATGGTTTCGAATTCAAGCGGCGGACTTGTTCCTCTATCAAAAATTGCATCTATAGAAAAGAAAAGGGGCGTTGCTTTTATAAACAGGCTGAACTATAAAAGACTTGTTCAGGTTCAGGCTGAAATAGATACCAAGAAGACGACTTCATTTGAAGTTAACAAAAAGCTTCAGGAAAAGTTTAAAGACATTGAAACCAGATATCAGAATACTGCTTTTGCCTATGGTGGAGAGCAGGAAGATTCCGATAAGAGTATGAAGGATCTCGGAATTCTCTTTTTGATCGCGATGGCAGTTATATTTATTCTGCTTTCTGCATACTTCGAACATGTGTCTGTTGCAGTAATTCTAATGAGTGCGATACCGTTTTCGATGATTGGTGTTGTATTCGGATTATTTTTGCATGGTCAGCCGTTTTCTTTCATGGGATGTTTGGGAGTATTTGCTCTGGCAGGTGTTATTGTAAGTAATTCAACAGTCCTTGTTGATTTTATTCAGAATCTCAGAGAGAAAGGAGTTCCTTTTGAAAAGGCTCTTATAGTGGGCGGAGTTTCAAGAGTAAGGCCGGTTCTTCTTACTTCCGGAACCACTATTCTCGGACTTCTTCCTTCTGTTCTTGAAATCGGAGGAAAGGATTACTTTGTCAGACCTCTTTCTATCGCATTCATGTATGGTTTGATTTTTGCAACTATGGTTACTCTGATTCTCGTTCCGTGCATGTATAGAATCACAGAAGATATCAAGCATTTGTTTCATCTGCGAAGAGAGGCAAAAAAGCTTGCGCTGGCAGAAGTTGAAACTATACCGGTTTTTGAAGAAGAATTAAAGGAAGAGCCTAAAAAGCGGATTAACAGAAAAAAGAAATAGTAATAGTTAAGAATGAGGAAAGTATGAAAAAAATTAAAATACTGATCGCATGCCTGGTCTTGCCCTTTGTGCTTGTTTCTCAGGAAAAAAAAGCCGATATAGGTGAAATCGGCTTTTCCCTGGATGGAAACATTATAACGCTTGAAGATTATATCAAGCTTTTGCTTGAGAAGAATCATGATGTCAAAAGCGCTTCTTATGAACTGCTTATGACGGATTCTGATTATCAGAAGTTTAAGGTTAAATATGCGGTGTACCTGACAGGTTCTGCAACGTATACCAAGACAAAGAATCCGCCGGCGCTTGAAGCAAAAAACGGAAAAGAAGTTACAACTTATGATTTGTCTGCAAGTGCAACGAAAACTTTTGAAACAGGAACAACTCTGAGTACCGGGATTTCTCATCAGAAAGGACATGTGGAAAGCATGCCTTACGGAAATACGACTGTAACTTCTGATTACAACCTTCCGGTTTTGTTTGTTTCACTTCAGCAGGAACTCTTGAAAAATGCTTTTGGAAAAAGCGACCGTAGTACTGAAAAAATGCTTCAGAATGCAGGTGAAATAAAAAAGGCCGGCACTGAATATCAGCTTTCAAATGTAATTCTTTCTGCCATAGTTGATTACTGGACTTTTGTTGTTGCGAAATCGGATTATGAGAATTCTAAGATCAAACTTGAAGAAACGATTAAAGTAAGAAACATCGTCGCGACAAATGTAAATCTGGGTCTTGCCGAAAGATTTGATCTTAATTATTATAATGCCCTAGTTGCAAATGCTGAAGCTTCTATGGAAATGAGCAATCAGACATATAAAGAAAGTGTTAGAACTCTTCTTGCTGCACTTAATCAGGATGTTGATGAAGCAAAAATGGGGAATGTAGTTCTTTGTGAAGCTCCGCCTTCATTTAAGGAAGAAGACTATCTCGCACTTGCATTGTCTCAGAGATACGATTATATATCTGCAAAGCTTGGTGTTGAAAACGCAAAACTTCAGATGGGAATCTATGAAAATTCCGAAGCCCCTTCTCTTAAAGCAGGAGTTACAGTTAAGTCAACAGCAATGGATGAATTTTCTCCGGCATACTCGGACGCTTTTTCTGTGAAATATCCGACAGTTGAGGCGGGAGTTACAATGAGTTATCCTCTGGGAGATACAGAGCAAAAAACTAACATGAGAGACTCGAAATATAAGTATGAACAGGCGAAAATCGCTCTTCAAAAAAATGAGAAAGATGTCCGTAACGATGTTAAGAATAAGATAGAAAATGTTGACGCGGCTTATAATGTCATGAAGGCAATGGAAAGAGCGAGGATTCAGAGTGAAGAATATTACCGTCTGCTTCTTGCTAATCTGAGAAGAGGACGTTTCAGCGCTGTTACAGTAAAAACTGCACTTGATGCAAGAACTGACAGCCGTCAGGCAGCATTGCGGGCTAAAGTTAATTATAACATAGCTTTGATTCAGCTTGAAATAGCATCGAACAATCTTTTGAAAAAATTCGGCGTAAAAGTAAAAGCTGATGATATTTGATTTTAAAAACTAAAGATTTTCGGGATTTCGGCGGAAATATTATTTTTGCCGGAATCCCTGAGGTCTCTGTTAATTTTGATGAAAGACAAATCCTTAAATAGTTTATCCGCAAATTCAAAAATAATTTTTCCTGTATCATTTGTTATACGACTATCAGTTTTATCAAACTCATTGTAAATTATTGCTTTTAGTCTCAGTTTTCTCATTTTTATTGCTTCAAGTGACAAAAGTGAGCGGTTGATGCTTCCGAGTTCGGAGTTAGTTACAAAAATAACAGGGAAATTGTTTTCTGCAATGTAATCTATTGTCAGAAAATTTCTTGTCATGGGAACCATTAGTCCGCCTGCACCTTCCTGGATAACTATGTCGTAATTTTCGGAAAGATATTTTGTATGAGAATTGATGACAGATATATCAATTAACTTGCCGTCAATTTCGGCTGCGAGATGGGGAGAGGCTGGAAAAGAAAAAACATAGGATGAAGTTTTACCATTGAGATCATCATTAGTTAAGCTGACATCCATTATTTTTCTATGTTCAATTATATCTTCGGCCGGAAAAGAAGAACCTGTCTGAACAGGTTTCTGTGTAATCACCTTCACTCCATTTTTTTTCAGTTCACGAGCAAGAATCCCTGATGCTAGTGTTTTGCCCACGCCCGTATCCGAACCAGTTATAAAAAATACATTATCTTTCATTTTTTCTCGGCTACAAAATACATCGGATTATATGTTAAAGGAAACTTGTCATTTTCAGAAAAAGCGGCTTCATAATCATAAACGAATTTCTCAATTTCTGATTTGCTCATTATCTTTTCCTTTGCATAATTTGTTCCCGTTTCCTTGAAATGCTTTAATACTTCAAAAGGCGTATCAAAATAAATAGTCTGTGTTTCTTCAGAAATATGAATAATCTTGTAGTTATCACAGAGCAGTTCGGCGATTTCACCCTTAGACATGTAGTGAAGTCCGATTTTAGTAAGATTGCGTACCTGGAAGAGATTATCAGGGCCGAATGTCGAAAATGCGAGCATTCCGTTTGTTGTTAAGTGAGCAGATATGTTCAGAAGAAGGGAAGGCATGTCGTGCATCCACTGAAAAGCGGCATTGGAAAAAAAAGCGGAGTATGTGTCCCGCGTTGCCTTCATAAATTCTTCTATATCATTACGCACAAAATTTATTTCGGTATTATATGCTGTAGAAAGTTCTTTCATGCACGTAAAGCAATCGGCAATATCAACTGCAGTAATATTCTTCTTTTTTCTTTTCAATAATATTTCTGTAAGAAAGCCGGTGCCGCATCCGGCTTCAAGAATATCGTCTGTATTAAAATTGAAATTGTCAAAAATGAGGTTTTCAAGTTTTTGAGCCATTATTTTTTGAACATGAGCATGGGCATTGTAGTCCGGTATGCACCGGCTGAAATTTCCGGAAATAATGTTTTTATCAATTTCATTCATTCAATATGTTTTCCCATTTGTTCCATAGATAAAAAGGATAATGCGGTGCGTCAAGCTTCATTGGTTTGATATCGCATTTCGTATGCCAGAATGAGTTCTGATTTGCTGAAGGAATTATTAAATCCCTCGAGGAAACAAACGCCTCATCATAGAAACTATAATCGCATTTATCCGGAAATTTGTCAAGAAGGGACAGTTCATTTTTGATTGAAGAATAATTTCTTAGAGGTCTATGAGAATCAAAAAAAGAAAAATGTTCGAGAGTCATGTTTTTATAGAAGCGGATAAGATTTTCTTCTGAGAGGCTATTCTGAGTGCGTGCGAAGATTTCAGGCAGGATTCCGAAATTTTTATCAATAAGATCAATTGTTCCGTTAATGGCTATTTTTCTGGAAAATAATTCATTTGATAAAATCTGCTGTGCGGTTTTTACTCCGAACGACCAAGCAATAAGATGAGTCTTTTTATAATTATGGATTGTTGAAGTTAATACAGATACGTTTGATAGGTCGGAATAATCATAAACAGTGATAATGTCATAATTATCAGAAATCAAATGAGAAGTGCAGTTTTCATCACATCCCCATCCTGTAAAAAATACAATTAGTGAATCTTTTCCACTTAAAGACTCGTGAAAAATCATAATATTTTTCCTGCGGCTTCGATTATCTTATCGGCTGCATGTTCGATTTCGGTTTCTGTAAATGCCGAAGAAAGAGAAAGTCTCAAACGAGAGCTTCCGACAGGAACTGTAGGTGGTCTGACAGCAAAAGCAGCTATGGATTCATTTTCTAGAAGTGAGGAAAACATTACTGCATTAGAACTTTCCCCGACAAATACCGGAATTATATGGCTGCTGCCTGATGTTTTAAGCCCTGCAGTGTTTAACCGGTTTCGTAAAATTTCTGAAATATTTTTCAGATGATTTCTCCGGCTATGTGATTTTTTTATTTCGTTTAATGCGAAAAGATTCCAGTTGATTGAAACTACAGGCAATGCTGTAGAAAAGATAAATGAACGGCATTTGTTGATGAGATAATCAATAATATTTAAATCGGCATACACGAAAGCTCCGATTCCTCCGGCAGCTTTTCCGAATGTAGCCACAAGAATGTCAATCTGCGGAAGCAGATTTAATTCCGAAGCCATGCCTCCGCCGTTGATTCCGTAAACTCCGAATGAATGAGCCTCATCAAGATAAAGAAGAGCATTATATTTATTCTTAAGTGCACAGAGTCCGGTAATATCGGCAGAATCCCCATCCATACTGAAAACTGATTCAGTTATAATGAGTTTATTTCTGTCGGGGTTGTCCGATAAAATTTTTTCAAGCTGATCAAGGTCATTGTGGGCATATCTGATAAACTCTGCATCAGACAATCTCGATCCGTCTATTATGCTTGCATGGTTAAGCTTATCGGAAATAATCAAGTCGCCCTTTTTACACAAAGCCTGAATAATGCCGAGATTTGCATGATAACCGCTGTTAAAAACAAGAGCTTTTCTGTTGTCAATCTGATAAAGTCTTTCTATTTCATTTTCAAGTTTGTCATAGAGTTCAAAATTTCCGCCAAGAAGTCTTGACGCAGAACTTCCGGGAGCATACTTATACGGATTCGATCCAAGTGCTGAATAAAATTCTTTCTGCAGTTTGCTGTCATCGCAGAAACCGAGATAATCATTCGATGAGAAATTTAAAAGGGATTTTCCGTCTTTTTCGGTGATCTTTCCTCGACGGTCGGAGATTTTTTTTAATGAACGGAAGTTTCCTTCTTCGGTTATGATTTTGAGTTCATTTGCGATTCTGTCAAAGAAATTGTTCATTTTAGTACCGAGATTACAGTTGATATGCTTATCTTGATAATTTCTTTAATCTGATCTTCGGTAGTGTTGATCGGAAGCCACCAGTAAATCGTATTTCCAAGAGGTCTTAGTATTACCCCGTTCTTGATTGATTCTGAATAAATATTTGACATTGTTTCAGAATCAAGAGGATTGCCTGTCTTGTCTTTAAGATCAGCCGCGCCAATCCACCCGAGATAGCGGATATCAGAAATGAATTTATATTCAGATAATGATTTCAATATACTATGAAAAAAGGACATGGCTTTTTCGTTAGATTGCGGAAACTTGTCACGCTTGTATATTTCAAGAGCCTTGACTGCTGCCGAGCAGGCTATTGGATTGCCTGTATAGCTATGACCGTGAAAAAGAGTCTTAGTCCGGTCATCATCATAAAATGCGTCAAATATTTCATCGGTAGAAGCAGTAACTGATAGAGGCAGCCAGCCGCCGGTCAAAGCCTTTGAAAAAACTGCGATGTCAGGAAGACTTTTAATTTTATTCATGGCAAACATCGAACCTGTTCTGCCGAAGCCGGTTGCTACTTCGTCAAATATTACCAGAATGCCGTTTGCTTTTGCAAGTGAAGTTATCTTTTCGAGATAGGCCTCAGGATATATAATCATTCCTCCGGCGGCCTGTATGAGCGGTTCAATTATCAGCGCACATATTTCATCATGATGTTCTTTGATTATGTTTTCTGCAGAAGCGAGGCATTCAAGCGAACAACCTGTATTATCAGCATCAAAAGTAAATTCTGATTTTCTGCACGGACATATTGAACAGTTTGGAGATTTTGCCTTATGTGTTTCAAACATAAGGGGATGAAATATTTTATGATAAAGATCAACACCTCCAACGCTGACAGCGCCGAGAGTATCGCCGTGATAACTGTTTTCAATCATCATAAATTTTTTCTTGTCGGCAAAACCTTTGTTCTGCCAGTACTGAAAAGCCATTTTCAGCGCGACTTCGTTGCCGGTTGAACCGTTATCTGTGAAAAAATATCTGGAAAGTTTATCTGGAAGTATTTCATGAAGGGAATCGAAAAGTAAAGCCGCAGGTTTATGAGTAAAACCCGCGAACATAACATGTTCAAGAACAGTTCCCTGATCGGTTATTGCCTGAAGAATCTCTTTATTGCAATGACCGAGGGGAGAAGTCCACCATGATGAAACTGAATCGTAGATTTTCCGGCCTTCAGGAGTAAAAAGAAAAATGCCTTCAGCACGGTCTATAACAACAGGAGAATGATGCTTCATCTGCGTGAAAGGATGCCATGAATGAACTTTATCGGATGATAGGATTTTTTCTGTCATTTTTTCCATATGCGGAATGATGAATTTGTTGTTAATTTATTTTTCCGTGCAGAAAAATTATTGCCGCAAAAATTATCATGCCGCTGAAAATTGCAAGTCTGCTCAAAACGAAAAGCTTGAGATAATTCTTGGGGAGAGTAAGTTTTCTTATTTTCAAAACAGCAGAAAGATATGCAAGACCTGCAGTCAAAAGAAATAGACCAATAGTCGCCGAGTTAATAATCATAATGTATTGTTTCAGGAAACCCTGAGAAATGAAATACGCAAGAAAAATGATTATTATAGGATAAAGCATCACCTTCCGCATTGAATTAAATATCTTAACGATTTCATCGCGTTCGGCATCGGAAATCAGAAGATTTGCTTTTTCATTAAGTTTTCTGTTTAAGATTATTACCGAAGCTAGCACTGCAAACGCCGCAATCAGAAAATAGGTTTTCATATAGTCTCCGTGTTGTTATCAGAATTAAATTGTTCCTGTTGTTTCCGGTTAAGCCCCTTGTAGACAAGGGAGTAGGATTCGTCTATCATTTTATAAATTTCATTTTCCGAAATAGAGCCGTCGATTATTACGGTATTCCAGTGTTTTTTGTTCATATGATAGCCCGGTAAAATTTTGCCCTTATAATGTTCCCGCAGATATAATGCTTTATCCGGATCGCATTTCAGATTTATTTTTAAAGGAGCAGTTTTGATGTCAGTCAGAAGATAGATTTTGCCGGATAATCTGATTGCAAGAACATCAAAATCAAAAGGAAAATCTTCGGTACTCCCTGATTTTTTCATACAATAATTACGAATTCCCGTGAGATCCATACAGCCAATTTATTATTTGACAATTTAATTGTCGCCAAAAATATTAGCGGTTGTCTGAATTTTGCTGCAATAGAGCGGGCATTTAATACATTTAGCAACAAAGGATTCTTCATGAATAAAATAAAAAAAGTTTATACGTTTAATTCCGAGAAAATCGACCAATGGATTGATTTTCTTTGCTCTCCTTTTGTTAATCTGTATAATAAATATCTTAACGTCAGTGATCCGCGCAGCCGTAATAGAAAAATTCTCTTGTTTGCTTTCTCTATTGTAATGCTTGATTATCTTTTTATTTGTTATCATGTAGACAGAAGTCCGTTTGATCTAGTTCCGTCAATACCTCAGATTGACACCCGTGATGAAATTAATGTGTATGTATCCGGTCTGGACGGGAAGTCAATTTTAAAAGAGAAACGCCTTGTCGACAAAGGTTCTTCCGATACAGATTTTGCATATAAGTTGGTGAGTTTCGTTTTTGCCGGTTCGAATTTTGAAAATACGCGTCTTGCTGTTCCGATGGCAGGCAAGGTAAGAAATATCTGGTTTTATGAAGGCAAGTGCGTCATTGATGTGAGATCGGAAATTATTAAGAACGATATTGAAGTGATTCCGTCTTCAGAAGAAACTTTCAGAAAAGCTCTAAGCCAGACAATTCTCGAAAATATTCCTTCTATAAAAGAAGTTATTATAGCAGAAAACGGAATTCCAAACAGGAAACTTTGGGAAACTTTTGTTTCTTCTGCTGAAACACCAAAAGAAGAAACTCCGGCAAACTAATTACGGAATAAATGACAAGCGGCACACAAAGCCGCTTTTGCTTGATAATTCGAATGTTCCTTTGAGTTGGTTTTCCGCGATATTTTTTGCCATTTTCAGGCCAAGCTGCCCGCTTTTTTCAAGAGAAAAATCATCACTTAATCCGCATCCGTTGTCAGAATATTCAATCATAAGCTTGTTTTTTTTGAAACTGCTTTTAAATAGTATTGAAGGATTAGGCGTGTCTTTAAATGCATGTTTCTGTGAATCGATAATGAGTTCCGAAATAATAAGTCCGATTGGAACTGCCATTTCAACATCAAGCATTATACTTTCCTGAATATCAATTATTATTTTTGGTTTATTGATTTCGTAGCATTCGATGAACCGGAAAAGATCTTTAATGTACGATTTTAAATCGATTTGTGACAGATCATTTGATTCGTAAAGTTTCTGATGTACAAGCGCCATTGAGAGAATTCTGCTTTCAAGTTCTTTTAATATTTTTGCGAATGATTTGTCGGAAACACCGTTTGTATGAAGTCTAATCATCGAACAAATTATCTGCATGTTGTTTTTTGTTCGGTGATAAAGTTCTTTTAACAGAGTATTTTTGTCTTCAATAGTTTTTTTCAATTCGATTTCAGTATTGCGTTTATCAGTTATATCCATGATTCCGAGCAGAGCTCCGGTTATTTTTTCATATGAGTCAACCATCGGAACTACTGTAATGCTTGAATAAATCTGACTGCCTGGTAATGATTTAAGCGGAAGTTCGCAAACTGAAACAATACCGTTTTCAATGATTTTTCTGAAATCAGAAACAGAATTATCTTTATCAATTATGAAATTAATAAACTCGTTTCCGGTTATTGAATCATCGGATTCTTTTCCGAGAAGTTTGATAATGCACGGATTAGCGTAGATTATTTTAGAATTGGCGTCCAATAGAATAATTCCTTCACGAAGAGATTCGACAAGAGAACGGTATCTTTTTTCACTTTTCAAACATTCGTTTTTTGCATTCTCGCGTTCTTCAATGAGCCCGTCAATTTTTCTGCCGACTTCAGATGAAATGCTGAATGCGGATGATACGGCGAAAAGTATTATCAAAATCAGCATTGCCGCACTGAAATAGCTCTGATTAAATTCAAAAGTTTTGTTAAGCTTTAAGATGATTCCCTGAAGAAGAGTCATGATGATCAAGAGCGGAAGAATGTTTGAAAGAATTCTTGATGTGGTTGATTTATCGAAAAAATATTTTAACGGCTTTGTCGATTTGTCGGAATTAAAAAAGAAGATAAGACCAAGAATTAAAAAGTTTATACCGGTCGGAAAGGAAACGAATCCCGACAATAGAGGATTTTCGTATAGGTAACCTGTAAAAATCAAGAATCCGGTAAAAAACGTGAGAAGGCACGATATCTGATAAATTGTCCGCATAATTTTAATTTTCGAAAAACTATTAACCAGACTGATTGAGTTAATCTGCAGTAGGATGCAGAAGCTTAATGAAGAAATTACTCCGGTATTTACTCCTTCTATTTTTTCGAGTAGAGAGGATGGAATTATCACGAATTCTATATTTTCGGGAAAATTAAAGATCCGGCTTGAGAAAATGAGAAAAAGTATCAGTATTGAAAGGATTAGTATAATACGGGATGCGGTTTTCTTTTTAAATTCTAAACAAACAATTGATATTGAAAGAAGGATAGTTATCAATGCAGTTGCAGGAGACATTGCTTTTAGATTTTCGAAAAATGAAGCAAGAATCAGGTTTTGAGTCAGCCATCCCGACATAACGGTAAGCGGAATGGCAAATGGAGAGCAAAATAGTACCCATGCCCAAATTCTGCGAGTATTCACAAAAATCCCCCGGCAAAAAATATTTGAGCAATGGCTTCTGCAAATGAAACGACTGATTGATGCTAAATTATAATATAGACGAAATCAAGATATTAATTCAGAGACCATTCACCTCTATATATTTCTACCGCCGGACCTGTCATATAAACCAGTCCGTTTTTGTCGTTCCATTCGATATTCAGATCTCCGCCTCTGAGTTTGACAGTTGCTTTTCGTGAAGTTTTATCATTTAAATGAGATGCTACCACTGCAGCTGAAGCGCCTGTTCCGCAGGCAAGAGTTTCGCCGGCGCCGCGTTCCCAGGTTCTCTGTTCTATTTTTGATTTGTTAATTACTTTGACGAATTCGACATTTGTTTTGTGAGGAAAAAGAGGATGATTTTCAATCATCTGACCGTACTTGGCGAGCGGAAAATTATCTAGATCTTCAACAAATATTACTGCATGAGGGTTTCCCATTGATACTGCAGTGATGTTGAATTTAACAGAATCTTCAAGCTCAATCGTTTCGTCGATGACACTTCCGTGTTCGCCGATCATGGGGATGTGGGATCGTTCAAGAATCGGCATACCCATATCCACTGTAACGCTTGTAACTTTATTGTCTTTTACAGTAAGGAAAACTTCTTTATTTCCGGCTTTGGTTTCGATGATCAAATCCTTGGAAGAAGTTAGACCATTGTCGAAAACATATTTTGAAAAACAGCGTATGCCGTTGCCGCACATTTCCGCTTCACTTCCGTCGGAGTTGAACATCCGCATTCTGAAATCGGCTTTATCGGATGGAAGAATTAGAATGAGTCCGTCAGAACCTGCGCCGTAATGTCTGTCGCTGATAAGCTTGGAAAGCTTTGACGGATTATCCGGCATTTGTTTCGTTGAGTCAATGAAAATATAATCGTTTCCTATTCCGTGCATTTTTACAAAAGGTATTGTCTTCATAATTTCTCCGACGGGTTCGCCCCGACCGAGATACAATAGATAAGGGTATGCCGCAAGT
>Ga0255343_1002041_pt1 | contig 24869 bp, 25 predicted proteins | sample wastewater_treat_4_FD_192413 | JGI IMG/M metagenome (GOLD analysis project Ga0255343, IMG submission 192413) | Wastewater microbial communities from Lulu Island WWTP, Vancouver, Canada - plant16 | ecosystem: Engineered > WWTP > Wastewater > Unclassified | place: Canada: Vancouver, British... | reverse complement strand
TGAAAGGTGGAGATATAAAACAAAAAAAGAGGTTGATTTGATGTTCTGGAATTACATAAAAGAAAACAATCTTAATTCAACAGAATATTACATAGTATATACAGAGCAATGAGAATAATACTCGCAATATTTACAGATAGGTTTGAGGTTTACGGAAGCCTTAAACCTTTCTTTGAGCAATATCCGCAATATGCTGAACTCAAAGATAAAATTGATTACACTATGTCTCGTAAAAAATTACCATTCGAGCATTCTGATTTTAAATTACAACGGCTGAATGTTCGTAGGTCTTTAAATGGGGCATAACACGTGTTATGTGTAGTTGCGGTTGTTTACCGAAAAAATTGAATTGAAAACGAATAAAAAAGAATTAGAAAAAAGAAGCGATGGAATTAAATAAAATATACAACGAAGATTGCATTGAAGGTATGAAGAAAATACCATCTTCAAGTATTGATATGGTGCTAACCGACCCACCATATACATCTCCAACTGTTCACGCATTTGGAAGGCAAAAAGTAAACAGATTATCAGATTTAGCAATACAAGAATTTTATTTTGCTGAAATCAAAAAGGAATGGGAACGAATACTAAAACCTAATGCACCTGTTTTGATTTTCTGCGATGATATTTATAGCGCTGTTTTGATGGGGTTGTTTTACGAATGGCAACAAAAGAATTTAGTAATTTGGGATAAAGGCAGGATTGGAATGGGAAACCCTTTTAGAAAACAGCACGAACTTGTATTTTATGCAAATAGAGGGAGTATTGAGTTGAATAAAACTAATATGAGCCACATTCCGACTGTTATAAAAGAAACGCTAACTAAAGAGCATCACGGAGCAGAAAAACCTGTAAAACTATTAATGAAACTGATTGATGGGCTTACAAAAGAAAATGCAACAGTTTTAGATTGCTTTATGGGAAGTGGCTCAACTGCCGTTGCTTGTATTGAAACTAAACGAAATTACATTGGTTTTGAACTTGATAAAAGTTATTATGAAACTTCACAAAATCGTATTTCTTCTTTGTGCGGTGGGCTTTTTTCTAATTCTTTTTCAACGGAAACTTCAATTGAAACGGAATGATAGCAATTACACATAACATGTGTTAGCACAAGCGAAGCGGCGTTTTAATGTGTGCTAACACCTTAACTGGTTCTATGAATATGGGGGGGACGGCAAAAATTGAAACACTAGAGATATTCAATTGCGAAAAAATGTATAACTTTGTCGCAGAACAATACGAATACTTAAAACAGCATTTTAGAATTAAATCAAGATACTACGATTAAATGAGCAAACCACGTATCAATAAAATAAAAGCAAAAAAGATAATCCTATCCAAAATGGAAGAGGGGTTAACATTCAATGATACGTATGCAGCGATATGCAGAAATATGCAGTTGTCGGAAAGAGCCTTTGCAAACTATTGGAAAGAATGCCAACAAGAGTATAAGGAGCGTCAAAATAGGCTCGAAAAAGAGAAAGACGACGTAAGGGTCGAGATGGAAAAAGAAGCCGTTAAATACGATATATTGAGCCGTTTTGAAAGGATGGAGATTGCCACTAAGATAGCAAGGAACAACCCAAAGCGGATACCAACCAAGTTGGATGCAAACGGCAATCCAATTGAGTACTCACTGGTTTACAATTCAGCAGCCGAGGTGGTCAGGGCATTGGATTACCTGAGCAAGATAGATGGCGATTACGCTCCAGAGAAGCAGGAATTAGAGCACAAATACTCAAAAGATACTATTCAACACATCAGGGATGCACTCGGTATCGGAGATAGAAAACGGGTTTAGCCGAAGCGAAAAGCAGTTAGAGGCGTGGGCGTGTTTCCTTTCGGAAAATGCTAAGTTCATAGGCTATGGTGGGGCAGGTGGTGGTGGAAAATCCTATTTAGGCTGTGATATATTCTCCACGATGTGTGTAACACATCCTGAAACAAAATGGTTTTTCGGGCGAAATACCCTGATGGAAGTGCGGGATTCAATGGTACACACGTGGCGAAAGGTATGCAAGGCCAAGGGTATTGATGGCTGGCGGGTAAACGATAGGGGAATATTCTTTGATAATGGCTCCATCATTGATTTTTTGGAGTTGCAATACTATCCACGCAAAGACCCTATGTTTGAGGCATTGGGTTCAAAAGAATATACAGGTGGCTGGATTGAAGAAGCCGGCAACGTTCACCCGTTGGCATTCGAGGTGCTAAAATCAAAAGTAGGTAGATGGCACAACGAGGAGATAGGGCTGGCGGGTAAAATACTGGTAACGTTCAACCCAAAGAAGAATTGGCTATACCACACGTTTTACAAGCCATACAGGGATAATAACCAAGCCGAAGATACAAGATTTATTCCCGCTCTATATTCAGATAACCCGTGGCTGCCGAAAGAGTATATCGAAAATCTAAAAAACATCAAGGATAAAAGCACAAAGGAAAGGTTACTAAACGGCAATTTCGATTATGACGACGACCCAACCGCACTAATCCCGTATGAAAAAATAGCAGCAATATGGAGCAATACACACATAAATCGAGATTATGCCAATAGGTACATAACGGCTGATATAGCGAGGTACGGTTCTGATAAGGCTATTATCATGGTTTGGTATGGCTTCGTAATAGTGGATGTGAAAGTTTACGATATTAGCAGCACGGTACAGATTCAGAATACCATCAACACCATGCGCAGCAAGCACGGGATACCGGCACGAAACTGCATTGCCGATGAGGATGGTATCGGTGGAGGGGTAGTGGATAACTGTGGAATCAATGGATTTCTAATAACGGGAGGCCATTCGATAGTGCTTACTACAACCTGAAATGTGAGTGTGCATACCATTTGGCCGATACCATCGGGAGTATCTATTTTGAGTACCAAGTGGCTGAGGATGAACGGCAGTACATCGAGGAGGAGCTGGGGCAAATCAAAACCTATCAAGCGGATAACGACACGAAATTAAGGATACTCCCGAAGGATAAGGTGAAAGAGAATATAGGGCATTCACCAGATTGGGCGGATAACTTCATTATGAGGATGTGGTTTGAGTTGGGCTATTCCGAATATGACCCCGATTTCGTAAGGCGGGTGGAAATGTTAATATAATGTTGAAAAGTTTATTTAAATTAAATAAAAATAGTTTATCTTTGTAGCAACCAAAAAAAATACTACTATGGCACGTTTCAATGTAGGTGAAAAGGTAAGGGTGAAAGCCACGGGCGAGGAGCTGATTGTGGCTGTATCCATATCCACGTTTGAGGGTGGAACGAATAAAATTATTTATGAACTTTCCGATGGCAAGCGTGATGTTTGGGGGACATACATATCCAATGGAGTTCATTACAACGAAGCGGATATAGTGGCTGTGGATGCAAGGCGGGATGTGAAGCTAAAACTTGTTGATGAGCTTTCGAGGCTCACTCACGAACGGGTGGCTCCGTACCTTGCAGAGAGTGAAACCCTGCTCAAGAAGGAGATTAACCGAGAACTGGTAAGGCAGGGGATGTTGCCGAAATATCCTGAACAGGAGGTTGAGCAGCAGATTAAGACAACCGAAACACCAAAGGAAGTAAGGAAACCCGCAGGGAGAAAACCCGTAAAAAGGGCAAAGAAATAACCATCCCGAAAATGGGAGTGGCGGAAAAACTGCCATCGTTAAAATAAAGTAACATGACGATAGAGCAGCTACAGGAAATAATCAACAAACCGAACACGAATGAGGCCGTTTACCTATTAACGCAGAGCGATCTCAACCTTCCATCATGGGCTAACGATTTAGAGCCTCAGTATAACGAGATGAAGCACGCCATCATGGTTGATGCACTTCGTTATCCTGTAAAGATGCAGAATGGCGTTGACCAAATAAGAAGGATACCGTTAGCCAAGCAAAAGGAGGCCGTTAATAAAATGGCACAATCGCTATTCTATACTGACGTAGTGCGAAAGTACGATAATGAGAACGATGATGAACAGGCGGAAGAAGCAAAAGAGGCATTAGAGATAAATTACAAGGTGCTTAATGCTGTGGATAGCCTGAACATGGAGAGAGGAAAGGAACTCTTCAAATCGTGCCAAGTGGCCACCGTTTGGCGTTTGGAAAAGAAACGAACAACGATAAAAGGCAAAACATCGGAGTTTGCATTAACTCACAACCTCTATTCCCCGGCGTTAGGGTACAAATTGTACCCTTATTTCAGCGATGAGAAACGGTTGTTAGGATTGAGCATTGGCTGGACGGATGCAAGGGATGCCACCATGAAGTTAATCACCTACGTTGTGGGTGCCGTGATTACCTATGAGAATACGGGTGGCGGGTGGAAGCAGTTAGATATTGAGCAGAACGATTTAGATGTATTGCCTGTTATCTACACATGGATTGATGAGCCTGTTTGGGGCGGCAAAGGCGGAACGGCACTGGTGGAGATAATGGAGGATATTCTCTCCAAGCAGATGATGTACATTGATAAAAACACCGTACCTACATATGTTATCTATAAAGGCGAAGGTGGCCGAGTGAGCAAGGTGGAGGAGAAACCCGATGATTCGAGGCGGGTGATCGTTGTCGAAAAAGGCGGTTTTATGAATGCAGTGCAATGGGAAGGGGCAAAGGATGCCGTTGAGTGGCAGTACCGAACCATTGAGGAGCAGTTCTATCAGCAAACGCAGGTGTTCAACAACTCACCGAGCGCAATGCAGAAAACTCCCTTGAGTGCAGATAACAAGGAAATACTGCTATTCGATAGCAAGGCGCGGGCAAAGGACTATGGCGGAGAGTACGTTTATATGCTCACCGAAGAATTTGATCTGGTGAAAAAGTTAATGGCCGTTCAGTTTCCCGTATGGGCTAATCAACTTGAGATGCTGAATTGTAGAAGCATTATCACGCCGTACAGTGTACGTTCGCTCAAGGATAGGGCAGAGAGCATTAAGATAGCACGGGATGCAGGGGTAATAAGTATCGAGCAGGGCGTTGAAGAGCTGGATGTGGTGGATAACGTGAGCAATGAGGTTGAGCTGATAATGAACGAGAGAAACCAAGAAATTAACAATTTGCTGTAAAAAATGGATAGGTTTGATAAAAAACAACGGGCTTTGGTAAATCGGTTGAGTGCCGAGTTACGGGCTATCTATCTATCCGTCATTCAGCAAGTTGCCAACATGAGTGTTAACTACTCAAACTTGGAGTATGCCTTTGCGAACCATCCCGACCTGAACAGAAAGGTAAATGAGTTAATGCGAATGATGCACTCCGATATTAATACTTTGGTACTAACTGGCGTTCAGGATTGCTGGGAGATTGCCAATAACAAGCATGATTTGCTGTTTCAAACGGTATTTGGCAAAAAGGCGAAGTTGTTACCATCGAGGGCATTGAATCGGTATTTAGCACCCAATATCCATGCGAGGGATGCGTTTCTCAACCGTTTGGAGGGAGGGTTAAACCTTTCTCAAAGGATATGGAGAAATACGGCACAATTCAAACAGGAGTTAGAACTCGCACTGGAGTTCGCAGTAAGCAAGGGGCAATCGGCCAAGACAACAGCAATACAGATGAGTAGATACCTTAACAATCCCATTGTTTTGAGAGAGAACGTTAATAGCCGTTTTGGGGAACAGAGGTTGCTGAATGCTGTGGATGTGGCAAGGCCTGGTCGGGGGATGTACCGCTCAAGTTACAAAAATGCCATGAGGCTAACGAGAAACGAAACCAATTTTGCCTATGAATCGGCTCAGATGCTACGGAGGCAGCAGCAGGATTTCATTGTGGGCATTAATATAAGTGTTGCTCCGAACTACGATATTTCGCTGGATAAGGGCGGTATTGTTTGCGCAGATTTACAAGGCACGTATCCAAAGGATTTTGATTTCAGCCAAAAGTGGCACGTAAACTGCCGATGTGTAGCAACAAATATTCTGAAAACACGTGATGAGATTGATGAAGATACCGAGCGAATAATCAAAGGGCAAGAGGTAACTGGAGAGAGTGTAAATCGAGTAACCGAAGTAAGCAATTTGGATTACATAAAAGAAGTTGAAGAACTAACAAAAAACTGGAAACGAAGACCCGTGTGGTTAGAAACACTAAAAATGAAAACAGCATGAGCAAACCGATTACGATAAATTTAGCAACGTACCCGAAAACTCGCAGATACTGTGAGCAAGTTCTCAATTCACTCCGTGGCATTAAGTGCGATGCCGTTCGTGTTTATTTGAATGAATACACCGAGGTTCCTGATGAGTTCCCGAAGGATGAGAAATTTCATTACCATATCGGGGAAGAAAATATCATGGATTCCGGAAAGTTCTACTTCATGCGAACGGGTGAATACTACTTTACCATAGATGATGATTTTATCTATACGCAATCCTATTTCACCAAGAGCTTGCGATTTATGCAGGAAACTGGATGCGTGGCGGTAACCACATACGGTAAGGCATTGAAGCCTAAACCGCAGCACTTCATGGATGCACACACGGTAATCCCGTGGAATGAGGATGAGGAAACGCCATACATCTGCAACGTGGCCAGTACTGGATTATCATTATACGATACGGATAAGGTATTTATTCACTCAAACTACTTCAAGTATCACGGCATGACCGACTTGGAGATAGCAAGGATGTTGCAGGATAAAAAGTTCCCGATTATTTGTAGGCCGCACACAACGGATGAGATTGAGTACATTGCCGGGGATTACCACGAAACGCTATGGGATAGGAGAGAGGAGTTATATGGAAAACACGCTGAAATACTGAACTCCATACCCGAGTGGAAACTTTATGAACATAAAAAAGTATTGTGGCTAACAAACTACATACATAGTTCACTAATCAATGAGGAGAAAATAACCCGAAGCGGGCAGTACCTTTGGATTCGTGCATTGGGTTCAGATGTGAAACGCTGGGCTGAAATAATCAACAAGGAAAGCATAAAGAGCTACGATATTATTCACATGAATTTGGCACCGAACGATTTGGATTTAGCACTTGAGGTAAGGGCTATTTTGGGCAAGGATTCAGAAACGAAACTCATCTGCCAAGCCGATCACTCGGTTGATATAATGAATGGAGCGTTTAACTTTCAACTGCTAAAACAGGCTTTAAATGCAGCCGATTACGTAATGGGTGTTGAGGAGTATCAAATAAAACTATTGAAGCACTTAACCGATAAGCCAGTTCTATTCGTTCACAATCCTATTGATATTGATTTCGTTCGTGGCGTGGCCAAGGCACAGCAAGAAAATAGGATAGGGGTAATTTCTCACAACTATTTGGGCAACGAGGCGTATGTTGCACAAGCGTTCTATGATAAACGGTATCCTGTAGATTTGCTGTTCTATCAGGGCGATGATGCCATTCGATTAATGAAAACCTACACGAATGTTTACGGCAGCACAGATTACCTGAAATACTTACAGTTACTAACTCAGTACAAGGTATTGGTGGATACTCACCTATCCTATTCCATTGGCCGTTCCTGCATGGATGCAGCTGCATTGGGTATTCCTATGATTTGTAGTGAAAGGAGTGAATCGGCAAAGTACCTCTATCCCGATACGCTGGTTAACCCGTATGATGTAGGTAGGATTTCAGAGCTAACGGATAGGCTGATGAGCGATATAGTTTTCTACAAGGAGGTTGCCGAAACGGCACACGAGAGGGCAAAGGAGTTTGATTTATACAGGCTAAAAGATAAACTTTTGGAAGGAATATTTAACTTAAAAAACTAAAGCGATGAAGGAAAAAATCTTTGAAACTTTGAAGGGCGCACGTGAGCAAAACTCACAGGTAAGCGACCGCACGTTGGAGGGATTGGCAGAACAATACTCCAAGCTGATAACCACCGATGAGCAGTTGGGTAATTTTGATGCAAAGGGTGTGATTGAGAATTTGCAGGGCAATATCAACTTCGTTTTGAAAACGGAAGCCGATAAGTTGCAAGCAAAGCACAATGAGGAGTTAAAAAAACTCGAAGAGGAGAGAAAAAAACTCTTAGAACGGAAACCGCCCGAAAAGCAGGATGATGAACCCAATTTGGAGGTAAAAAGCCTCAAGGAGCAACTTGAGAAATTAACAACGCAGATGCAGGATTTACAGGCGGGTGCTGTTAAAGAGGGGCGATTGGCCAAGCTACGGCAAGCCTATGCAGGGATGCCGAAGGGTCAACTCGAAGCTGAGGAAGCTCTTTACGATTCGGTGTATGGGAACATGAATACCGATACATTCAATGCGGTTATTGCACAAAGAGAGGCTGCTAACAAAGTCTTTATTGAGCAGGCCAAAGCGAATGGATTGGATTTCAGCGTTCCATCCAGAGCACGGGAGGAACATCAGGATGGGCAAACACCCGTGTTGAAGCAAGCCCGAGAATTAGTTAACAAACAAAAACAAAAATCTGAGAAATGAAACAAATCCAAACGTATGAAGATGTTTTGAGCCGAAAAAACATCATCAACAAGGACAGGGCGTGGGATATTCCGGGAGGTGTCAGCATCAAGCCTGACAACCTCATCAAAGGGAGATTCCTACCAGAAGGAACGCCCGTGGCTCCACCCAATGCTTCTGGATACCGCAGGGTATGCAAGCAGGCATTGGTGCTGGAGGGTTCATCGGCACAGTTACTTATTGTGGATAAGAAGTTTAACCACTTCAAAGAGGGCGATATTGTGATGAAGTCGAAAGGCACGTCCAATAAAGCCTATAAGATTGCAAGTGTTTTGGCAACGGCTGGCGATAAAGAGGTTTTGAAAGTTTCAACCGTTATTGCAACGGTTACAAAATCAACAAAGCCGTTCTTAATCTGTGAAGCCGCTACCGTTAGGGTTGGTACTACTACAACAGAGATTAAAACGAAGAGTACGCCCGATTGTATTACGAAGTTTGGCATGGAGGTACCAAATGCTGACCTTGTCATGCTACCGGTTGGGGTATATACAAGGGCTGATGTGTTGGAGAATACCATTGCTGATCCGTATCTTGACCAGTTGAAGCATATTAACGTTATTAAGTATTAGGAGGGATTGAGTCATGGCAAAATTACAACCGATAAATCCTACTGGCCAACTATTGACCATTGAGGATATCAGAGCGTACTACACCGAGAATCAACTCCCGACCGCAACGATAGATGTGCATTTCCCGCTATCGCAAACGTTAGATGGTTCATGGCGTACTATCATGGGGCAAACCAATAAGCTTAACATCGCTGCTGACCCCATTGAGAGCAAATCGAGCATTCCCGTTTCGGGGCGCAGGGGCTATAAATCCGTTCAGGGTGAGTTGGCCACCTTTGGTAAGGCCTTTGAAATGGATGCCGATGATTTTGAGCGTTGGCACAAATTGCAAGAGAATTTTGCACGTATGCAGAACGCTGATACTGCTGCACAGCTGCTGGCCTTTTGGGATGATGATTTAGCCAATGTAAGGAGAGCATTGGATAACGAGCGTAGGTATCTATGCTACTCTTTAATCAGCAACGCCTGCTCGATTAGTTTCGCTGCTGCCAACAGCCCGTATTTGCGTGGCTTGGCCGCTATGGAATATCCTATTGAGAGTTGGCAGAAAGATTATCATTCTGGTAACAACTGGAACGATGCGTCGAAGGATATCATTGGCGATATTCAAACCTACTTTATCGAACCGGCAAAGACGAGGGGTTTCAAAATCCGTAGCATAAAGGTTAGTTCAACGCTGTTTAACTACATTCGCAAGAATACAGCCATCCAGAAGTATTGCGCTACGCTGGTTATGAACATATACAACACACAAGCACCTCCTACGCTTGAGGCTATTAACGCTATGCTTGTTGAATACTTTGGCGTGGATGCAATTCAGTTCGAGGTAATTGACGACCTGATTACAAGGGAGAATGCTGATGGTAGCTATACCACTGCCAATCCTTTCAATTCCGTTGTTGCAGTTGGCTCTCCCGAATCAACTGTTGGAAGGTTCCAATGGAAGCAAATCTACACTGAATCTCCACAGCGTGAAACGCAGGAATCATTCTTTATGGTTGGTTCCTTCAAGGAGGAGAAGGATGTGCCTTACGGAAAGGTTTACGGCAAGGCTAATGCTTTCCCGGCTGTGGATGCTTACAATCAGATGATATTCTTTAAAACGGATGCATCAGGCTGGTAGCAATGAAGGTGGGTGAAGCCATACAAGCGTTAACGAACTATCCGATACCGAAGGGTACTATTGACCTCGTTTGTGCAAAGCGTGGTTTAGTTTCCACAGCCGAGGTATCGTTTAACCGTTCGTTTAATTTGGCCAAAGCAGATATTTACCTGTGGCTTTCAAAGGCTCCTAATATCCGTGAGCAGGAGGTAACTATTTCTTTTACCGAAGCAGAGCGCAATGCTTTGAAAAGGGATGCGAATAGTATCTACGATGAATACGGAGAGGGAGGCGGAGGCAAAGTTGGCTATGTAGGTGAAAATTTCAATTCGATATAATCATGGTTGAACTGGGTGAAATATCATTCTATACGGGTACAAGCACAACGGGAACGGATAGGTGGGGACATCCCCTACCTTCCCGACCCAGTTGGAGCGTGTATTATCCCTGCAATATCAAAGCTCAAAAACGTGAGCTAACAGTTTACGAAGGTGGGCAGTATCGTAGGGCTAACTATGTAATCCTTGTAGATGAGAAACACTTGGGGACAGCCGATTATTCGGATTGCAAAAAGGTAAGGTTGAAGGATAGCGATTGCAAGTGCATAGGCACTCATCAGGTTATCGCTAACAGCTATCAGAGATTAACGAAACAAAGGCAGATCATAGTATGATTAAGTTTGGCATGAAAAGAGGGGCAATAGATGCAGCGAGGCGTGAGATTCGTGCTTACAGCAAGCGGGTTGAGAATGCTATACTGATGCGTCTGGAGTTCGTTTTAGAAGAGCTGAAAAATCATGCTAAAACCCATGCCGGGTATAATTTTCACACGGGCAACCTCAACAGCAGTATCGGTGGAGGCGTTTACAAAAACGGTGCACTAGTAAGCTGGAGAGGCTTCGAGGTGGAGCAGGGCGGTGATGATGGTGCAAGGATTGGCATTGAGTATTTGAACAATGTAATCCTGAAAGGTAGAAGTACCTACTCCGTTGTTATCGTGGCCGGCATGGAGTATGCTTCATTTGTCGAGAACTATTACAATAAGAACGTTTTGGCGCAAACGGAAATGATTGCGGGTGAGGCGGTTGAATGGGCTTTTAGAACGATGAAATGAAAACGGCGAATATCATAAAGGCAGATATCAAAGGATTATTGGATAACAGCCCTTTGGCTCATTATGTTGCCCACAGGGGCGGAGCCGTTTATGTGGATACAAGGCCAACCGATTCAACCAAGCCTGATTGCGTGATTTCTCTCCTGATGGGCGAAACGGGGCAGGTTTCTGTTAAGGGCTTGCTGCTTGTAAAAGTGTTCTACGCTGATAAGCTGTTGGGCGATACGTGGTATGAGAATATGAGCATGGGTAACGTGTTACAAAAGCTGCTATATGGGTTTAGCGAATCGCTAATGGGCAACCTGAAATACAACTTTAGCCGATACGGGCGACAGGTATTTTCTGAACAGCCGAAAGAGTTGGAGGCTTCACACCAGCGTTACGCTATTTTGAGAATGAATTTTAACATTAATAACCATTTGAAATGAAGAATTTTTCAGTAAACATAAAGAAGATTTGGTACTCCGTAACCGATGGTCAGGGTAGGCCAACGGATTGGATTCCGATGATTGATGATGTGAAGGAGGGGACACTGGCAATAACGCAGGGTACTCCTTCCGTTACGCCGCTAAAGAATGAGTTAGGCCAAACCAAGGCGAGTAAAATCGAGGCGAGCCAAAAGGAGATTGCGCTTGAGATTATTGGCCTTGACCCTAACCTCATTCAGAAGTTTGCCGGGGGTACATCAACGAATAGTGGTGATACCCATGAGTTCAAGGCAACGTTGGCACCGAACTCACTGCAAAGGCTTGGCATTATGGCTCTATCAGATAATAACGTTCTGTATGAGTTGCCATACGTTGAGTTCAGTGCTGCACCGCAAATTGATAATACCGCAGATGGACAGAGGTTCGTAGTGAATGGTGCTGCTCTCTATCCTTTGGATGGAACTACGAGTGATTTCTACTTCACCATTCTGAATGAAACGGCAGCGAAGAAGGCAGCAATAACAGCTTTTACCTTTGCTAATATCGTAGGCAACGCTACGATTAACTCAACGGCTAAAACCGTTACGGCAACCGTATCAAGTGCTGGCAGTGCTACATCAATCACCCCTCACATCACCGTGAGCAAGGGTGCTTACGTAAGTTCACCGTATAGCGGAGAAACGAAGAACCTTGCAACCACTACGGATTACGTTGTTGAGGCAGCCGATGGCACTAAGGAAACTTGGAAGGTTAAAGTAAATCAAGGCTAATGGGCGCAACCGTTAGGGAGTTGGCTAATCTGGCTTCGGGGCGACCCGAGGGCAAGATGTATGTTCGGTTTATGGGGGTGAAAATCCCCATAGACCTGACATATCTCAAAGTTAAGGTAGTAATTCAGTTGGCTGGATTTAGCGAAAAGATGAGTTTCCCCGAGGAGGATGGAAAATTATACATCAACTTTGCAAAGAACTATCCCGTGCTGATTGATTATGTGGCAACAGGATTGGCCAACGGGCGGAGATTGGCAAAGTATCCAATTCGCAGGGCATTACGGCAGATGAACAACAAGCAGCTTCATTACCTTTTCGATATGGTTGAACGGCTGAAGGATGAAGAGAGGTTTTTTTTTGCCTATCAGCTCATAAAAAGAGGGAAGTATCTGATTATAAGCAAATCAGAGGGGAAACCATCTTTGGAAGGATAGCGAAGTATCAGAGTATCGTAAAGGGTGAAAGTGATAGCGAAGTGAGCGAAATGCCTTACGTAAAGATGTTGCTAAAGTTGGCCGATTTTCCCGATACGGAAAAAATAAAAGATAAGGATAAGAAAGAAAAATTTGAAAGCGCACAGGCCGAGTTTGAGGCAGCGCAAAAACTCTTTGGATAATGGGCGGACTGCATTTTGAAACCGATATAGATAAGAAGAAATTCGATGTCAAGGCTGCTGAATTAGAAAAGCAGATGCAGCAGTTCGGTAAGGTTGCCGAGCAGCAGGGTGGCGTTATCGAAAAGGGTATGCAATCAGCCGTAAGGGGTGTGGCAGGGTTGGCAGCAGCCTACATTTCACTGAACGCAGCCGTAAGAGCCGGGAAAGAGGTTGTGGGGCACTCCATGAAGCTGGAAACGGCCATGCGAAGCGCAAGCACCATCTCCAAAGAGGTAACCGAAAACTTGGATGAATACACAAAGGCCATTGAGGATTTAAGCCGTACCAGTTCACAATCGAGCGTATCACTGGCCACAGCATTCAAAACCATTATTTCGGCATCATACGAGGCCGATGATGCACTACACTTACTTTCGATTGCCGATAAGGCAGCAGCAGCAGGGTTCGTTGATATTGAGGTAGCAGCCGATGGGGTTACTACTGTATTAAATGCGTGGGGCAAAACCGTTGAGGAGAGCGAACGGGTAAGCGATATTTTCTTTAAAACCATTGAACGAGGTAAAACCACGTTTCCCGAACTGGCAGCGAATATAGCCACGGTAGCACCGTTAGCCGCCTCATCAGGTGTTAGCTTTGAGGAGGTATCAGCAGCCATTCAAACGCTAACAAGGCAAGGAACGCCAACGGCCATAGCCATGACCCAGATAAGGGCTGCACTGGTGGCCATGAATGAAAATCTTGGCGATGGGTGGAGCAAAACCATGACCTTTCAACAGGGTGTAGAGATGATGGCTCAAAAGGCTGGTGGCTCCATGAATGCCTTGAAGGCGATGGTAGGCAGGGTTGAGGGTGTGAATGCTATACTGGCCATGACGGGGAAGAACACCAAAAGCGCAAGCGAAGATTTGCAATCGCTGGCCGATGTAGCGGGATTAACAGGCGAAGCATTTGATAAGGTAGCACAGAGTACAGAATTTCAGATAAAATCACTCAAAAACACACTACTGGCGGAACTGGCTCCCATCGCTGAATCGGCCAAAAAATCCATCGGTTACTTGGCTAACATGGTGGATAAAGGGTTGAAAAGTGGCAACTTACAAGCAGTAGTATCAGGATTGACACGTATGGCCGTTGCACTTGGAGCAATCAAAGGGGCTTCGATGGCCGTTTCGGCAGTAAGGAAAATAGGCATGAGGCTGCATGAGGAGGAGCTGGATATGCAGCGCAAGGCATTGGCACAGGCACTAACAACACAGAATGCAATCGCACTGGGATTACAGCAGGAAAAGGCATTGCGGGATGAGGCTACACAGGCCATCAGAGATAAGCTGGCAGCGCAGTTGATGGAATTAAGAGCAGCCAAAGCCGCAGCCATTGCCGATGCAGCCACGATTAAGCAGAAAATAATCAACACCAACTTGGAGATTGCCCAGCATAGAAAGAGCTTATCGATGGCCGTGGCCGAGAAGAATTTAACACAGGCGAAGTTGGCACGGGAAAGGATGCTCACAGCGCAGAAACAACGGGATATTCTGATTGATAGCAAAAAGATAGCCACACAGAAAATTGCCAATCTACAAACGAGGTTGGATAATACGCTAACCACCGTAACCATTGCAAAGAAGAAAGCCGCAGCCGTGGCCAATAACTTTTTGATTTCCTCGTTCAATAAGTTAAAGGCAGCATTGGCAACTAATCCGTTTGGATTGGTAATAATGGGTATTTCGTTGCTAATTCCGTTAATTAAAAAATTATCAAGTGCAACAAAAGAGGCTTCAGCAGCTCAAAAACAGTTAAAGAAAGATTTTGAGGATTTTCAGGATTTAGAAGATGAATACAAAAAGATTGAAAAACGGCAAGCGATAATCGAGAAATTAACACTTGAGCAGTTAGAAGAACAGAAACGGGCTATTGAAGAAAAAATAAAAAAGGAGCAAGAGTATGGCGTTGCTATACTTGAAAACCAAGAAGCAATAAAAGAGGGGAAACACGTAATTGAATATGAAGCAAGCGCAAAGGCTCAAGCAGCCGTTTTAGCACCAAAGGCCATGCCGTTGCTTGGCGGGATGTTTGTTAAATCAGCCATTAAACAGATTGGCAAAGAGATAACCGAGCAAGAAAAAGAATATTTAAAAGAGCTTGAAAAAGAGGAGGAAAAACGGCAGGAACGGCTATCTGAACTATTGGAGTTTGAAAAGAGTATCGAGGCCGAAATACTGAATCGGGGCGATGTATCAGTTGAGGCTTCTAAGCGTACTATTGAGGCAATTGATAAGGATATTGATGCACTCAAAGAGCAACAGCGCACCGTTGCCGAAACCAACGCTCAATACTTGGAGTTTCAGAAAGAGATAAACAAGCTGGAGGCCGAGAGAGAGCGAATAACGGGAGTAGAGCCAAAGGCAACGAAAACCTTTGAGGAGCAGCTAAGGGATATTAAACAGGCTTATGAAGATTACGAAAACCAAAGATACATATTACAGGCCGAGGGCGATGATAAGGGATTAGAGCACCTTGAATTTACCTTTGAGCAGCAAAAGGCCATTGCTGCTGATTACATTTCCTATTTACAAAGGCTATGGGAAGATTCCAATATCTCGGAAGAGCAACGAAAGGCCATAGCAGCCGAATTAAGGCCATATTACGAAGAAAAGGCCAAAAAGGTACTGGACAGCCAAAAGGCCGAAATGGAGGATTTGCAACGCATTGTAGAGGAGAATCAAAAGGCATTCGACCAACGGGCGAAGCAGCATCAGAAATACCAAGATGATAGGTTAAAACTTATCAAAGAGAAAAAGAAACTTGAGGCCAAGCTACTAACCGCCAATGATGATGAAGCCGAGAAACTAAAAATACAAATACTCAACATAGCATCTGCCATTGAAGTGCTGGATACAAAGATAAAGTTTGGCACGGAGGAGGGTATTGCGCTCTATAACAAAATGTATCGGGATGTTAGCAATGCCAACAGGCGAATGATTAAAGAGCAGATCGAGGCCATAGAAGCGTATCTACAAACCATTGATAAAACTCATGACGATTGGGATGCACTCAACCAGCTGTTGGCAGCAGCCAAAAAGCGGTTAAAGGAACTACCCTATGATGAGTTGAAGACGCTTGCGGGTGCGTTCAAAGAACTGGGCGATGCCTTGAGTAGCGTAAATCCTAAGCTTGGGGTAATGGTTTCACTTTTGGGCGATTCGTTGGATATGGCAGCCGATATTTACAAGGCCATAAAGAACGATGAAAACGCATTTGAAACGGCCGTTAATGGTATGGTTCAGTTGGGCACAATGGTAATACGGCAGATAGAAAGGAATAAGAAAGCTCAGGAAGATTGGAACGCTGCTATACTACAAACAGTTCACAATATGCGAATGCTTCAGCTTGAGGCATTGGATTACGCTCAATCAAACATTTTCGGGGTTGAGAATCCGTATGCACGGGCAATGGCTGGTGCAACTCAATACGCTGAAACGATTGGTATGCTTCGTGATTCGCTCAAAGATTTGGAGCAGGGGCAAATCCAAACGGGTATGAGAAAGGTATTCTCGGGTGAAAATGTTGCCTCGGGAGCCGTGTATGGAGCAGGGGCAGGTGCTGCCATTGGAACAATGATTGCGCCGGGGATAGGTACTCTTATCGGCGGAGCCATAGGATTATTCGTAGGGGCTGGGATAGGCGCACTGGCAAGGGAAACGGTTCCGGTAATGGAGAATCTTGTGGATAAGTTTGGTTTTATTTTCGATTTTGAAAACTTTGCAATTAATCCCGAGATACTGGCTTCGTACGATTTACTGGATGAGGCCACAAAGAAACTGGTGGATAACTTCGAAGAGTTGATTGCTAAGGCAAAAGATGCACGGGATGAGATTACTCAAAATTTCAAAGATTTAGCGGGCGATGTAGGGGCGCAGCTAAGCAAGGCACTCCAAGAAGCGTTTATCAATGATGATGTTCAGGGGGCAATGGATGATTTCGAGCGGTACTTCAATAACATGATGGAGAATATCCTTGCTCAAAAGGTATTCGCTTCGGTATTTGGTGATTTATTCGATATGCTTGAGCAGGATATGCTGGCCTCGTTTGGCATCGGCCCGAACGGAGAAATTTTGGATGGAGCAGATTACGATATCACAGATGATTTAATGAGGCTATTTGAAATGATACCCGAGAGGCTGGACGCTTACATGGCAGGCATGGATGCGATAAAGCAAATGTTCGGTGGGTTGTTCGAAAGAGATAAGGAGGATGAAGCTGGTGCCTTTGAAGCGGATAGGGGTATAACGAGCCAAATAACGGCGGATCAGGCAAGCGTTCTGGTGGGTAACACGGCAAGGATAATGATTTCCAACGAGCAGATTTCGGCCAAACTTGCGGAAACCAATCAGCAAACGGGCAGGATACTGAACTTGGCCATCGAGAGAAATACCATCTTAGGAGCGATAAAACTGGATACAGCACGGTTGGCCAACATTGAGCGATATACGAAACGAACGGCCGATATTTTGGATGGCGGAACTAATAAATTTTAGGCATGGATATTCTGATTGATAATTTCAACCTTTTGAGCAAGTGGGGTATAAATGTGATGAATTACACCACACTATTCGATATCGCTGAGGAGAAAACAGAATTTTTTGAATGGCAGGATAAATCGGGAGTTCAAAAAGGCGACACAAATAGTAGGTATGCACCGATTGAGATAAAGTTGGAATGCTACATCGTTAAATCTACTGAATTACTTGCTTACAAAGAGTTAGTTTCATTTACCGATTATCTTTTCTATAAAAACGTTGGCTATGGTAATGGAGTGAGCGTTCTTTCCATTGTGTACAGTACGGATAGGCTTTGCTTTCTGGTGGATAGGATGAAGCACGTTAGTACCAGCACCAATATTCAAGCGGGACGGGCAATCCTTATCTTTGAGCTGGAGCTGAGAATTGTTAATCCACGGGCAAAAACGTTCACAGTGAGCAATAGTGATGAGGCTACTATCAACTACGGGAACAGGGAGCGTTCGATGATATATTGGGGCGATGGAGCGAGTGAACTATTGGAGAGGGCCGGTACTTATTCGCACACTTACAAGGCTAAAGGAGATTATTGCGTTATCATTGATATTGATAAGCAGGATTATTTGGGTACTCTGCCCGATGCACCGATTTCTATTAGCCCAGATACTGTGAATAAGAATCGTAAAGGCGGTGAGGAGGAGTTGCTGGTAACGTGTGCCGATGATTGGCAGATAGATGATATTCCCACTTGGGCGCACTTTGAGAACTTGGCAGGGCTAACCATAACGGGTGGCATTGGTAACGAAATAATTAAGGTTTTCGTAAAAGAGAATAACTCCCATGATGATAGGAGCGCAGAGGTAAAGTTCAGAACGGTAAGCAGGGAGGCAGTATTAACGATTAATCAGAGTGGATACATAAAGCGAACAACGGGTGTTGAGGATAGAACAACGGGTGTAGAAGTAAGGATTGTAAACTAAAACATTTTGAGATATGGCAAAGAGAATAACAGATTTAACGGAGGTGAGCGGCATTGATTTGTCGGGCTACTTCGCCGAGATTGATAAATCGGGATTAAGCGAGAGCGTTAGGATTGACTTGAAAAACATGCTGAGGGGGCTAATAGACAGTAGCGGCAATGTGGTAGCACGGGGGGTGGCTGGTTCGCTAGAGGTGGATAGCATAAAAAGATCAACCTTTTCAGCAGAGGGGAAAGTGTTATACCCTATAATTGCGGGAAGCGAAAGAGTCTACACTTCGCTAGAATCACTAGGGCTTACAGGGGGGCCTGCAGGAACGGCAACTATCGGTGATATTCAGAATGCACTTTCAGAGAATGAGTGTTTGTTTGCCTTCTTAACTAGAAACGGGAACCCATCATTGAATCTACCTGAAACGGGGACGTTGCTTGTGGACAAAAGGTCTAGGATATTGCTATATTCCGATGCGTGGGAAGACCATGGGGCTATCTACTCAATGGAGCCCGATTCTCCCACCAAATGGCAGTTAAACGGGTCGTTACTAATCGGCTCAACCTATCGTAGCGGTGGAAGTTGGGTCAACAAGTACAAACTGAGACAGTACACAACAACTTGGAACGGATTACTTAATAGACTGCAAATAACCCACAACCTGAACGCTATGAATTACGTGGCTACGATTAATGTTTTAGAGAGCGTTGTGCCAAAAAAATTCACCTACATCCCAGATGCCAATACTCTTTATATCTATATCGAGGACGTATCGGATGTGGAGAATTTACGGGTGAATTTCAAGATTGAAACTTTGGGTAATTTAATAACTCCTTAAAAAATGAGAATACCTATCTATCGCAACGGGGCTAGAATCCTATTCGTGAACCCTGACGGCTCCTCGGAGCTGGTACAGGAGTACATGAATAAGGATTACGTTTCTTTAAACTTCAAGTTAACGAAATACGTTGCGTTGGAGATTGGCGATTACATACTACTGGAAGATTTTTTACCGCACAAAAAGGGCAAGTACACTTTGAAAATTGTTCCCGATATACCGATTAACCGCCCACGGGAGTACCACTACGAATGTATTTTCTCAAGCAATATGTACTTCATGGGCGATATTCAGTTTCGCCCGCTCAACAGCCAAAACTTTGAATTTGAGCTGACGGGTCGCCCTGAAGACTTTGTGCAGGATGTTTGCAGCTCATTGAACAGGGAGCTGGGGGCTGATAAATGGCGGGTGGGCAATATCGAGCCGCTAATCCACGGCTACTACAAAACAATGAACTTCGATAATGTTATGTGTAACGAAGCGTTGCGCATGATTTCCGAGGAGTACAACGTGGACTTCTACTTTCAGTACGTTAGAACATCAGATGAAGAAAATAATCTTATTCATTTAGAAGCACCAGTTGAGAAATTGCCATCGGGGGTACGATTTGAAACAGGCCGTTATGGTGGATTGAGAAACTTGGCACAGATGAAAGCCGATCCGGAACTATCGCTAAAAACAGAGATTTGGGGGTATGGGAGTAAAGATAACCTTGCACCCGATTATGAAAGCCCCGTGGTTCCGAAAAGGTTAGCATTCGTGGGCGATAACGGGGAGAGCAAATTAACCGAAAACAAGCATCTATACGGAGTTCGGCAGCTAACCATTGTGAAGGATGATATAAAGCCCAACAGGGTGGGTGAAATAACCGATGTTTTAGCAATTAACAAGGTGGCTGATGCTTCGCTAACATTTGATATTAAGGATTACTACATTCCGAATATTCAGCCGTTAATCAACGTTTTATCAGGGAAGCTAACGGGAAGGCAGTTTGAATACCAGTTTGATTATGCCGAAAAATCCTTTTTGATTAAGCCGATAACCGACCACATCACGGGATTTATTTACCCAAGCGAGGAATACGGAGGCTTTGAGGTTGGCGATAAGTACAACCTAATCAATATTAGCTTACCGCAATCTTACGTGGATGAGGCAGCCGAGCTATTAAAAAATGCCGTTCAGTTAGAGTTGGATAAGCGCAAAAATCCCGAAATGAACTATGAACTCGAAATTGATGAATTTGAAATACAGCGCAAAAATATTAGTTTGCACGCAGGATTGTTAATTGATGTACGCAATCCCGAGCTTGGTATTTATAGAGAGATACGAATAAGGCACTTGAGGCAAAACGTGATTAATCCTTCCGTTTACGATTTAACGGTGAGCGACCACGGGGTTATCGGTGGTTACCTATCCACGAGGTACATAGTGAAATTTATGGTGGTGGATGCCAACTCAAATCCATTGGAAAATGTTGTAATCCGTATTAACTTTGTGGATGTTATCACCGATGGGCTTGGGCGAGGTGAAATTGAGTTGACGAGTGGTGTTTATGATTACTTTGCTCGTTTAGAGGATTATCAAGATGTAAGCGGTGAGGTGATAATTTCAGGCGATGGTGTTGAGGTGCTGATTGTTATGGACAACTACGCTTATGCTGTGGATTACTACGGAGAAAATGCAACGGATTTACTAAAGAAATACGCTTATGGCACAGAATATTAAAGAACTGAACGAAGTTGAAGATTTGGGGCTTGTGATTTGGGAAGCCTTTGAGATGGATGCCGAAAACACGGATAAAACGAGGGTAAAAAAGGTATCACCGCTAAAGGATTCGGCAGATGTATCGGATAGGTCGCAAATCTTAATCTTTGCTCACGAAAAGGTAGCGGGTAAATGGGTAATGCGGAAATTGGACAGCACGGCACTAAGCAATGTTTATTCTGCCAACGCAGTATCTTATCTGCTCGTGAATAACGATGGTAGTGTAATCGTTTCCGATGGGGATAGCGTGAGGGAGTTAATTGCAAAACTTTCCGAAGATGAAAATCCAAAACTTGGGGGTAATTTAGATACAAATAAAAATCGGGTACTTTTGAGCAAGGGGAGTAATATAGCATCGGCAAATATTATTACCCTTGAAGGAGACGATAACGGCAATCTTTACCCCGTTACGGGGACAACAAAATTGCGATTTATTAATGGTTCAACCTGGAGTGATGGTAGTGTAGTATCATTGGTATTCACGGACGGATTAGAGGTTGAGCATAATGCCTCACCAGCAGCCAATCCGAATCATCCAGTAATATTAGCCTGTGGGAAAAATTACATGTTTCAGGCTGGCGATGTATTAACATTAACGCTAATAGGCAAAAAGTGGATAGAAGGCACTACAACTGGAGGTGTTAATGTATTTACGGGATTATACGATACTCCCTCAACCTATACGGCCAATAAGGTTGTTTCAGTAAAGAGCGATGCTGAGGGTTTGGAGTTCAAATATGGAGTGAAAAAAGGCACAGAAAACAACGATGATTTAACAACGCAAGGGTTTGTTGAGGATTTGATTGCCGATGAAATGGATAAGTTGGATTGCCCCTATGATTTGGCCTTCGCATTGGGTGATGAAGAAACCGATTTGGACGATGGCGATACAGTTCAGGTATTCATAACAAGGGGATTTGAGGCCGAAAAGATAACCGTTGTGGTGAATGAGGCTCCTGATGGAGATGATATTGAGGTTGAGTTGAAAGTTTATCGCGGCGCAAGTTGGAAAGATATTGGCACGGTAACGATAACCGATGGAACAACACAAGGTTCGATAACTTCTTTCGATACGGAAATATTTGAAGATGGCGATTTGCTCAAGGCGGAGGTGGTTCAGGTTGGAAGTAGTGCTGCCGGAGCAGGGGCAAAAGTTTACGTGAAAGGTTCATTGAAGGGAGCAGTTGGTGGAGGAGGCGTTGGCAACCCCAAAGAGCAGGATTTAGGCTCAATATCGGGGAATGTAGAGATTGATTTGAGTTTAGGCACTTGTGTAATCGCTACGCTAACGGCATCAACTACACTTTCATTCACAGGTTTACCGCCATCAGGAGAAATTTTGGAGTTTACATTGAATTTTACGGCAATAAAAGAGATTAATTGGCCTGTGGGTACAACGGTATTTAACGGTGGGGCAGCAATGATAGTGCTTAGTTCACCCTATACATATAGTTGTGATATAGATAGTAGTGGAAATCTAAGAGTATGGGGGGTAGCAGAATGGGCATAAGTAAGAATGTATTTTTAAGGGGTGGTGTTGGGAGTACGCTGTACTTTAACCAAGAGTATAATTATGCTCGAAGTGTTTCGTGGGGAGACAGTGATGATTTTTCTAATGGATTAACGTATAGCCTTTTTATGAATATTTCTGGCAGAGTAGAAGAGTCAAACACAATAATTGGAGGTGCGAACATGTGGGTTTATATAAAAGGCAGTGATTTGATATATAGATACTATTCAACAAATAATGTTACCAAGACAATAAGTGGATTCTATACATACTCAGGGTGGATTCATTTTTGTTTTATACGGGATTTTCCAAACAAGGCAATACTCGTATATGTTAACGGAATTAATAAGCATAACGCTGTTTATGAGAATATGACAGAAAAAGTTAAAGGTGGATTAATAGTTGGCAACTTTAGTACAAATTCTACCGACTATTTTGGTGGGAATATGGCATTTCTAAAAACATACAACCGAGTACTTTCTGATAACGAAATAAAACTCCTTTCCAAGAACTATCCCATCAGCCGAGTAGGACTGATTGGCGAGTGGGATTTAACCGAGGGAAGCGGAAGTGTGAGCTACGATAAATCAGGCAGGGGTAAAGATTTAATCATTTCAGATTGTGCGTGGAATAGTGATAAACCATTTTAAAACAAATAGTTATGAAATACATAAAGGATAACATCATCAGCAGTTCACCATCAATTCCGTTTGTGAGCAATCCTTCACACGAAACCATTTTGGTTAACGGCTGGGAGGTGTATATTGAACCCGAAGTGGAAGAAACGGATTGGCTGCATGATTACCCGAAAAGGATAGAGGCAAAAGAAGCAATACTACTCAAGCCTGAAGCACCGATAATGTTTATGAAAATATCATCGAGAGGTTTGCCCGTTGAGGAAATTGAAAAGGAAAACGGAGAATTGGAATATCACATTTACGTTTACAAAATCCGTGAGGACGACCAGTACATCATTGATAAATATCCAGATTTATTAAAAGTTGTTGACCGTGATTAAAGCAGCCACCATATTAGCAGCCTTGTTGTTGATTGTGTACCTTGTGCTCATCGGGGTTCAAAAGAGCATCAGCGATTCGTGGTACAAATTTCCTACTTTACGTTGGTTGTTTTTTCTTACGCTCACGGGTTGCGGATTTCTGATTGCCGCTGGGGTTAATCCAGTTACGCATACGATACTTTTGCATTTGGCTTGCTTGGGTGCGTTGATTGTTGCTGTAGCTCCCAATTTCAAGGCGGGAAAGGTTCATAAGATACTCCACTATGCAGGTGCAGGAATGATTGTGATTTTCGGCTATTTGGGTTTGTGGATTGAGTTTGGGGCTTGGGAGTATAGTTCGCTCTTTTTGCTAATTTCGTGCTTGGCTTACGTGCTGATAGAGCAGAATAAGATATTTTGGTTCGAGGTGTTTGCGTTCGGTGGATTGTTGTTTTACCTAAATCTTTTTTGAAAATGTATATCATTAACTCAAAGCGATTCGATAAGTGGCGCAATGCGTTCATCACCACTTGGGATATACCAGATGATGATTTTGAGTTCCAATTCCCAATCGTTGGGGTTGGTAATAATTACTGGATTGACTGGGGGGACGGGACCGAGCCTATTCATTACACTACGGAATTGCCGAAGCACACCTACGCTTTGGCGGGGGAGTATGACATTTCTATTAAGGGTGTAGTGAAAAACATTTCATCGTATAGCACTGCAAATTTCCCCGTTACGCAGATAGGTTTAGGGAAAAGGGTTGTGAACTGGGGGGGTTTGGGCTTAACTAACGTTAATCATATCTGCTATAATTGGGGCATAGAGAGTATTCCCGATATGCCATTTCCAAAAACAACAGTCAGCAATCCCACTTTTGGAAGTACATTCTATGGAAATAATTTAACGACCATCCCTGCATCCTTTTTTGACAATTATACTGATATAAAGACACTTAGTTACACATTTCAAAACAACAAGATAGCGAGTATTCCTGCTAATTTATTTTCTAAGCTAACAAGTTTAGTGCAACTTGCTGGTGTTTTCTACTCCAACAGCCTCACATCCATTCCTAGCGGTCTATTCGATAGCTGCACGGAGGTAACGAGCTTTACTGGCTGTTTCCAACAAAACCAACTCACATCCATCCCTAGCGGTCTATTCGATAGCTGCACGAAGGTAACGAGCTTTGCTGGCTGTTTCCAACAAAACC
>Ga0255343_1002031_pt1 | contig 24963 bp, 17 predicted proteins | sample wastewater_treat_4_FD_192413 | JGI IMG/M metagenome (GOLD analysis project Ga0255343, IMG submission 192413) | Wastewater microbial communities from Lulu Island WWTP, Vancouver, Canada - plant16 | ecosystem: Engineered > WWTP > Wastewater > Unclassified | place: Canada: Vancouver, British... | reverse complement strand
CTTCTCTTTTCCAACTTCCAAAACATGAGCAAATTTTTGATCGGCATAAAATATATACTGTTCAAATGCCTTACGAGTATCCCAAATGCTATTTGGTGAGCTGTCTTCGTATTTGCAATTTGCAAGTGTTTCTTCATATTGTTCAAGCTCGTAGTATTTGAAAAACCCGCCGCCTTGCCAGTTAATATCTTTAGAAATACCGCAAGGTTCATGATTCCCTTGCCCCGCTAGAACTTCTTTCATACGAGGCAGTATGATACTTTCAAAATATCCTGCCATTTCAACGCCTAACCATTTTCTTTCTGATTTATGTGCTGTTGCTAATGTAGTTCCAGACCCCGAAAAGAAATCAAAAACTAAAGCTTTTCGGTTAGATGTTGTCTCAATAAAGACTTGAATAAGTTCCTCTGGTTTCTGAGTCTTAAAATCAGCCCACCTCTGTTTGTTAGTTGAAGCCATTGTTGGGACATAACTGATAACATCATTTGCTGATTTACCTTCTTCTTTTGGATAAGTTTTACCATAATATACAGTGCCATCAGTTCTAATTCTCTTTATCAACGCATAATTCCTGCCATCCTCGTCTACCTTGTCATACCTACCTAAATTTTGATCTTTATACATTTGTGTAGGTTGATTCCAAATTGAATTTTCAGAATTTTTTATGAAAAATACCGTATCGTGGGCGTGTTGAAAAATACCTTTTGATTCTGTACCTCTAAATCCTTTGTCCCATATAATTTCATTTGAAACATTTTTCTGAAAAATATCTTTAATCAAAATTTTCCCTAATTCATTTGCATTTTCATCAAGATGCATAAAAAAACTACCTTGCTTATTTAAAAATCCCAGGCTTGCGAATATTCTATCTTTCATCAAACTCAACCAACTACTATCCTGAAATCTATCAATATAAGGAAAGTCCTCTCCCGTATTAAATGGCGGGTCAATGTAGATTGTCTGAACTTTTTCTTTGAATTTCGGCAAGATTGTGTTTAATGCTTGATAGTTTTCACTCTTTATCAGCCAGCCATCTAAAGCTTTGTCTAAATCTTCAAACTGATTTAAAATTTCAAGCTCTAAATCCTTGAAATACTTGGTATCAATCGGTAGATGTTGATATTTTTCAGACAAATACTTGCCCATTAAATTACTTGTAAAAATATCATCTACTTTGAAGTTTTTATCTACTATTCCAAGTTCTTGCCATTCTTTGATTTGTTCTTCAATGTTTTCATGTTCCAGTATTTGTTTAATGAGATTTATATCTTTAATTCTATCCAGTGTAATAACATAGTTTGAGTTTTTGACAAATTTTGGTTTATTCCAGATTTTTACCAGCTCATCTTCAAATTGTGAGATAAATTTAATTATTTTGAGAGCAAAGGTTTTAATCGTCTTGAGCTGATCCAGTCTTTTTTGTTCGAATTTGTTTTCTTCGTTCAAAAGTATTTGGTGCAAATACATATCCAGTTGCTCTGTCAAAAACTTTTCTGCATTTTTATTGATAAAAAAATCTACTTCACTTTGCTTTTTGAAAGTCGCAAATGCTTTTTCTATGATATGTTCTGGGATTTTTGTCGCTTTGATAATATCATCAGTTTTTGTCTTTGTCCCTTTTTCACTATAACTCACATCAAATACAAAAGTCTTTTTACCTTGTTTTCCATTGATTACATCTACACTATCTTTTTCTTCTTTGATCTCTCTAAACGAAAAAATAAGAGCTTTCTTTTCGTTATTTTGCTTTGCTTGGAGATTTCCTACATCAAAAAAGAAATGATAATCTTGTTTGCTTTCTTCATCTGTAACATTAACATCAATACTTTGAAATAAAATATCGCTTTTGACATAATAAAGCATATGAGTTTTCCAAAATAGCACAACATCTTTATTGTCTGTATAGACTTGTTCGTACACTCTTTGCCAATTTGCAGTTTTTACAAAATACACACTTCCACTTTCACTAAAATATTTTTCAAAAAATGAGTAAAGTTTGTCAAAAAATTCTTCTTTAAATGTATCGGTTATTATTTTTTCATTATCAACATCTTTTTTAAATTGCTCTAGAATTAGTTTATAATAACTTGATTTAATCTTAAGAAGATTTACATAACCAGAATCTCCTTCAATATTTGCACCTGTAAAAATATCCTCAAGTGCTTGATAAAATTTGTTTTCGTTGATGTTTGCCATAATCTTCCTTTTAAAAGTAAAAGTTTTCATTTACTATAAATTATTCTTTTTTATTTTCCACCCAAAATTTGAATAATCTTTTTTTGTGAACTTTTAGAGTAAAATGTTGTTTTTTTATAAAATATTAATCAAAAATTGAATTACCAAATTTCTCTATATTATCTATAAATCAAATTATCTCGTTGTGTTTATATCGTTCTTCTTCGTATTGTCAAAGCTTCTTGAGATATGATATAATACAAAAACAAATAAATTCTTTCTTTGAGCTATTCTTTAGTAAATCTGAATAATGATTTTCAATAGAAGCGGAAAGCATTTTACAAAACTCTTTTTCAAAATTTCAACTATCTCCACATTCAGTAGTTAAAACATAATAATTTGTCAGTAGTAATGAATAATATTCAAATCTAATGGGAGCAAAATAGCTTGTTTCAAAATCAATTAGTCCAGAAAAAATATTATTATCCAAAAGAATATTTTTATACCAAATATCATTATGAATAAGAAATTGTTTTTCATTTTTTATTTCTTTTAAAAAAATATTAACTTCATCAATTAAATGTTGTAATGATTTTGGATCAATATTTGGATTAGTTTTATATTTTCATTGATTGATAATATTTGTTCGATTATCATAAAGGCTTTGATTTCAATTTGAAAGTTGAAAACTATTTATGTATTTCATGCATGAAATTAGATCTAATATAAGTTGATTTTTTTCTTCTCAATTCATTTTTTTTCGGTAGTGTTCCAATGTTTTACCTTTGATTTTTGAAATTCATAAAACATAAAATGTACTAGAATTATTATCAGAAATTTTTTCATAAAATAGTGGTTTTGGGAAGTGTTTATTGTCTAATAAAGATAAAACATCATATTCTGTTTTTAAGTTGTTAGCATTTGGGCTTACTTTAATGAAAATTTCATCAGTACAAAAAACTTGATTTCCACAACTTTCATGAACTTCAGTAAAATTTGAATATCTTTTAATATGTCAGTTTTCCAAAAGAGTTTTTATTAAAATTTGTTTTTCAATTTGTTTTCACATTATTTTTGATTAAGAATATATTTTAGTAAAACTCCAATACTTCTATCTTCTTTTATTGATCAATCTAAACATAGTTTTTTTGCTTCTTCTAGTGTTTTCCATTCTATAGTTATATTTTCTCATTCTTCCAATTCTTGTCCATTTTCATTTTTTTCAAAATCATGTACTAAAAAGTAGTATAGATCTCGTTCTACAGTTGCTCCAGCTTTACTTATTGTTAGAAGTTCTATTGATTTTGTAATTAAACCTGTTTCTTGTTTACATTCATTTTTTGCAGCTTTTTCTGCATAAGAATAAATATTTTCATTGTTTTTAATTTTACTGTTAAACTCTTCTAATGTATCAAATACTTTCCCTCCAGGTAATCTATAATCATAACTATTGTGCTCGTATCTATATTCTTTTGTGATAAGAATTTTATTCCCATCTCTAATAATTATTCTAACTCCTGGAGATCTTCTCGCAATTTCAAATTTACGACCTTCAATATCCTTTTCTACCACTTCGATTATTTTCCCTCTAAATAAGCTTGTTTCTTTTCACATGCAATGCATTGTGTTTAAAAATTAAATATGTTGTTTAAGAAAAAATATATCAAAACTTAAATTATTATCAAGGTAAATCGTGTATAGACAGTTTCATTACCATGAATTTACAAATTTTTGCATATTGTTTTTTAAGAGAATCCAATTATTTTTGGATAATTTTCACATTTTTGTAGTGATGGATTCTGAACTTATGGTGGAAATTTTGAACAATAAAATTACTGAATTTTTGCGGAGATTGTTTTCGCTGTCACAGTTGAGATAGATATCAAATTGTCATCATTGTTGTAGTTGGGTAGATATAGCACAAATTAAAAAATCTCATCTATTATTATTTAATATTACAACAGGTCTTTTTTTGTATCATATTCAATCTGAAAATTTCATAGGACATAGTACTATATCTCAGGGGCTATACGATGTCTTCATATAAGTCTTCTTCATCAAGTAAAAACTGGAAAGCTGGATTGTTCGTAAAATTATTTGTATCTTGTTCTATTTTCTTTTCTCTAATTTTTGCTGAATATGGGTATAAACGATGATTTGCAAGATTTATATCAATAATTTCCATATCTGGAGTAGCTTTCCAAGGAATGTCTCCATGACTATATTCTGATGTTTCTGAAGCATTCATGTTTTTGAACTTTTCAATTACTTTGTTTACATGAGTTTTTTGCTCTCATTCTAATAAATTGTCTGCTACTTTTTCGTTGATTATGTATCTTTGTTGTATATATCACATATATTTTGCTGTAATAGAAATAATAGATTCTTCCTTTTCCATTTTATTGATAATAAAATCAAAATTTTCTGGAGCTGGTCATTTTGGTAGTTTAATAAAATCTAATCAGGTAAGTCTTTCTCATGTGAGTTCATATCGGTCAAATTCACAAAAATATAATATTTTGTAAATAACAGTTTTTCATATATTGGGGAGTGAAGATGTTTTGTTTAGAATATAGAGAATTAGATTTTTTATTTTTTTATATTGTCTATCGTTTAATATTTTATGTTTAATTTTTTTGTTATTTTGTAATGCAGAAAAGGATACATCAAAAATATCTTGTAAAGATTTGATATAGGGAGTCCATGGAGTTTTTCAGTTTTCAAGTAAATTGTATGTCACTCTGCTTATTCAAAGCATTTCTGCAACTTGATCTTGTGTCCAATTATTTTTTTTTCTAAGTTTTTTGATGATGTTATAGTCCATAATGTTTGATTGTAATAAAAGTTATATATATAGTTTTATATTTAATAAAATAAAAATTGTTTTCAAGTTTTTTTTAATTGTTTTTATTAAATGTCTTAACAAAAAAATGTTAGGGAGATGTCTTGCAATTGGGATATGTATTTTTATACTTAGGTTAAAGTCCATATTGGACCTGCCCTTTACCGAAAATGTAATGCGCTAAAAATTATAGCTTTTGGCTCGCTCAGTAGTCATGATTAAGCTATAGCATTATGGGTAAAGGGTTTTTTTGATTTGTATGATATTTAATATCTATTTTTTATAAAAGGATTCTTTATATTGATTGTACAGTGTTTCAAAAAGTTCTTTAGCTTTTAATATTTCCTTATCTATTTGTTTTATAACTTCCGGATCTTTTCATGTTTTTTCTTTTTCCAATTCTTTTTTTGTTTTGTTAAAAGCTCTTTTTTTATCAGATGCTAATAAAATGGAATCCATTTGATTTGGTGTAAGTCATTTAATCCTTATTCAATAGAGATTTTCAAAGAGTAGCTCCGTTATTCTTTCAGGGTCATTCATCCTTAATCATAAAAATGCTTTTTTAATTCTTTTTTGGAATTTTTGTATAATTGTTTCTTTTTTATTTTGAGAAAAATTATCAAATTTTTCATTAACTAGATTTACTAATTGATCGAAGTCTTTTTTTTTGCTCATTTTTGTGTGCTATTAAATAAATAATTAATTACACTACTAAGCTTTTCTTTATATAGGATATACTTATTTATTTATTGTAAAAATTCAATTAGGTTTTGATGGTGAGAAGAATAAGTAACTTCTGATATGTAATTAATACTCTCAAAATAGCTTGAATACTACTCCATTGGTAATTTTAGTTTCAATAAAATCTCCAATTTGTAATGGTTTTTTGGAAGAAATGATGATTTGTTTCATATTATCTGTATATCATTCATATTGATAATTTCACTTCTCATCCTGTGCTAAAAAATCATTGATTAAAGATGTTCTAATATTTCAAATCTCTTTTTGGTTATTTGAAAGTGAAATTTTGTTTAGTAATTCATTTAGTTTTTGCCATCTTTTATGTTTTATTTTATATGGAATATTGTCTGGAATGTTTTGGTTTGCGTAAGTTCACGGTCTAGGTGAATAAATTCCTATATAAATCATATCAAAATTTCAGTACTCCACTAAACTTAATGTTTCTTGAAAATCATCTTCAGTTTCATTTGGAAATCCAATTATAATATCGGTTGTAATACTGATTTTTCTATTAAGTTTTTGTATTTTATCTATAAATTCTTTTGCTTTTTGATTATCATATCATCTATTCATAGCTTTCAATATTTGATCTGATCATGATTGAAATGGGATATGGATATGTGGACAAAGTTTTTCTTCTTTTTCATGTAACTCCAACAATTCATTGCTGTAATAAGTCGGATATGGAGAGGTATATCTAAGCCGTTTCAATCAATCTAATTTCAAAACTTCTTTTATTATTTCTACAAACTTTGGATGTTTATTTACTATTTGTCATAGTAATACTATTTCTTCAGCTCAGTTTTGTAGATGAATTTTACACTCATTTACGATATGTTCTACTTCAAAATTTCTTTCTAGTCCTCTAGCATAAGGGACAATACAGTATGAGCAAAACTGATTACATCAGGTGGAAATTGGGACATAAGCTGTTTTTTTGTGTCTTATATTCATAGAAGTATTTTGATTTTCTGGGATTATTTTTTCGTATTCGTTCAATAAATCACTGTTGTATTTTATTTTATATCAAATTTTTTCTAATATTTTTGGTAGGAATCAAGTATCATCGATTCTTCGAAACAACTCTATGTTTTCAAAAGTTTTTTTTAGATTAAAAAATTGTGGATTGAATGCATGATTTATTGGAATAATATTTTTTTCTTTTAATAAGTTGGGTGTTTCTTTGTTGATTTCTTCCGTGCTTAATCACATTATTTCATAATTTTCCATATTTATTGTTCACAAAAAATTTCCTATTCTCAAATTTTGAGGTAATTTCTTTTTTGTAAGTTTGCTATTTCTAATATTGTGTTGGATCATGCATCAAGTAATCCAGATTTTTTGAGTTTTCTTGAAGTCTTTCAATAATCATGTTATTTTATCTTCTGCTTTTTGTCTGACAGAACATGTAATCAATATGATGATATCAGCATCGTTTTGTTCTTCTGTATAGGAAAATCAGCAATTCAATAGAATTGATTTTATTCTAGCATGATCTGCGTAATTCATTTGGCAACCGAATGTGAGTATATGGAATTTCATAGTTTTAATGTTTTCTAAAATCTCGTTTGTGTAGTATAGCAATAATATGTTTTTTTTCAAACAAAAAAAAGACTACTAAGATCAATATCTAGGTAGCCTTTTTTAAAAGATTTTTACACATAGAGCATTCTAAGTCTATATTTTTATTGTTTAATATATAAGCATAATTATATAAATTAAGATAATTTAGATTAAAATATGTTTAGTATTTATAATAAGAATTAAAATAATTTATATGTAATTTATAAATATAATTTAAGTTTTTTAGGTTTAAATTATTTTTCTAATGATTTGTTTTAATTTGATAGAAAGTGTTTAGTTTTCTATTTTATTTTAAAGTGATTTAAAATAAAGTTAAAACAAATATATATAATTTCTTTTTCGGAATTTATATATTTTTTATTTAAGTTTTTTATTTATTATCTAGAAATAAATAAAGTTTAAATAAAATACAATAGAAAGGTAATTTATAAATTGTTTATTATGTTTATATTGTTTATTTTTTTGGAATAAACATCTAACTATATATTTTTATAAAAATCTAAGGATTAATTTTTGATTAATTTTAGTTTTTTAAATATGTTAATAAATAATATTCTTGATAGTAATTAATTTTTAACCGAATTCGAAACTAAAAAGTTTAGAATTTATTAACTATATAGATAGTATAAACAATTATAGATTAGAAGTTTCTATGTTAAAGATCCTATCATCTCAAATAATAATTTTGTTACTATTTTTTGATGACAGTTCTATTATATAGAAAAATGTTTGATTTGTCAAATTTTTGAGGACCTTTTTTGTCGATTCTTAGATTTGTTAGTTTATAACTATGTTTTTGCTTGATGATTTTTGCTGGATTTTGGGTGTTTTTTGACTTTTTTTTTGACTTTTTTTGATAAAAAAATGTTTTTTGATTAATTTTTTGAAAGTCAAGTATCAAAATTACAGGAATATCTGATTTTTTTTCATATTTTTGAAATATAACTAATATATAGTTAGTTTATATTAACATTATTGAAAATAAATATGCTTATGAAAATTAAACAATATCCTAGATTGATAATATTTGGAATCTCAATATTGGTAGCGATTTTTCTTTTTTATCAATGAATGACTTCTGAAGCAGTAAATAATTTTTTCTTATCTTTATGATATTGATGATTGTTTTTATGAGGATTATTTTATTCATATTGATTTACATCTTCTACAGCAACAGCTATTTTACTAATTGTATCACAGGATAAAATATTGTGGTTATCTATTTTAATAGCCTGATTGGGAGCTTTAATCAGCGATATAATCATATATACTTTTTCAAAAAATGTTTTGTTGAGAGAGTTAACTATGTTGAAAGAAGAATGATATGTAGTGAAGTTTAGGAATTTTTTGAAGAGAACTTTTTGACCAAGGTATAAACATATTATGCCGGTAGTCGCAGGGATTTTGATTATGACTCCTCTACCGACGGAGATTTGAGTTACTATGTTGGCTGGGAAGAAAAATATTTCTACAAAAAAGTTTATTGTAGTTGCGTATTTATTGCATACAATTTGAATTTTGATTATTTTACTTTTATCTAAGTTGCTTTAGTTAACTAAAGTTCCTACCACCCGGCCCCGTAGTCCTACGGGGCGGGTGGTAGGAGGGAGAGTATTTTTAATATGCTAATCGTCCTCAATCTACTGCTAATGTTTCTCAATGAATGTAACTAGCATCATCTGAAGCTAAAAATGCTACTGCTTTTGCAATTTCTTCTGATTCTCCAAACCTTCATGCTGGAGTGTGGCTTAATAGCATTTTACTTACTTCATCATTTTCCAAGCTTTCTTTTGTCATATCTGTCCTGATAAATCATGGTGCTACAGCATTTATATTAATATTGCGTGATGCGTATTCTATTGCCAAAGATCTTGTTAGATTGATTACAGCTGCTTTGGTTGTGCAATATGATGATGCATGAGCAAATCATCTCTTTCATAAGATAGAAGCTATTGAAACAATTTTTCAACTTTTTTGTTTTAACATGTGTTTGATTACTTCATTCATACATAAAAATGTTCATTTTAGATTTCTATCTATCACAAAATCTCGCTCTTCTTCTGTTAATTCTTCAAAAGCTTTTGTAGGGCCAACTCATGCATTGTTTACTAAAATATCAATTCTTCCAAAATTCTTAATAGTTGTATCAACTAGGTTTTTGATGTCATCTGAGTTTGAAACATCACATTTTACTGCTATAGCTTTTCAACCAAAATCTTCAATTTCTTGTACTACTTTTGTACAATTTTCTAGTTTTGTGCTGGAAACTACTACAGTTGCTCAATTTTTTGCAAGCTCTAAAGCGGTTGCTTTTCAGATTCCTCTACTAGAACCTGTAACTATGGCTACCTTGTCTTTAAATTTCATTTTATTGTTTTTTTTAAGGATAAATATAACTACCGATATAATTACATATAAAAATAAATAAATCAACACATATTTCTTGTCAGGAATTAAACTTGAATTTTTTTAACACTTTTTTATAAATATTTTCGTTGTGATTTTAGCTTTTATATTGAATAATGTTTTTTGTTATTTTAACATTTATCATTTCTATTGTGTTATTTTTTGCATACTTATTTCCTAGCTTTTACTTTAGCGAATTGGTTTTAAGTTTTTTGCCATATATTGTTCTTTTTACAATCCTTGTTTTTGCAACTCAATTTGTCTTATTAAAAAATAAAAAGGTTTGAATTTATGCTAAATTCTCGCCCTTGTTTATTTTATTGTTTGGTCTTTTATTTTTTCTTTATTCCAAAGACTACACAAATTTTTATAATTGAGATTGATTTGATCAACAGGAATGAACTGGGATAAATGTTTTATATTCAAATATTTTGTATAAAAATCATAACTATACTGGAATTTTAGATTGGATAAATAAATATGATGCTGATGTGGTTTTGATGGTAGAATTTACTGATGAGCATTATCAAAATATGAAAGAAATTTTACATGATAAATATCCTTACTCTGCTCGTACTAGTTGGTCACAAAAATATTTCTGAAATGTTGTTTTTAGTAAATATCCAATTGATAACTTAACTGATAATGTAGATCAATGAACTTGGAGACACTCTCACTTCAACTTGAAACATAATGATAAAAATTATTATTTTTATTTAGTACATACGAGTTCTCCTGTGGCTTATAAGTTTTTTACTATGAGAAATAAGCAATTTAATATATTGATGAATGATTTTGAAAAGCATGATTTGGAACAATCACAAAATAATCATGTAATGGTTTTATGAGATTTCAATGTTTCTCCGTGGTCTATTTATTATAAAAAATTAGAAGCTGTTATGTCTGGATTCAAAAATATTACAAAAAATTTTAGGATACTATTTACTTGGAGAATAAAATTACTACCTTTTATTATATCTCACATTGATCATATATTTATAGACGATGATTCTGTTGTATCAAATATTACCAAATTAAATACTCCAGGTTCAGATCATAGATGATTCTTTATTGAAAATTTTAGATAATTTAATCCTTCGAAATGTTTCAATTTATTTGGGATTTTGTTCGTTATCCGTTTGATCAAGATAAAGAAAAAAATAAATTTTCTAAGTTTTTGAATTTGTTGTTAAAGGACTACCCTGCTTTTTTATGGTCTAAACCTACTTGGCAAAGGATTGTAGTTTCTCCACTTTTGTTTATTGCAAAAATTTTTCAGAAAAAAAAGTAGTTTTTTAACATTTATGAATTTTATTTTTGAATTTTTTATTCATCAGCTTGTTTGAAATTCTTAATATTTTTTCTCACTTCGTCAGAATACCCAGCTTCAATTAATCTTTTCGCCATCCTCAGATCTAGTCATTCAAATTTATCAAGATTGTCAGCTAGATACCATGACTCCCCAATTTTAATCGCTACTTTCGCGATCTCATTATGGTCAAATCTTTTAAATTTATCAAGGGTTTATCAACTTTGTAAAGTTGAAAATATTTTACCATCTAGGTGATTAAATACCATCTGTTGAGTGCTAAAGAATAGTATGTGTGATGGATGATCTGGGTGGTAAAATTATATTTTATTTTATTATTTTTCGCTTGATTTTTTGTGTAAAATATATATTATATGTGATGTGTGTCTACATGAATTTATTAAAAGCAAAACTATTTCTTTTATGTTTTTAGACCTTATATTATGCAAAAAATCTCTATTCAAGACTCATATTTTAATATTTTGGAAATGCTTGATCAGCAACCATGATCCGAGCAAATACTCAATGCATTGATTCAATTGGAATCAGATATTGAATCTGCAGTTTTTGATATATTAAAAAATTATCAAGCACAAAACAAAAAAATCAATAATACCAAAATATATCAAGCGATGCATAGTAGAAATTTCGAGTTAAGAAATGTTTTGGAATCCAGAATTATGCAAATAGCAACGGGCGACAAAATGAGTATTAGTGATTTACTGGATCAGTGCATTGCTCATCTTAATAAAATACTAGATAATCAAGAAAATATGGAAGATATACTAAAAAAGATGAAAATTTGTTATAAAAAAGTCGAAGATACAATTCTTCCGCCAGATGAAAAGCCAATCCAAACAGGTTCTTGAAATTGATGGATTGAAAAGAGAGAATGATACAACAAGTTTTGATTGTTGCTTAATTTACTTAGAGAAAAATGAATTTATACCGATGATTTGTATGTAGCTATTGGAGTAAATCAAGAAAATCAGATGAGAGAGCAAAGTTATCTTTATATTTATATTCCTAGAATCAATAAAATAATTCTTATCAATAATTCTTACGGAGAAAAAACCTTTATTTATAATTGATATATCCAGTTGAATTATTTTTTGGGAAACACAAAAATCTGAATCAAAAATAACGAAAATATCGTTGGTGTCAATTTTGACTATGAAAATATTACAAACTGGAAATCCAAGATGAATTATTATTTATTTGAAAAACAAGAAACAGATAAACCCCTAATCTGAGAAAAAATTAATGTAGAAAAATTTGTAAAAAGACAAGATTTTGTAGATTTTTACGAGCAGTTGCCAGAAGCAGAAAAGAAAATGGTTATTGGCAGTTCTGATAAGTATAAAGAACTAGCAAAGACTTATTCAAACATACCCAAGACTTATGTATGAATAATCTCCTTATTATGATGAAAAGCTGGATGTTTTGAATGATGATATATAGAAGCATTATTGAAATGAGAGGAAGAATGAAAGAGATATTATGAAAAACGAAAAAAGATAAATTCTAAGAAAATAAGAACAAGAGAGGGTTTTTTGGATTTTTATGAACGCTTATCAGAAGAAGAAAAAAAGATGGCTATCAAAGGTGAGTATGAATATGAAAAATTAGCAGAGAATTATCTAAGCATACCCAAGAGTTATAGAGGATTAATTTCCTTATTATGATGAAATAATAAATGTTTAGGATGATGATATGTAGAAGCATTATTGAAATGAGAGGAAGAATGAAAGAGATATTATGAAGAACGAAAAAAGATAAATTCTAAGAAAATAAGCACAAGAGAGGAATTTCTTGATTTTTATGAACAATTATCAGAAGCAGAAAGGAAAATGGTTGTTGGCAGTTCTGCTAAGTATAAACAACTAGCAAAGACTTATTTAAACATACCCAAGGCTTATGGATGAATAATCTTCTTATTATGATGAAATAATAAATGTTTAGGATGATGATATATAGAAGCATTACTAAAATGAGAGGAAGAATGAAAGAGATATTATGAAAAACGAAAAAAGATAAATTCTAAGAAAATAAGAACAAGAGAGGGTTTTTTGGATTTTTATGAACGCTTATCAGAAGAAGAAAAAAAGATGGCTATCAAAGGTGAGTATGAATATAAAAAGTTATTAAAGAATTATCCAAATATATCCAAGACTTATGGATGACTAATCTCCTTATTATGATGAAAAGCTGGATGTTTAGGATGATGATATGTAGAAGCATTATTGAAATGAGAGGAAGAATGAAAGAGATATTATGAAGAACGAAAAAAGATGAAAAAATAAAAAAATAAATCGCAAATTACGGAAATTCTCCCAAAGCTTTCATACATACAACAGCCCCTAACCAGAGGTTGTTTTATAAATTTATTCAAAAAACTTTTTTCATTTTAATTTATCTGGTAAGTATTGTTGTTCTACTTTTGAGTCTTTGTAGTCATGTGGATACTTATATTCTGCTCAATATCATAATTCTTCTGTAAGTTTGCTAGTAGAGTTTCTTAGGTGGATGGGTACTTCTAAATTTCAAAACTCCTCTACTGCTTTTCTTGTATCTAGTATACTTTTATATACTGCATTTGACTTTGCTGACTTAGCTAAGTATATTGCTGCGTGGAATAATGCAAACTCTGCTTCAGGGAATCAAACTTTTTGTACTGCATCAAAAGCTTGATTTGCTATTAATAATGCGTTTGAATTTGCCAAACCAATATCTTCACTAGCAAGGATTATCATTCTTCTAGCTATAAATAGTGGGTCTTCTCATGCTTTTATCATTCTTTGTAACCGGTATGCTGTCGCATCAACATCACTACCACGCATTGATTTGATAAAAGCTGATATTACATTATAATGTTCATCTCCATCTCTATCATAATAAATATTTTTTTGTGTGTTTTTTTGGACATCATCTAAATTTAATTTTCATTTTCATTTATATAAAATATTTGCTTCCAATATGTTTATTCAAGTTCTGAGGTCTCCGTTAGCTAGTTTGGAAATTAGAGTCAGTACTTCGTCATTTATTTGGATTTCTGGATATTTTTGGTAAATTTTTTCTAGATTCTTTTTTAGAAAATCAAATATTTCTTCTGGCTCTAGTTGTTTGAACACAAATGTTCTACATCTTGATAATAAAGCATTGTTTATATAAAATCATGGATTTTCGGTGCTTGCTCATATTAATGTAATAATTCATTTTTCTACGAATGGTAATAATGTATCTTGTTGTGCTTTATTTCGTCTGTGTATTTCGTCTAAAAATACTATTGATGCTTTTGCAAAACTGAAATTTATTTTTGCTTGTTTTATGATTTCTACTAAATCTTCTTTTTTACTTATAACTCAAGATAATTCTCGAAATTGTGCATCCATCTTTTTTGCTATAATTCTAGCTAATGTTGTTTTTCAGGTTCATGCTGGTCCCCAAAAAAGCATAGATGGAATATATTTACTATCCAAAAAACTAGATATAGGTAGTAATATATCTTTTTGTCCTGCAAAATCTTCTATTTTTTGTGGTCTTAATAGACTTGATAATGGTTCTAGCATTTATGGTTTGTAAAGTTATAGCCCCTTAACTACGGAGTTCTCCGTAACGAGTAAGCGGGGAAAAAAGGGATTTATAAAGCTTTAGGGGTAAATTCCTCCCTTGGGGGAGGTTGTTCTTCCCCGCCCCGCCCCGCAGTATTGCGGGGCTACGGGCGGGATAGGTGGGGGTAAATAGTTCCACCCAATCTCCAACAACCCCCAACTACACTAGAGCAGCTTCCCCCAAGGGAAGAATCTTAATTGGGAAGTTTATGTAATCCCCCTTATTTACGGGGTTCTCCGTAACAAGTAAGGGGGACATTCAAAAACTTTATAAACTATTTATTTGTAACTACTTACTAACCTTGTCATAAAGTTTTTGTTCCACTTCTAATTTTCATGCTTTTTGTCGATCTATATCTATTTTTAGTTCTTCTGTGATTTTTTGTAAGATAAAGAATTTTTCTAAACTATCTTGAGAAGCTTTGGATATGTCTTCTACAAATTGTTTTGTTTTTTCATCTCATAATTGCTTGAAATATTCTGTTAGTTTTTCCTGACCTCCAAATCTTTGTTCTAAATTATCTATTCTAGATTTAAACTCTTGACGAATTAATGTTTGAGGGATAGTAATTTTCATGCTTTTGTCTCTGATATTATTTATATACTCTTCTATATTTTTAATGAGTTCGGAATCGTGTTTTTGTTTTTCTATTTCATTTTTGATATATTCTTTTAATTGTTGTAGATTTTCTACTTCTTTTTGATCTGGGAAAAACTTTTTAATATTTTCTTCTGTAAATTCTGGTAATATGATTTGTTTGATGTCTTTGATGATAACATTAATTTTTGCAGGGGTTTGTTCTGATTTTCTTTTATGGAAGGTGGGAGGTAAATCATTTTCTTTGTAGTCTAATTCAAAATTCATATTTTTTTCTTTTCATATAAAAATATCATAAAATTTAGATTCTGTAAATTCTGGTTCTCATACATAAACTGTACCAATTTCTAAAGATTTTCAATCTTTATCTAGGAAATCCAATGAAACTTTTGAAACAGTATCTTTTTCTATTTTGTTGGTATCTTTGTATTCTGCGTAGTTTTTCTTTAGTTGTAATAATGAATCTTCTATTTCTTTATCGGTAGCCTTAGTCTCCATTTTTCACATTTTCAAAGATTTTCGTTTATCGTTTAGAATTTGAACCTCAGGATAAATGTCTAATTTTATACCTACTCTATTTTCTTTATCATATTCTTTTGGCTCATAAGGCTCTCAAATAAACTTTATTTCTTGATTTTCATCTAAGACTTCGTGTAATCATTTATTTATTAAATATTCATAAGTTCCCATCTTTACATGTTCTGGATTTAATTTTTCTTCTATTAAGTTGATGGGAGCATGACCATCTCTAAATCAAGAGATTTTTAGATCTTTTCCTAAAATTTTAATAGCTTCATTTTTAGCGTTTTCCTTTTCTTCATCAGTAAATATTACTTGAATTTCGTAATTTGAATCTTCTAATTTTATTAGTTTTTTTTCCATAACAAAAAATAAATGAATAAAATTGATTACTTAATCAATAAACAAATTTGCTTTAAATTCAAGAAGAAAAAAAGATCAAGAAATTCCTCCCCAGGGGGAGGATGTGATGTCCCGAATTTATGAGGGACTAGGTGGGGGTTTTACTCCAACTACAACCCCCATCTACCCCGCCCCGTAGCCCCGCAATACTGCGGGGCGGGGCGGGGAGCTACAACTTCCCCCAAGGGAAGAATTCTTTAACACTTATACCTTTAATTCTACGGGGTCGGGTGGTAGGAATGTATAAACTGTTAAATTTCTTCTTGAAAAAGAAAACAATATTATTACGATGTTTTTAGCAGATTTTTTAGTATTTACAAAAGTTTATGCCTCGTATTGAAGATGTAATAAAAGATTTATGAGTTGCAAAGGGTACTTTTTCTAGGTATTATGAAAAAGTTACTGGAAAAGAAGTAACAGCAAAAACTGTTATAGTTTCTGATGCAAATTTATTAAAAATAAAAAAACTTTTAGAAAAAAATTGAAAGTTGGGCACAAAAGTTGTAAAAAAAGAAGAAACAAAACCAACAGCATTAAAATCAGATGAGTTGTTGTGAGGTGGTGGCTTTTTGGCATGACTTTGATTTACAAAACAAGAAGAAACTATAATTCCAGAGGAAGATGATGAAGATGAAATTATTGAGGATCTTACAGAGGAAGAAGAGGCTGAAATACAAAAATTTATACAAGATGAATTTTCTGCAAAGCCATCTAAGAAACCGGCCCAGGAAAAAATTGAAAAATCTAGTGTTTCTGTAACAACAGAAGATATTATTTCTCATAGTGGTAGACCTGCTCCAAAGACCATTACTTATGAAAAACCTAGATATGACAAAAAATCCTGATGAGATTATCCTAGATGACAAAAAGTAAAATGAGTTATTACTACAAGTAAAGGTAAATATAAAGAAACTGAAGATACACAAATTGAAGAACAAAAAGTTGTTAAAAAACCAAAAATAGCTACTACTTCAGCAAACTTGGTAAAAAAAGCCGAAATAGTTATTGATTGAAATATTTCTGTAAAAGAGTTTTCTGAAAAGATGGGAGTCCCACTAAATGAAGTGATGAGAGTTTTGATGCAAAATCAATTAATGTTATGAATTACTGCTAATTTGGATTTTGATACAGCATCTTTGATAGCAGAAGAATTTTGAGTAACAGTAAAAAAAGAAGAAAATACACAAATGGATTTGGAGAGTTTTATTACAGGAGATTTGCAGTCCTTATTGGATATGGACAAAGAAGCTTCTCATTTAGAAGAAAGAGCTCCTATCGTGACTATTATGGGACATGTAGATCATGGTAAAACTACTCTACTTGATTATCTTAGAAAAACTGTTTTTGCTTCCAAAGAAGCTTGAGGGATTACTCAATCTATTTGAGCATCAATTGCAGAATATAATGATAAAAAAATTACTTTTATAGATACTCCATGACATGAATTATTTACTGATTTGAGAGCCAGATGAGCAAAACTTACAAATGTAGCAGTGATAGTTGTTGCTGCAGATGATAGTGTGATGCCACAAACTATAGAATCTATAAATCATGCAAAATCTGCTGGTGTTCCGATTATTATTGCTATTACAAAAATAGACAAAGAAGGTAAAAAGAATATAGAACAAATAAAAACAGATTTATCTGCAAATGGTATTACTCCAGAAGATTGGGGATGAGAGACTCCAATTATTCCAGTTTCTGGTAAAACTGGAGCATGAATTCCAGAACTTTTGGAAGCGATACTTTTACAAGCAGAAATGTTAGAGTTGAAATATAATCCAGATAGATCTGCTATATGAGTAGTTTTGGATGCTCACAAAGATCCAAAACAATGAGTTGTTACAAGTATGATAGTAATGACGGGAACTCTAAAAGTTTGAGATGTTATTGTGGCCTACAATACTTATGGTAAAGTTAGAAGGATGCAAGATTGGACTTGAAAAATAATTAGAGTTGCTAGATGAGGAGACCCTGTTCAAATATTATGAATTACAGATTTACCAGAAGCAGGTAGAATGGTAGAAGTAGTAAAAAATGAAAAAGAAGCTAGTACAAAAATAGCATTAATTCAAGAACAAGAAACTAAACAAACCTCTAAATCAGCGGTTCAAGATTTCTTATCCAAATTATGAGGATGAGATAGAGATGAAAAAACAGAATTAAGATTAATCTTAAAATCTGATGGATCTAGTAGTTTGAGTGCATTGGAACAAGCTGTTCTTTGAGTTTCTACACCAGACAATGTTATTATTAAAATAGTACATCAAGATGTGTGACATTTTAGTGATTCAGATCTATCTTTGGCACAAGCATCTGGAGCATTATTGCTAGGATTCAATATTTCTATAAATTCAACATTGAAGAAAAAAGCAGAACAGATGAAAGTAGAAATGAAAGCTTATGATGTGATATATGAATTGACTACATACTTAGAAGATTTGACTATGTGAATGATAAAGTACGAAGAGATAGAAGTAGTTACTTGAAAATTAGAAATATTATGAATTTTCTATACAAAGTGAAAAGAAATGGTTGTGGGTGGGAAAGTAATTGAGTGAATCGCTCAAAACAAATCTAAATTTAGAGTTATTAGATGAGAAGATATTATTGCTTGATGAGAAATCATATCTCTCCACAAAAATAAAGATGAAATTAAAAAAGCAGATATGTGAGAAGAGTGTGGTATGAAAGTAAAAGTATCCAAAAAAATAGAAGAATGAGATATAATAGAGTTCTGGGAAATGCAGGAAGTGAAATAGTTTGTAAAGTTACAAGTTATAAGTTGGAGTGTTAATAAGAGTTGAATTTATCTTTTGTGCTAACTAGTTTTTTATGGAATATGATTTAGAATAAATATAGCTTGGTGGTTTTTTGTTTTGTGTAGAAGTTTTTGGGTAAATAGTGTTTTTTAATATAAATATCTCAAAAACAATATTGATATTTGGAAATGAAATTCAAAAGAAGAAAGTATAAAAACTTTTATTCTAGGTATGTTATATTATATAAATAGATGAAATTTATTTTATAAGTTCTATGTCGCTAAAATACCCAAAACAGATTGGTCCAGTATTTCATTCATCAGATTGTTCCAGTATTTTCATTCAAGCATAGATTTTGATAGGACTATTTTTTCTAGATTTTTTTAGGGCTTCCAATACGGCTTTATCAAGAGTATATAATTTACCAAATCAAATTTTACTCAAAGTTAAGTTGTTATAAATTAAAGTAGAAATATTTCAATCAATACCACATCATATTGGCAAACGGGATAAATGATTGGTTTGTCCAAATCTATTTATAAATTGTTTATTCGTAATATCTTTTGTTAAAACAAAATAATATTGTTCTGTTGGAATGTTATTTTTTGGATCGCATTCATCTTCTGTACCTCATGGACCACCACATGGATTATAGATATAATTTTCTTTTTCTAGGTATCATTCTAATATCAGGTGTCATCATTCTATTTGGACATTGCCAACATTTTCTCAGAAACATCATGCAAAGTAATCCTCATCCTGTATATCATCATAATATCTTAGCAAAAAGTTAGCACCATTTTGTCCAAAAACTCTTGGCAACAATTTGCTATCCATTGTATTTATTTTTTTTAAGATGTTGTATATTTTTTGTTTATGATAATTTTTATCTTTTCATTTTTTTTCTAAAAAATTGTCAATACTTGAAATAAATTCCATTAGTCCAAGTATTCATGTATTACAATTATGTGTTTTTAGTTGTTGTGGAAGTTTTTGGTAACTTGTAGAATTCCAAGTCCTAACAAATGTTTTAACAGCATTTTTTGTCGCTACGGATGTATCAAGGTGGTCTCAATTGGTGAAAAAAGGAAATGAGATAATTATTCACAATAATATAGATAATAATGTTTTTTTCATGATAAATGTTGTATTATGTTTTTAAATATTGGAACTTCACGATATTTATTTGAAAATGAAATTCAAGAGAGAAATCTAGTGAGATTAAGAATCTAGTGAGATAAAAATTTAATCATAACATAACATTTCATTGATTTTTTTTTCAAAATATTTATTTTAGTAGTAAACGAAAGGGATTTTTAATTTTTTTGTATATTAAAAATGGCAAATGATATGAAATTGATTGTATGACTGGGGAATCCTGGTGAAAAATATGTAAAAACTAGACATAATATTTGATTTTTTTTCTTGGATCAATTTGTAGAATCAAATAGTTTTTGAGATTTTGTTTATAATAATAAGTATGGATGAGAAGTTTGTATAGGAGAGATCCCCCTTAATCCCCCTTACCAAGGGGGACAGAGTGGAAAAATCCCCCTTAATCCCCCTTATCAAGGGGGACAAAGTGAAGAAAACCCCTTTTTCCCCCCTTCACAAAGAGGGACAGAAAAGGTGTATTTTTTGAAACCTATGGAGTACATGAATAGGTCTGGTCAAGCTGTGCAAAAGTTGATGAATTTTTATAAAATAGATGCTAAGGATTTGTTGGTAATACATGATGATATAGATTTGATGGTTTGAAAAGTTCAGTTCAAGTTTTGATGAGGATTGGCTGGTCATAATTGACTAAAAGATATTGTTGAGAAGTTGTGAACAAAAGATTTTGCTAGGATTAGAATTTGAGTAGATAGACCAGCTATTCAATCTCAAGTTTCAGATTATGTGTTGAGTAGTTTCAAAAAAGAAGAAATTGAAAAGATTCAAGATAGGTATTTAGATTTTGAAAAAATTGTTTTTGAATTTATAAATAGTTAATTTGTTTTTTTTGGGGGAATTTTTTGATTGAAACAAAATTGAAGAAATTATTATACCTTGGAAACGTATTTAATATTTATTGTTTTAAATGAAAAAAGAACTTAAATTTACAAAAGAAGTGCAAAAAAGTATAATTAATCAGATATGAATTGAAAATCTTTCCTATTGTTTTTGTGGTAGTTGATTCAGATATGAAAAATGTTGTAAAACAAATAAGGTAGAAGACTCTTGGTTTATGGACGCCAAATTTAAGCAATTTTTAGGAGAAAATGAAGATATAATAATAAGAAAAAATGGAGTAGAAAAAGAAAAAATTAAACCATGACTTATAAAATGATTATATCAACAACTGGAGAGTTATTGAAGATTAAAAACATGTATAGTTCCTTGTTGCAAAAATGATACAATTTTTTCTCATCTTATCCCAAAAAATTTCATTAAAAGTCTGCAAAAACAATGATATAAATTTAAAATAAAGTGAACGAATAATAAACTATGAGCTGATAGTTTTGCAATCAAGTTGTGGTGCCAAGTTCACGATTGACGTTTATTCAAAGAAACAGATAGCGTATGAGACATAGCAGCTTTAGTTGATATTTTTGATGAAGAAAACAAAGATCCCAATAGAGCTGAACATCTTTGAGAGTTTTTTTTAAAAACATTAAGCTTTAAAGTAAAAACTTTAATTTTAGATCAAATGTATTGGTATTTATGAATGTTGTTGTCCACCTCTCAAAGTAAAGAGTTTAAGGGGAAAATCTTAAAAAGATTTCTAGATAATTATGGTAGATATAATAGGATATTAACTTATTTTGATAGTTTGTTTTTTGTTGATCACTGAAAAAGAGATATATGCATTCCAGATTTAGATGGCAAAAGTGGTAAGGTAATGGATATTATTGATCAATGAGAAGTTTTTTATCAAACTAATATAAAATTAATTTGAGATATACCTTTATTCATAAATAGTATTGTAAAAAATTGAAATTGGATATACTATATATGAACTACAAAAATTCATATATTAGATAAAAAATGAAAAGAAAAATTAGAGAAAATTTATGAAGATATTTGATATTACAAAAACCGTAAAGATTGTCAATGAGCATTAGACCATTTCAACAATCTTTTAAAAAATGAAAATATATATTATTTAAATATGGATAAAGGCTTTTTTTGAAACACTTATATTTATTGAAATAACACAACTGAGTAAATGACGAATACTATTATGAAACAATAATTTTTTTTAATTAAAATTGAAAATTAAGATAATATGGGATTGATCTAATTAAATAAACAATATTGAAAAATAGGAACATTTTCTTGAAATATGTTTTGTGAATGTTATAAGAAGATAGAACCATTGTTTCTTTTATTTTTCTTAATTTTTTGAAAATGAAAACTTTTTTTGAAAACATTGGAATAAAAGTTCCAGAAATTTATTTACCAAATTCAAATGTAGATTTGAAAAAATGGTCAGTAGTAGCTTGTGACCAATACACATCTCAACCTGATTATTGGGCTGAAGTTGAAAATTATGTTGGATCAAATCCTTCTACTTTGCATATTATTTTACCTGAAATTTATTTGGAATGAGCAGATGAAAAACAAAGAATTGAAAACATTAAATCAAACATAGTAAAATATGTAAATGAAGGTGTTTTAGAAAATAAATGAGCTGGTTTTGTTTATTTAGATAGACAAACTTCTCATGCTCTATCTAGAAAATGATTGATTGTAGCATTAGATTTAGAAAAGTATGATTATAGTAAATGAAGTCAAACATTGATTAGAGCTAGTGAATGAACTATTGTAGATAGATTACCACCTAGGATAAAAATTAGAGATGGGGCTCTTATGGAATCTCCACATATTTTAGTATTGATAGATGATCCACAAAAAACTGTTATAGAGCCTATATCACACAATTTAGATAAATACAAAAAATTATATGATTTTGAATTAATGATGGAAGGTGGTCATATAAAATGATATCAAGTAAGTGATGAAGAATCCATTAATTCAATAGCTAGCGCTTTAGAAAAATTAGCTGATAAAGAATGATTTAAAGATAAATATTGAGTTGGAGATGATTTAGGAGTATTGCTTTTTGCTATGGGTGATTGAAACCACTCTTTTGCTACAGCAAAGGCTATTTGGGAGGAAAAGAAAAAAACTCTTTCTGAAGAGGAAAAGTTAGATCATCCTGCTAGATTTGCAATTGTAGAAATAAACAACATTCATGATGCATGAATAAACTTTGAACCTATTCATAGAGTTTTGTTCAATGTAGATACAAAAGATATCCTTGATCAAATGGCAAAACATTTTTCATCTATTGGTTCTGAATTAGCTATTCAACGCTATTCAAATAAAGAGGAATTAAAAGAAGAGTTACAAGAATCTACGGATGATATTCATTATTGTCGAGGTATGGATGAAGATGGTTATTTTATTCTTTGAATAAAAAATCCAAAATTAAATTTGGAAGTATGAAATGTTCAAGAATTCTTAGATAAGTATTTATTAGAAAATAAAGATGTGAAAATAGATTATGTTCATTGAGAAGAAGTAACAGAACAATTATGAAGAAAAAGAAGAAATATGTGATTATTATTCCCAATAATGCATAAATCAGATTTTTTCAAGACTATTGTAGTTGATTGAGCATTACCAAGAAAAACATTCTCAATGTGAGAAGCAGAAGAAAAAAGATTTTATTTAGAATGTAGAAAGATAGTTAAATAGGTAAGTTGAACCCCGCAATACTGCGGGGGAACAACCTCCCCAAGGGGAGGAATTTAACCCTAAAACTTTATGAACTTATTACTTTATAAATTAACTTTTTTACTTTATGAAAGATATAATTTTAGCAGGAATATCTGCATCAGGAAAATGAACCCAATCCCAAAGGCTTTTGGAATATTTTTGAGATAAAATGAAATATTTTGAAACATGATGAATATTGAGAGCTTTACAATCCAATGATAATGCAATTTGAAATCATTTAAGAGATATTACAGCCAATGGTTTACTTGTAAAAGACGAAATTGTTAGTGGATTGTTTTGAGTTTTTTTAGAAACATTGTGAGATGATGATATTGTTTTAGCTGATGGTTGTATGAGAAAGATATGACAAAGCAAAGAAATTGTAAGATTGTTGGAACAAAAAAATAGGAAGTTTGTTGTAATTGAATTAGTGATCCCGGAGGAAGAAGTTTATACTAGGTTATCCAATAGAATAACATGTAAAACTTGTGGAGCTAATTTTAATACTTCTTTGCATGGAGAGGTTAATAAATGTTTGGAATGCTGATGAGAGGTCTATCGTCGTAACGATGATATTAATCAAAATGCTATTAAAAATAGAATAGATGCATATCATGATAATATTGTTCCGTCTTTGGAAATGTTGGATAAAATGTGATATTTGGTAAAAGTAGATGCAATGTTATCTGCTGATGAAATATTTCAAAAAATATTAGAAATAATTGAAAAATAAAGTTAACATTTGATTATTAAAGTTTTTTTGTAGATTTTGTAACTCTTATTTTCCAAAAAAAATACTAAGTCATTTTTCAGATGGACTTACCTTAATGTAGAAGAGTTTTTATATCCCTTTTTATTGTACAGGCGCGAATTCGAATTCGCGCCTATATGTCCTTGGATATATTTGAACATTTGTAATCGCAAAAAATAGGTCGAAAATTGTCTCCCTTTTATATGAAACAAAATCACCCCCTTAATCCCCCTCTTCGAAGAAGAGGAGGAAATCTTAATAATATAAGCAAGCCCCTCTTCTTCGAAGAGGGGTTTGGGGTGATTGAAAACAAGAAGAGGGGGAAAATCCTATAATATAGCCCCTCTTCGCTTGTTACGAAGAACTCCGTAATCAAAGTCCTATTATAAGGAATATCAAGAGGAATAAAGAAACTTAACTTGTCAATTTGTAATAGTTATGGTCAAATTGTGTATTATTTTTGAGCAAAGCTCGCATAATATAGACCATTTTCTTAGCT
>Ga0255343_1002018_pt1 | contig 25101 bp, 12 predicted proteins | sample wastewater_treat_4_FD_192413 | JGI IMG/M metagenome (GOLD analysis project Ga0255343, IMG submission 192413) | Wastewater microbial communities from Lulu Island WWTP, Vancouver, Canada - plant16 | ecosystem: Engineered > WWTP > Wastewater > Unclassified | place: Canada: Vancouver, British... | reverse complement strand
GCTCCGGCGCCGAGCTCGCCGGCATCCGCCCCACCCGCCGCGACCGCCGCGGCCGGCTCGAGCTCGGCGACCTGATCGTCGCCGTGGACGGCGAACCGGTCGCCTCGAGCGCCGACCTCCTGCTCGCGCTCGAGCGGCACCGGCCCGGCGCCACGGTGAGCGTCACCCTCGAGCGCGAGGGCCGCCGCCGCGACGTCGCTGTGGTGCTCGGCGAAGGCAGCTGAGCGCCGGGCCCGCCCGCCCGGCGCTCGCCATTCGGAAGAGAGAAGAGACGATGGACACCACGACCCCTGGCTTCCTGGCCCCCCTGCTCGCCCCCCTCCTCCCCTGGCTCTACGTCGAGTCGAAGTGGTGGACCGCCTTCGGCCTCCTCGGCAACGCGGTCTTCTCCTCCCGCTTCGTGATCCAGTGGCTCTCCTCGGAGAAGAAACGCGTCCTCGTCGTCCCCCCGATCTTCTGGCACCTCTCCTTCTGGGGCAGCGTCATCGCCCTCCTCTACGCCTTCCACATCGACAAACTCCCCGTCATCCTCAGCTTCCTCTTCCTCCCCTTCCTCTACGCCAGGAACCTCGTGCTGCTGCGGAGGGGGGAGGGAAGGGTGAAGGGGTGAGGCGGGAAGCCGCGACCCGCGCCGGCGCTGAACCTGGCTGAAATCACCCTTCGGACAGATTTAGTTGTCGGGATCCTTGCGGTGCTGACGGCACTGCCCGGCGCTGGCTTCTCCTCAAGCACCCTCGACCACCAGACCCGCACCCTCGAGCTTCGACCAGAACTCGGTGTTGGCCGCATGCCCTCGCCCGGTGATGTCCGGCCTCCCGGGGGCCTGCTCCGCGGCTGGGAGAAGCTTGTCGAGAGTCCGTGACAGGTGGTCTCGAGTAACGACGATCAACCCAGCACGATGGCGCGACGCCATGACGCACAGCCGTCCGGTCTCCAGGTCGAAGGGGGAAGGTTCGATCACCCCAGAGAGCGGGTGGACGACGACCATCACCTTTCTCTCCAGACCCTGCCAACGCTCTGCGGTCTCGACCTTGACATGCGGCCGGAGACGGGCGGGCAGGTACTGCTCGAGCGCCGCATTCATGGCGTGATGCGTGGCGCAAAGCCCGATCTCCTGGGGCTCGAGCCCGTCGCAGCTCCCGTCGATCACGCAGGAGGCTTCGCGTTTGAGGAGACGCTTCACGATCTCGACGCAGACGCCGGCCAGCTCGTCGTCCCGCTCGAGAGGAGGCCCTCCAGCAGGCGTCAGTAGCGTCAGACCAACGGCAGAAGAGGAGGCAAGGAGGTCGATCGCTTTCTCGATCGCCCGATTCTCCCTCCCCGCCCGCTTCCCGGTGCGAACCGACCGCTCCCCGGGGCCAGCCCAGGAGCCAAACTCGAAGTCGTAGAAGCGGCGTATGAGGTCGGTCGTATCGTGCGGGAGCCGATAGGTAGCAGGAAGCGAGGCCTCGAACCGATCGAGGTTCCGGTCGGAGAGGATCACCTCGGGAGCAGGCCGGTGCGGCGGACGGAGCGAGGTCTCCCACCGTGCGGTCTCCACTGTCACCACCGGTGGGATCTGGCCCGGGTCGCCGATCAGAACGAAACGGGGCGCGACCTGGTCGAGGAGCATGAAGTCGGCCCACTTCAGCTGCCAGGCCTCCTCGACGAAGAGGAGATCGAAAGGATCCCCGAGGTCGATGAGTCCCCACTTGGCCGCCGTCCCCACCACGACACACTTCCTTCTCGGCAGCTCCTGCACATCGGAGGTCAGGAAGACCTCGTCCGGCAACTCCGCTCCGACCGCATCGTGAGCCAGGAACCGAACGCACTGCACTCGCGGGTGATCCCGAACCATCCGCCGGCAGATGTCGTCGGCCTGATTGTTCGTCTGGGTGGCCACCGCCACGCGCATACCCCCTCGAACCGCATGCGCAACCGCCTGGAGGAGCAGGTGGGTCTTCCCCGAGCCGGGCGGTGCCTGAATCACAGCCAGATCCCCGCCATCGGCAACGAAGGACAGGAGCTCTCGCCGCACGATTTTCGTCCGCTTGGCGTAGGGATGTCGCGCCTTCTTCGCGCTCACTCCGCCCCCTCCAGCGCCGACTCGACTTCCGCGATTTCCTCCTGGCTCTCGACGTCGAGCGGCTCTCGCGCGCGGGCCTGGATCGCCTTCGTCAGCCAGCTACCCGGCCGGTCGCGACGCCAGATCTTCCGGCTCTTGATCCTCGAGATATCACTCACGACCTTCGGCAGGAGCGTGACTGCCGTCCCTGTCAGTTGCTGGTCGGCCGCCGCCAGCACCTCTGGTGGCCCGTTTCTCGGCCGTGTCTTGCAGCGGGTGACCTCGAGCGTGAAGTACCAAAGGTCTTCCCCGGCACGCTCCTCGATCGAATGCACATACACAGTCCGGCTGGGTAGCCCGGCGACGCAGAGCTCACTGCCTTCCCGAATACGGGTAGGCGCCTGCCCACGAGACTCCACCCGCCAGAAAGGATGTGTCGCTCTTCCCTCTCTCTCGTCCCAGACCTCGACGATCCGGCCCCGCACGCCACGGCCCTCGGCAATTGCCTCGGCCTGGAGCTCGGGGTCATGGTGGACGAGCACCGATTCATGGACGGCCTGTGACGATTCGAAAACGAAGAAGCGTGCTCCGGCCGCAGCGGGGTGGTGGTCGGTTTCCGGACGTGCCGTGACCGGCGGACCATCCTCCGTATCCGCAAGCCGCTGCTCCAGTCGCAGGTACTGGTACCAGTGCTCCTCCCGGGATGCATTGACCAGGACCCCTATCCCGTCGTTGTCCGGTCGCGGATCGGCTCGCAGCCGGGCATGGGCGCGCTCCGTGAGCTGAAACCGTCGCAGGAGCTCCTCTCTGAGGATCGCTTCGATCGCCGCTTCCGCTTTCCCCTGCCGCCTCTCCGCCCCGGCCCGCTCTGCCTCGTTGAACTCCGCCACGAGCGGTTCGAGCCGTTCTCGCTCGAGCGTTGGATCGAGCGCCGTTGCCATCGACTGCTGCTCGGCCACGCCCGCCCGCGCGAGCCGCTGCTCGCGATTCCCGTCCGTTTCGAGCCACGCGAGGAGGTAACCGAGGTGTGCCTTACGAGCGTCTTCAGCCGGGAAGGTATAGGAGTTCCGCAGCGCCTCCGCGGCACTCATCACCACCACCTGTCCCGGCCGGCGCGACTCCCGAAACAGCCAGCCACAGGCCCGTCCCACCGCGTTCAGGAGCCACCGGCTCGCCTCGTCCCGGCTTCGGGTGCGGGTATAGGCGAAATCGAGGAAGTGGAGCATCTCGACATGGGTCGCGTTCGGAAGCCAGACCTGTCGCAGCGGCATCAGATTCTCGGCACTCCAGCTGCCACCGCTGGCGAACTCCGGGTGGCCCAGATGCTCGAGCAGGACGGGCGCGAAGCTCATCACCATGTCGGCGACGTTGTCTCTCTTGCGGGGATCCGCGGTGCTCGCGATCTGCGGCGGGCAGCCCGGTGAACCCCAGGCAATCCCCCACGGGGACGACTCACCCCCCATCTTCACGAACGCGACGATCAGAGGCGATTCCGACTTCTTGACCGGGAAATGGATCGTCGCTCCACGCGGGAGCGGGCGCCCCTCTGCGAAAGCTCGCAGACGCCGGTACGCCTGAAACTGGTTCAGCACGGCCCCTCCAGTTTGCGGATCTCCTCGAGGAGCCTCTTGAGATCGGCCTCCGCAGCGTTCCTCGCGCGCCCCGAACCGAGCAGGCGCACCGCTCGATGCACGCTGATCTCCCCGAGCAGCCTGCCGATCTCGTCGCCCAGCACCGCCGGCTCGCCGGACTCCAGCGCGCGACGGTGGCAGAGCTCCGCCCGGTCGCAGAAAGAGAGGCAACCCTGCCGATACTTCACCGCTGCCGCGGAGATCCCGGCGATCCGTGCCTCTTCGGGGTCGGGAGGAAGCGCGCTCGCAGCGCTGGCGAGGAGGGCAAACCCCCGCTTCGCACGCTCTGCCTGGTAGCGGAAATCCTCCCCGGCGCGAACCGACGGATAGTTCGAGCCCGGGCGCGAAAGGACGAGGAAACCCTCCCTCGCCACCGCGAGCTCGTCAGCGAGGCCGAGCTCCGCGACCACGAGCTCGAGGCCGTGTACGTACGTTCCCGCCTGCGCCCGCGCCTGCGCGAGATCGGCTGGATCGGTGTAGCCCCCGCGGTCGGGATAGGTCTTGATCTCACCGACGACGAGCCGCGCGCGCTCTCCCTTCTCCCTTCGCGCCGCGAGGACGTCGATCACCAGCATCGCTTCGGGCAGCATCACCCCGCCGGGGATGAGGATGGTCGGCGAGGCGACCAGCCACTGCCCCGCCGGCGCCCGGGCGATCTCCCGGAAGAGCTCGGAGGTCGCCTCCCGCGCCGCATCGAGGTCGCGGAACGGCCCGCTGTTCTGGCGCAGGCGCAGGTCCCGGAACTCGACCTCCCCCGGCGAAAGGACACGCTTGCGCACGAGCTCCTCCCGGAGCCGCTCCGCCTCGGACCCAAAGAGCATCCGCTCGAAATTCTGCCCCCGGGCCAGCGCGAACGGGCTCTGCCCCATCCGGGGCGTCAGCCCCTCACTCCGCGCCACTACCGCCATCGGCACTCCGTGCACGGCGGAGAGGGTGTTCGCCAGACACTCCGGATTGCGCGCCCACTGCTCGAACCGGCGGCGGGTGTCGCGGTGAAGAGGGGCGGAATCGGAAGGGACCTCCGCCTTCGCTTTCGACTTCCTCTTGCTCGTCACGGCTCAGTGGTCCTCGATTCCTGTACCAACTACCTGGACCCACTCCGCCACCACCCGCACCTCGTCCTCGTGTTCGGGCTCCAGCACGATCGGGGCGAAGTCGGGGTTCAGGGGCTCGAGGACGATTCGCTGGTGTTCCCAGCCGCCGTCGTCCCGAACGGCCTTCTCGCTGCGATAGCGCTTCACGGTGTACTCGCCGCCGGTGGTCGGGTCGGTGACGCCGCTGTGGCGAATGAGAAGAATCCGCCCCTGGCGGCTCCCCGCGGGCGCCGGGCGGAAGAGGCAGTAGCTGCCGCTGGGGATCGCCGGCTCCATCGAGGCGCCCTGCACCTTCGCGACGAACATCCCCTGCGAGAACACCGGGGCGCCCTCCCAGGTGACCCACTCCTCGGCCTGCGACAGGCTCTCGAACAGCCCCTCCTGCTCCTCGCTCCAGCCTCCCGCGGCCGCCCGGAGGGTCGTGAGCGGCACGCAGGTACGGAAGCGGTCTCCGGGAGAGGGCGTGACCACGCGGAACGGGAGGAGCTCGCCGCCCGCCACATGCTTGCCGAGGAGCTCGCCGAGCCGGGCGGGCTCCCGGCAGATCTCGAACGCCCACCTGCCGAACCGCTTGGCGTTGTTCACCGCGGCGACCCATTTGTGGGCCGCCGCGTTCTTGGCCTTCACCTGGTCGACGCCAGCGAGCTCGCCCCCCTTGTCCTTGATCTCGAGAACGACCAGGGTGCCCCCGCGCAACCGCACCACGAAGTCCGGTTCGTAGGTGCAATCCTTCTCGAGATACTGGTAGGGGATCACGAGGCCGATCCGCCGATCGTTCGGGGTGAAGCACTCGACGATGTCGAGCCGCTCGAGCTCCAGCACCGCCCGCCGCTCGAGTTCGCTGTGGTACGCGGCGAGGTTCAGATGGCTCTTCTCGAGCGGCACCACGGGCCGCGCCGTCCGGTAATCGACCTTCGCCGTCGAGACCACCGGGTTGTAGGAGTTCGTCACCGGGAAGAGCGGCGCCTCAGGGCTGGCGGCCTGCGGCAGGATGCCGTCCCGCACCCGTTGCCGTATCAGGGTCACGTACTTCTCCAACCCGAGCTCCCGGCGATCCACCCCGGGCGCGAATCTCACCCGCCTCTCGACATACCGGTTGAGGATCCCCACCAGGCTCGGGAAGAGCCGGTGCCGGGCGAGCGCCAGGTCGCGCAGCTGCTGCGCACGCGCCCCTTCCCCCCCTTGGGCCAGGTCCTCCAGGATCAACTTGGCGATCCGGAAGACGATCTGCTGGAAGCGGTTGCGGCGGTAGAACTCCTCCCGCGTCTGCGGCTCGAACTCGCCCATCGCCGTCGCGTCCGGTGCGTCCTGATAGCCACGGGGCGAAGCGAGGTAGACGGTCGTCGGCTCGTGCTCGACCACCAGCTCCTCGAGCGTGTCCACGTCGCACTCGATCTCGTCCTTCCGCAGGTCGTAGGTGTAGCTCTCCACCACCGGCATCCGGATCTCGAAGCCGGCCCGCTCGGGGACGGCGTAGACGTGGTGATAGACCGGGTCCGGCTTGGGGTCCACCACACCCCGCCCCTTGAACGGGATGAGCGAGAACGGGATCCCGTAGACGTCCACGTACTCCGGCGTGAGCCGCCCGGTCTCCGGATCGGGAACGTAGCTCATCCGCCGCAGGCCCCGCCCCACGACCTGCTCGCAGAGCAGCTGGCTCCCGAACGCCCGCACGCCGAGGACGTGGGTCACGTTGCTCGCGTCCCACCCTTCGGTGAGCATCGAGACCGAGACCACGCACCGCACCTGCTCCCCCGGCCCGCCCCGCTTCCCGACCGTGTCGATCACCGCCCGCAGCGCGGCGGCCGCCTGATCCTTCGTCTGCTCGCCGTCGGTCTCCAGCTTCCTGAGCAGCCCGGTGTCGATCCGCACCGTCCGCCGCACCCCTTCGGCGTTCGCCAGCTCCGGCAGCACCACGCTCCCCTCGTAGCCCGTCTCCTCGATCTCCTTGCCGTCCGCGTCGAGCGCCGGCCGCCGCACCTCGCCGCTGATCTTCCGGAAGAAGACTTCGGCGATCTCGGTGTTGTCGCAGACCACGATGAGCACCGGCGGCACGGGCTCGCTCCCCGGCGCCGCGGCGCGGATCTCGTCGAACCGCTTCTTCCACTGCCCGGCCAGAGTGAGCAGCGCCCCCTCGGCTTCCCGGTAGACCGCCTCCGGCTTCGGCCGCCCGTTCGTCGTCCGGTCGGCCGCCGAGAGGCTCTCGCCGATGTGCCGCCAGAGCCGGAAGTACTTCGGATCGGGGCGGCCCACCTCGTCCTTCTTCGCCTGGTCGTCCATGACCGGCAGCCGCGGGATCTTCACGATCCCGCTCTCGATCGCGTCGACCAGACCGAAGTCGGAGACCAGCCACGGGAACGGGCTCCCCTCCGGATAGCCGCTGTTGGCGAGGTAGAACGGCGTAGCCGAGAGGTCGACCGCCGCCAGCACGCATCCCTTCCCGGGCCCGAGGAGACCCGAGTTGTGGATCCGGTCGAGCCCGGCGAGCCAGACCCGCGCCTCCTCCGCCTCCTCCTCGAGGCTTCTGCGCTCCTCCGCGCTGAGCCCCTTCTGCACCCCCTTCGCCGCCTTGCCCACCGCGGTTCCCGGCGCGGGCCGCCAGCAGTGGTGCCCTTCGTCGTTCAGCACCAGGAGCGGCAGCCGCCCGGCCAGGTCGCCGAGCCGGTCGAGGGTGAAGGCGTCGCTCGTCTCTTCCCCCTTGTCGACCACCCGGTAGCTCGTCCCCCCCTCGCTGTGCTCGCTCTTCGGGGCGAAGGCGTGCCAGTTCGTCACCAGCACCTTCCCGTCGTTGAGCAGCTCCCGGTACTTCGGCGGCACGATCTCGAACTCGTCGTAGTAGTTCTTCGCATCCTCCGGCTTGAGCACCTGGAGCCGCTCGCGCACGGTGAGGTTAGGGGCGCAGACGAGAACCGCGCTCGGGAACCAGCTCGACCCGCGGTTCCGGCCCCGGTTGCAGAACGCCCAGGCGATGAGCATCGCCATGACGACCGTCTTCCCCGCGCCCGTCGCCATCTTGCAACCGAGGCGCGGCAACGGCAGCAGCCCCGGCTCGTTCGGCGGGTCCACCAGCCGCGGCCAGGAACCCTCACTGGCCAGATGAAAAGACGGCCGCTGACCGGCGAGCAGGCGCGCGAGATCCTCCTGGGTCACCTCTCTCTTCTTGCGCGCTTGTGACAGCGCCCCAGTGAGTCCGAGCTCCAGAAGATAGATGAGCGTCTCGACGGCCTCGATCTGGCAGAAGAAGAGTCGCCGCGGCGCATCTTTGCGACGCCACCAGGCCAGCAGGTCCTTGGTGACCTTCGATGCCTTCTCATAGTCCCGCTCGCGCCACCGGCCCACATCCGCCCGCAACCGGTTGACCAGCGCCAGCTCGTCAGCCTGCTCCTCGGCCCAGATGTCCTGCTGGGCCTCGCCCACCTTCTTGGTCTGGTACCAGTACATCGCCGGCCGCCGCCCCCGCATCTTCTGCGGCACGCCGTCCTGATACCGCCAGTACCACGAGGGCTCCTCGTACGGGCTGTTGAGTACCGGATCCTCGACCGCCTGCGTCGGCCGCCACTCGGCAGGGGGCTCCAGTTCGGGCACCCTCCTTCCCCGCGTAACTCTCATCTCCCTGCGTCCCCGTTCCCTGGTGTGCACCGGCCCATCATCAGCCTCCCTTCGAGGGACCAAATTGAACACCTTCGAGTGGGATGTTCTTCAGCCGTGCCAGCACCCACCGATAGCTGTTCTCGAACTCGTTGATCTCCTCAGAGGTGAATGGCTTTGTGTGCCCATCGACGCGCCTCGCCCTGTTGACAGTCTCCATGTTCATCTCGAACCGCGGCTTGTGGTCGTCAAAAACGTTCTTGAACAGGTCCCAGTGGCGGCAGATGATGGATGCGAGGTCGGCCGTGTAGAGATCGTTGATTACGTCTCTCGCCTCTCGCCCAACGAACAGGGCTGCTGGCTCGGGGCGCTCATCACTCTTCTTCAGCCCCAGGATCATCGCGTGCGCCATCTTCTCCGCGCTCCAGCCGTTCTGGACCCCGAGGTACATTACGATCAGTTTCCTCAGTTTCAACTCCAGCTCTGCCTTCTTCGCGAAGAGCCTCCCGAGCTCATCGAGATCCGGCGCCGCCGGCAACATCTCTGGCCGGACATCGCTGCGCGAGAACGGCGACAGTTCTCTCTTATAGGCCTCGCCATGCTCTCGAATGAAGTCTCGAATGTCAGCAATCGCGAAATCACCGTTTTCGCGGAGAAGCCCGTAGCTGGCGAACTGGACGAATGCGTCAGGGCTCTCCTTGAGGTACTCCTGGACAAATTCCGCATCGCCACCCGCCAGAATCTGCAGCAGCTCGTACTCGTCCGGATACCACCAGACGAGGGACAGCAGTATGTCCTTGATGGGCTGTGCGAGACGAGCGGCTATTCTCCTAGAGGCAGCGTCGAACTCCTTGCCCCCGAGTACTCGAATCTCGTCCGGGCCCAGGCTCTTGTGCTGTCTCCACACCTCACTGCATGCGACCCGCACCAAATAGGGATGCCCCCCGTACCTCCTCTGGAGAACGCCCGGGATGGTAGCGTCAAACTTCAGGCCGGCGTAGCGACCGATGACACGGATCATCTCGTGAACGGACTGCTCCGAGAACGGTTCCAGATAGTGCGGTGTGGCAAGCTGAAACACGGGGTTCGGGAGTGAGCCGAAATGCGCGCGTTGAACACAGCTCGGGTTGACACCAGCGACCAGGAAGGTCAGGCGATTTGCGGTCTCCTGGTGGGTTGCTCGGATGGTCTGCCAGAAGGGCAGAAAGTCTTCGTCCCAGTGCCTTCCCAAGTGCCCACTGATACCCGGTGTGATCCACTCGATCTCGTCGAGCATGACCAGCATGTGATCCACTCTCGCAGCGTGAAGGAGCCTCTGGACGTCGGAGCTGAATGCAGTGCCAGCGGTTTCGGGGGTGTATCGCCCGACGATGTCGATCTCGCGGTTCCGGGTTCTTGCGAGAGTGTCCCGCAGCCGGCAAGAGAGGTTCCCAAGGACCTGCCACCAGCGGGCGTTGTGCACCCCTGGGCTCTGGCAATCGAGGTATTCCACCAGAGTGGTCCCCTGATCGAGTGCCCGTCTGATCGCGAACAGGACCGAGGTCTTCCCTGTCTTCCGGAGTCCGAAGAGACCTGCGTTCTCCTTCTGAACCGAGAGCCTCCTTGCCAGCTGCTGGACGAGCTCAGTACGGCCGAAGAAGTAGCGTTCCGACACGATGGGAGACGACATCCCGAAGAGGTCAATAGCGCCGAGTACCTCGGCCATGCGAGACCGCACAAAGAGCTCGCCTTTCCCCGAGCTGAGCAGTTCCGCACTTCGAAAGGGAATGATCACCTTCCCCTCATCCGACTTCGTGAGTTTGGCGGCCTCGCCTTCGTCGCCAGAGTGGACGAGGAGAAATACCGACTTCTCGACTCGGTGCCTTAGATCAGGCCTCGTGACGAAGCTCTCGATGGTCGTGAGCACTCTTGCGTCGGTCCGCTGATGCCGCGAGTAGATCGCGAGTACTTCCTTCTGTAGCCCGAACCTCTCCTTCGTTCTCGACGTGGGGTCGAGGATCCAGTACGACAGTCCTCCGAGCTCCTGCGCATAGGTCGCGTCGAACGCCTCGGCAAGGCACAGGACGAGTCTCCGTTCGTCGGGCCTGGCGAGGAAGTGGATCTGATCTGCATCTGGCTTGATGGACATCTCGCACTCCCTTTCGCTAGCCCTCGAGCTTCCGTACCGCCATCACTTCGTTCCCCCGCGGGTCGATCACCTTGACCGCGATCCGGGCGTGCTTGCCGGTGGGGAAGGGGAGCGACTCGGTGCCCTTGAACGCCTCGAAGGCCTCGGGGTCGGCGCTGCCCTTGAGGGCCTTGGCGAGCTTTTCCCAGGCGTCCTGGTCGGGGAAGAAGGCCTGGGTGATGCAGAAGCAGCGGCCGTCGTAATCCTGGTCGAGGAACCAAGCGGCGACCTTGTCGGCGCCGGTGGAGCGGATCGCATTCGCGATCGGGTCGTAGATGTCGACGCCTTCGAGCCGGACCACCCAGTCTCCACTCTTCTTCCGCTTCACCTCGACGTCGGGCTGCCCGAAGACGGTGAAGAGCTGGCTCCCCGGCGTCTCCTTGAGGAGGCCGTCCATGGCGGGGTTGATGTCGGGCCGGATGTAGGCCGCGTGGATGCGCAGCGTCGGGTGATTCGCTTCCTCGATTACTGCCGAGGCTTCGGCGTCGAACGAGAAGCCGGCTACCACGAGCTCGGTGTAGCGCCGCGCCGAGCGGATCGCCTCCTCCACCTGGAGCGCGGTCACCGGCCCGTACTGCGGCCCGAAGGTGATGGCCACCGGCAGCCGCTCCTCGCCTTCCTCCCCCTCCCAGGCGCCCTCGGCATGGATGACCGATCCGGTCGCCTGCTCGACCAGCGCCTCGAGCCGCGCGAACTTCCGCCGCTTGTTCCCGAGGAACGTCAACCCGTCCGCCCGCAGGCTCTGCACCATCTTCGTCAGGTAGGCCTGCAGGTTCGTCAACCGCGGATCGGGCCCGCTCTCCTCCGGGTCGAACTCGTTCGGTGTCGGGTCGAACAGCCCCTCCTCCCCGAGCGAGAGCTCCTCCGGCCGTACCCCCTCGACCGTGAACGGCCCTGAGACCCGCACGACCCCCTTCACCACCTCCGGCTGATCGACCAGCTCCTCCTGCTCCGCATTCGCCTCGATGCAGGCGTTCACCTCATCCATCTTCGCCCGCCAGGCCTTGCGGTACGCCGTGACCGCCTTCTGCAGCTCTACAGGCCAATCGGGATCGGTGTCGAAAGGAACGGTCCAGTGCTCGAAGGCCTTCGTCGGCAGCTCCCATCGCCGCCGATCGGCATCCGTTACCGCCCGCTTGCCTTCCGTCCTCTGCTTCTCGGCTAGCTTGCCTGCAAGTCGCTTCCGCTGCTCCGTTGTCACCTTTCCAACTGCTGCGTTGCACTTGGTCAGTGCAGCTTCGAGGATCGGCTCGTGCTTCTCGAAGATCGGGTCGAGGTTGGTGTTCTGGGCAATCGACTTTAGGGTGATGTGTGGTACTTCCCTATACCTGAGACCAGAAGCCGGATTCTCCGCTTGCTCGTTTCCTTTAACCGGCCCACCCTTCGTTCGATAGTGTTCGAAACGCGCTGTCATTAACCGCTGCCGGCTGATTGCGATAGCAACTCGCGACGTGTCAACCGTGATCCACCGTCGACCCCACTGCTCCGCCACGAAGGCCGTGGTCCCACTCCCACAGGTCGGGTCAAGAACTAAGTCGCCCGGATCGGTGGTCATGAGAAGACAACGCGAGACAATCTCGGTCGAAGTCTGGACAACGTAGAGTGGGTTGGACGCTCCGCCAAGCCCCGACCACAGATTTGTAAGTCGCTTATGAGGCGCATCCTGAAGGAATCGGCAAAACCTCAGCACCTTGTCTGTAGCTAAGACTCGGCCTGCCGCCGCTACGCGTCTAAGGGACTCCTTTGGGGTACCCCACCACCTCGCCCCCGAGGTGTAGAGCTTGCCATCAAATTCGACCTCGTACTTGGCTCCCGGCCCCGGCTTTGTCAGGTCTTCTGACTTTAGGACGCGGCTACCGCGAGGCAACGCCGATGTGTCCTCAGCCTCGACCTGCGTCAGTGACCGTCGATGACCGCTTTCTTCCTCAACAAGTAGGAAACCCGCGTCCCGAGGGCTCGAGATGGTTTCTGTCAGAGGACGAAACTTGATTCTGTCGCGATCTTTCGAGTACCAGAGTAGGTAGTCGAACCTGCTAGCCACCCTATCGGCTGCCTGAAGACCAGAACTCTTCGTGAAAACAATAGCCGAAACAAAGTTGCCCCGGCCAAAACAGTCATCGAGAGCAGCCCGCACACAATGGACATTGTCGTCGCTAATCTGAATAAACAAACTGCCCTCGTTGGAAAGAAGCTCGCGTGCAATACTCAGCCGATCTCGCAGAAAGGTCAGGTAGGTGTGGATTCCGAGCTGCCAGGTGTCGCGAAATGCTCGGACTACCTCAGGTTCTCTTGTCAGATCGGAATCATTTTCCTTAACTGAGCGACTCGCGATCTCCGGCTGGAAGTTGCTCCGAAAGAGCACGCCATACGGCGGGTCCATGTAGATCATATGGACTTTGCCGGCTAGGTTCTCGCGGCGGGCTAGGGAGGACATGACCTGGAGGCTGTCGCCGAGGATGAGGCGGTTGGCCCAGTCGACGTCGTGGCGGTAGAACTGCACCGCCTCGCGGTAAGGCTGCTGCGGGTCGGCGAAGAGGTCTCTCTGCACGTCCTCCCGGAGCGCCGCGCGGATGCAGGCCTGGGCGGAGACCCGCTCGTGGATGTGGAGCGCCACCGGGTCCACCTCGAACCACCCCCGCTCGTGCTGCTCGCGCTTCCCCGCCCACTCGAGCCAGGGCTGGTAGTTCGCGAGCGCCTCCCGGACCTCGCCCGCCTCCTCGGGCGTCAACGGAGACTGCGTCGCCTTCGCGAGCAGCTCCCCGACCCGGTCCACGACCTTGTCGGCCTGCCCCGTCGCGTCGAACCGCAACACCGGCGGCAGGTGCGGCGAGTACGCATACCGCGCCTTCGCCACCTTCGGCACCCTCCCCTCCGAAGCGATCTTCGCCGGCGGAATGTTCGTCCGCTTCTCGGAGGGGTGGCGGTAGTCGGTGGTGTCGAGCTTCGTGGTCGAGGCCTTGGCTTTCGCGGCCCGGGCTGCCGGTGCCTTCCGGGCGGGTGGCGGCGGCTGCTTCCCCCCGGAGGGCGCGAAGAGAACCGGTTGCCTCGACGCCGTCGGCACAGCTGATCCGAAGAGCTTCTCCAGCTTCGCGACCACCTTCGGCGCGGGGAGGCTCTTCCCGGTCTCCCAGTTCGAGACCTGCACCTGGTGGGTACCGAGGCGCTGGCCGAGCTGGGCCTGGGTGAGGCCCGCTGCCTGGCGGCGGCCGCGAATCCAGTCCGCGAGAGCGGTTGGTTTGGCGGTCACAGAGGACTCCTTTGCTTGGTCGCGAGCTCGCCCGCTCGCGGGAGCGGGAGCGGCCCCGAAGAAATAGTGGTGGCAAGGTGGATCATCCCGGCTGCTCCCCTCGCGTGGGCGCCGCGTCCCGGCGCAGGAGGTCGAGCCGCTGGCGGACCTTCTCGACGCAGCCGGCGAGGTCGGCGCGCAGCTGGTAGACCCAGAAACGCTGGACCGACCAGCCGAGCGCCTGGAGGTACCGGTCGCGGATCACGTCCGCCCGGGCGCGGGCGCCGTCCCACTCGCGGTGATAGGTCTCGCCGTCCACCTCGACGTCGAGACGGACGCCCTCCTCGAGCAGTGCGAAATCGAGGCGGTACTGGTGGACGGGGTACTGCGGCAGGGGCTGGAGGCCGGCCTCCCGCATGGCCTCGAAGAACGGCCGCTCCCAGGGGCCCACGAAGGGCGACGACCAGGGGTCCGCGGGGAGGTCGACCGCCTCCCGCGCCCCGAGGGCCCGGGAGTGCCGCGCGAAACTCTCGAGGTAGGGAATCCCGCAGGACGCCATCGCCGAGGGGTCGCCGACCACCCAGAGCTTCGCCCGCGCGCGGGTGAGGGCGACGTTGAAGAGATTCCCGGTCGACGAGAGGAAGTACTTCGCCCCCTGCGGCATCTCCGGAGCGATGCACGGGGAGAGGAAGATCACGTCGCGCTCGTCGCCCTGGAACCCGTGGGACGTGTCGATGGCGAGATCGCTGCGCTCGAAGGCCGCGAAGTCGAGGCGCTCCAGGAGCGCCTGGCGGATCCGGTTGGCCTGGGCGCGGAACGGCGTGACGACGCCCACGCTGCCGGTGAACTTCTCCTGCTGCAGAAGCCGGACCACCGCGTCGACCACGGCCGCGACCTCCGCCTCGTTCATGGCACCTCCGGACGACGGACGCTCCGTGCGCCCACGGACGGCGATCCACTCGACGGCCGGTCCCTCGCCGGCCGGAGCCCGGAGCCGGCGGTAGTCGGTGCAGATCCGCAGGCTCCCCTGGTACCACTGGCGGTTGCTGAAGGCGACGATGTCGGCGTGCGAACGGAAATGCTCGCGCAGGGAGAGGAGGCGGCCCTCGCCCGCGGCATGCGCCGCGAAGTCGAACAGCGAGTTCCGCGAGAAGTAGAGCGGCTGGTCCTCGCTCGCCAGCAGCTGGTGCTTCGACTGGAGAGCCTGGTCGCGGTGCGGTTCGATCGTGGCGACGTGGCGGAGCTGGTTCGGATCGCCGATGATCACGGCGCGTTCGGCGCGGAAGAGGATCGGCAGCGAGGAGGCGATGTCGCACTGGCTCGCCTCGTCGACGATCGCCAGGTCGAAGAGCCCAGCCTCGAGAGGGAGGCTCCCGCGGGCGGAGAGATTCGAGACGGCCCACGCCGGAAGCAGCCGCGAGACCTTGGGGAAGCGCCGCTCCATCTCGCGCGCGATCTTCCCGTACGCGGTACCGCCGATCTCGTCGTCGAGCAGCCGCTCCATGCCCGCGCGGAATTCGACCAGCGCCTCCCGGGCGCTCCGGTCTCTCAGCCGGTCGGCGAGCAGCCTCGCGTGAGCGGCGATGAGAAGGGCGGAGGTCTCCCAGAGTCGTTGCTCGAGATTGGCGACCTCCTCCGCCAGGCGCTCCGGACCGGGCTGGTCCGCGAGGTGGGCAACGGCCTGCCGGTAGCGAGCCCAGGCCGCAGCCGCGGCGTGACGGCGGACGGCTTCGTCGACGAAGGCGCCCCACGCCTCGACGTTCTCCGGCACCGGGGGCGGCGGCGCGGCGCCGAGCCAATCGTGGCTTGCCGCCACCTCTCCCGCCGGAGCCAGCGCCGCGAGGAGCGCCTTGCGCCGGAGGCGCCGGCCCAGCCGCGCGAGCGGTGAGAGGTTCCGGCGACGCAGATCGTCCGCCGCATCCTTGGCGCGCCGGAGCTCCGGCAGATCCGGAGTGGCGGCGAGAAGCCGGAGCCGCGCCCACACCTCGGCAGGGAGGTCAGCCTCGATCTGACCCAGCTCTCGATCCGCGAGGTCCAGGGCGTTGCGTTCCGCTCTGACGGTCTCGAGGACCTTCCAGATTCCTCCCCGCCTCTCGTGGAGCTCACCCACCTTCTCCGCCAGCTCGGCACGAACCCGGCGGTCCTCGTCGGTCGCCGCGATGGCCAGCGCCTGGGTGAGGAAGTCGAGCAGCTCCTGCCGGAGATTCCGCTCACCGGCCCGGCTTCCGGCCCGCACGACGATCGGCACCGAGGAGAGGCCGTTGGTGCGCGCCTCCACGACATCGATCGCCTTGTGGTTCCTGCTGGTGAAGAGGACGCGCCAGCCCTGCAAGTAGGCGTTGGCGAGCAGCGTGGTGACGACCTGGGACTTCCCCGTCCCCGGAGGTCCGGTCACCACCGTGAGCGGCTGGGTGAGCGCTGCGCTCACGGCCGCTCGCTGTTCGTCGTTGAGGGCTACGACCTCCGCGAGATCGGGAGCCGGGCCCGTCGCTTCCGTTTCCGCCTCGCGGTCGAAGAAGACCCGAAGCGCCGAGCGCGCCAGATCGGAGGAGGGGACGTGCTGAATGATCCGCTCCAGCTCGTGCTCCAGACCACGCGTGTACTTGGAGGGCTCGCCGAGCGCGAGAACCGCACGGTTGTACAGCCCGCCGCCCGTCAGGTCCGGAATCCCCGGATACTGCACCAGCTGCTCCGGGTCGATCGGCTCTCGTTCCTCCACTACGCCCACGAAAGCCGACATGCGCTGCGCGATCTCGCCCAGCCCTCCCTCCGGAGGGTCACCTTCGGCAGCGAGCAGGCCGAGCGAATCCAGGAAGTTCCTGCGCTCCTCGGCGGAGGTGAACGCCGCTTCGAGGAAGGAGGGGTTGACCCGTGGCCAGTCGTCGACCAGCCGGAGATTCACCGCTGAGCCGTCCCATCCCACCTCGACGGGAAGGACGAAGACCGGCACCGCGAAACCGCCCGTCCAGCCCTTCTTCGAGCGGGGGATCCAGCGCACGTAAAGGGGGTATGCGTAGTAGAGCGTCGTACCCTGGGCGCTGGCCCGCAACGCCTTGAAGAAGAGATCGGACTTCTGCGTTCGCTCGAGCCGGAGCACGTGGGAGCCGCTGCTGCTCCACTCCCTCTCCGAGGGCAAGGCGACGAACTTCCGCCCCTCGTCGGAGAGAAACGCCTGGAGCGACAGACCCTGGTCCTCGCGCACGCAGTCGAGCAGATAGCTCGCGGCACGCCGGAAACGCTCCCACGCGGGAGGATCCGGCGGCTTCGGAGCGGCCTTCGGCTTGCCCGCCCGCCGGTTCGTCGCCCGGGGCGCAGCCGCCCCCTTCCCTTTGAGGCTCCAGCGATACTGCGAGTCCTGTTCGATCTTCGCCCGAAGCCTCGTCCCGTACAGCTCACTGTTCACATCCGCGCGAGCGGCCGGGACTCCGTAGCGCTCCGAGAGCAGCCGCGCGATTTCCCGCCCCAGGAGTGGCCGGTCAGCCTCCCGGAGCACGTCGAGGATCTCTGACGCGAGATCGATCTCATCGGTCACGGTCGAGGCCTCTTCGGTGGCGGGTCTGGGGGCGCGGACCCTGGGAGTCGGATCGCTCCCGCACCTCCGGGATTCGCAGGCGCCTCCGGGCGCCGGTCGGGCACGGTCCGCCGACGCGTCCGCTCGCCACGCCGATCTTCGGCTTCCAGGGCGGCGCGATCCGGAGCTGCTCCGACGTCACGGGGCCTCCGCGGCGTGGGAACACAGGCGTCCGAAGGCACACGCCAGGCACGTCTTGCGACCTGGCCGGGGCGGGAAACGTGCCGTGCGGACCTCGCGTACCAGGGTGGACGCCAGGGTGCGTGCTTCGGCCAGGTCGCCGGTGCCGACCGGGACGGCGTGGCGCTCGGCCTCCTTGAGCTCGTGGAGGTAGGCGGCGCGGATGTCGAGTCCTTCGGCATGGCCGGCGGCAGCGTAGATGCGCAGCTGCAGCTCGAAGAGCTCGCGGCGGCGGTCGTCGTTGGCCGACTTGTAGTCGACCAGGGCGAGCGCCCCGTCCTCGCCGCCCTCGCGGTCGAGGATCACGTCCGCCCTCCCGGTCACGATGCCGTCCGGCAGGTGCAGCGCGAAGGGGCGCTCGGTCGCCCAGACGCGACGCAGGTCCTCCTGGTGCTCGGCGAGATAGCGGCCCACGATCCGCCGGGCGGCGCGCCGCATCTGGTCGAAGGCCTGCTGGTTCGCGAAGGGGAGGAAGAACTCCTCGCCGAGCAGCCGGTCGACCTCGGCGGTCGACGGGAGCCGGCCCGTCTCCCGCGCGGCTTCCGAGAGGAGGCGCAGGACGTGGTGGATCGCCTTGCCGTAGCCGAGCTCGAGAGCCAGCTCCTGCTCGAAGCCGAGGACCGAGGAGAGCCGGTAGCGGAAGCCACACTCCTCGTAGCTGGCGAGCTCCGAGAAGCTGATCTCGAGCGCCGGCAGTTCGGGCCCGGTGGCCTCCTCGGCAGGTTTCGGCAAGGGGAGACGCGACGGCTTCGGAAGCTTCCTGCCCGCCACCTCGAGCAGGTAGGGCGACGGCCGGAAGGCGCGCGTCTTCCGCTCGAAGCAGGAGAGGTAGACGCACTCGCGCGCCCGGGTCAGGGCGACGTAGAAGAGGCGCCGCTCCTCCGCGTCGCTCCCCTCGTAGCGTGCACGCTTCCGCGGGGGGAAGACGGCCTCGGGCAGCAGCCACTCCTGGGCATTGCCGGTGCGCCCGGACGGGAAGCGACCCTTGACGAGCGCGGGCAGGAAGACGACCGGCCACTCCAGCCCCTTCGCCTGGTGGATCGTGGTGATCGTGACCGCGTCGAGATCCGCGGCCGGCTCGCCGTCGAACTCCTCGTAGGCGTCGAAGGCGTAGTAGAGGAGGTAGCGCGCGAGGGCATCGAGGTACGGCTTGCCGCGATCCCGGGAGCCGCGGAAGCGCCGGCGCCCGTCCTCCTCGACCCAACGGCCGCGCCGATGAACGTGTTCGAAGTCGGCGAGGACCTTCGAGAGCCGGGCCCAGTTGCCGTAGCGGACCGATCCTTCCGGCGAATCCGGGTCTACCGCCGAGGCGCCGAGCTCGGCGAGGAGGCGGTAGAGATCGCCGACCAGATTCACCGGCTGCGTGAACCGCGTCACGTATCGCTTCCAGTCGTCCAGGTACTTGCGCAGATGTTTCAGCCGCTTCTGGTCGAGCCCGAAGCTTTCGGCGAGAACGGCCACCACGATCTCGGGATCCGCATCCCGCTGCGGACCGTAGGCCTCCTCCTTCCAGCGCCCGCCCGCGAGCCATACGAAGGCCTCCGCGAGCCCCGCGATCTCCGGTTGCAGGAAGAGGCCACTGCGGCCGGCACAGGTGAAGGGGATGCCCTGCCGGTGGAGCGCCGTGACGAAATGGCCGCCGGAGGTGCGTGCGGAGCGCAGGAGGATGGCGAGATCCCGGTAGCGGAACCCCTTCCTGTGGAGCCGCTCGATCGTGGCGACGACCTGGTTCGCTTCTTCGATGTCGGTCTCGGCACGGAAGGCCACCACGTCGGCCCCGGCCGCCGGGCGCCGGGCCCGCATCCGCTTCGGGAGCCTCCCCTCGATCGACTCCGCGAACGCCGCCGCGGCCTTGACGATGCCGCGACGGCTGCGCCGGTTCGTCCCCAGAGTGAGCTGGGCCGCGCGCCGGCGGCGCTTCGTGAAGCCGACGATGTTCGCCACGTCCGAGCCCCGCCACTGGTAGATCGACTGATCGTCGTCGCCCACCACGCAGAGCTCCACCGGGCGCCGGGCGAGGATGCGGATGAGCCGCTCCTGGGCCGGGTTGATGTCCTGGTACTCGTCGACCAGCAGGTGCCGGAGCGGGCTGCAGACGCGCTCCCGCGCTACCGGGTCGGTCTCGAGCACCGCAACCGCCTCGGAGATCAGCCGGCCGAAGGTGAGGAACCGGAAGCGGTCGAGGGCGTCGAGGTAGGCGCGATAGCTCTCGCCGAACGGGGTACCGGCGAGATCCTCGACCGCGATCAGCTCGTTGGCGACGACGTCCGCGGAGCGAAGGAAGTGGCCGATCGCCTTCCCGCGCCTCTCCGTCAGCTCGCCGAGTTTCAACTCGTAGTAGTGCCGCGAGAGGAAGCCGACGTGCCGGTTCTCGTCGAGCACGTCGTGGTTGCCGTAGCGCGGCACCCACTCGAGGAGCACCCGGTGGCAGAAGCCGTGGATCGTGCCCACGAACATCGGCCCCAGGCGGTCGCGCGCCTCCTCGCCGAGACGCTCCGCCACCCGCCGGACGATCCGCTCCTTGAGCTCCGCCGCGGCCTTCTCGGTGAAGGTGAAGGCGACGATCGCCGCCGGCGCCACCCCCTCCTCCACCAGCGCCGCCACCCGGCGCGCCATCGACTCGGTCTTCCCCGAGCCGGCGCAGGCGATGACCTGGAGATCGCTGCCCCGGTGGGCGACCACCTTCTTCTGGTCCGGCGAGAGGCGAATCGCGGCCGTCATGACGGATCAGGACTCCGCGAGCACCGCAGCTAGGTGCTCCCTGGTTTCTGGATCTTCGCACCAGATGTAGGCGCCGCGGATCGGCCGGGTGAGGAGGATCCGATATCCGCGCACCGATCGGCGCAGCAGTTCCGCGTGGGCCGGCCCCTCGATTCCCGCCCTGGCTTCGCGTTTGGCAGCGGCGAGGGACTTGCGCCAGGCCGTTTCGTGGACGTGATCGATCTGCACGACCCAGCGGTCGCGGCGCCAGACGAGGTCGCTCAGCCAGAGCAGGCCGATGTAGTCGAAATCGAAACCTCGGACGACGTAGGGGCAGCCGACCTCGGACAGAACGTCCGCCTCGAGCGGGCTCGCCTCGGGCGCCTGGACGAAGAGCGTGTAGTCGAGGTTCGGTGCGTAGTTCCAGACCCGAGCCCAGGTTCGCTTGCGCCCCTCGCGTCGATAGTGAATGCAGAAGTCGCGCTCGGATGCCGGGAGACGGTGCGGGAGAGTGACATCTTTGGTCTTCCACTCCCGCCCGTACGCCGCCACGAGCCGAACGCTCCGCCCGGCCTCGACGTGCGGACGGAGCGCCTCGTCGAGGGCCCCTGGATCTTCGACCAGTTCGAAGGTGAAACCGCGCCGGCCGGGAGCCTCCCGCCAACGAGATGGACTTCCGGGGTGAGATTCTCCGGCCAGCAGACGTTCGACCCACTCGACATACTCCTTCGAGCCCGCACACCGGAACTGGGCGCCGGCGAGGCTGATCTTGGGCAGCACCGTCGCGCCGTGTTCCCGGGCGTAGTCGATCACCGCCTCCTCGGTCGTGGTCTCGTTGTCGCGGAAGCTCTGCTCCGGGTCGAAGAAGAGGATGGCCAGCCGTGAGGCGCGCAGGATGTGCCAGACCTGCGGCCCGGCGTGGAACGACCAGCCGGAGTGGCTGTTTCCGGCGCCACCGGGCACCGTGGGGTCGATGAGGGCGTGGGCTTCGTCGACCACCGCGACGGCGATCGAGTCGTCTTCGATCCGCGTCGTCCCGCCCTGACGCCGCCAGCGGTCGAGGTTCTGCCGCCACTCCTCCATGCGGGGCGGGCGGCCCCGGTCCTTCTCACGCCTCACCCAGCGGCCGTCGAGCCCGGGGTTGAACTCGTTGGCGGGGACGACCACGCCGCTCGCACCGAGGTGCTTCCCGTACCGTTCGAAGACCGCCTTCCAGTTCGTCTTCTGGGAGCTGCTGGTGGTGACGAAGACGAGGTCGCCTTCGTAGTCGCCACTGCGGGCGAGAGCTGCCCAGAGCCGGGCGGCGAGTACCGATTTGCCAGAACCGGGGGGCCCTTCGACGAAGAGAACCGCCTTCCCTCCGTCGCCGGCCTGCAGGAGGTTCTCGGCGGCCTGGAGGCAGAGCTCGAATCCGGCCCGCTGGTGGTCGAGGAGGACGAGCGCGTCACGCGAGTCGAGGAGCGTCGCGGCGAGCGCGCGTACGAAATCGCGATCCTGTCTGTAGACGCCCGCGGAGAACGAGCGGGCAAAACCGGGATCTGGTTTGCGAAGCCGGTCGCGGAGGAACTCGGGGAGCCGCTGTTCGAGGTCGTTCGACGAAACCGTGAAGAGAGGGCATTCGGAAACGAGACCGTCGTGAGGGGCAGCCGAGTAGGCTCGGGCGTCGTTCGCCGCGGTCATCCAGGCGAGCCCGGATACCTCGGCCCGATGCTCGAGTACGGTGCTGTGAAAACGCTGGCAGTACTCGGCATAGCCGCGTACCTGCTCGCTCGGGTGGAGCATCGGTCTCCCCTGGTGGAGGACGAGGCCGGGGCGTGGCCCCGGCTGATCACCGGCGATGTCCCAATGTTTGAGCTCGACCATCAACGCGACCGGAGCCGATTCACCCCGACCCAGCAACACCATGTCGCACCAGGAAGAGGCCGCGGGCAGCCGGTATTCGAGAGCCAGATTGCCGCTGCGCGAACCGAGCTGAACGTGGAAGCCGCCGAGATCGGCGCGCTTGAAGGTCTGTGCCACGAGCGGGAGCGAGGCCCGCCACGCTTTGACCTCTTCCTCTCCAAAACGCCCGGTTTCGTCTTGCAGGCGATCCGCAAGGGTCGACATCCCGGATCCGGCCAACTCGATGAACTCGCGGATGGTCAGAAGCACGACGACGTCACTCCTCTGGAACTGGCTTCGTTGCCTTCTTTTCACTCGGCGGAGCGAGGTTGAGCATCTCTGCCACCTGCTTCGCAGCCTCGGAGCGGCGACCTCGGCCGCCGCCGAGAACACCGTGGATGCTCCATGGAGTCGGCTTGGTTCCCTGGTGGTTCTTCACATTGGGATTCACCTCTGCCGCTCTGGCGATCAGGAACTTTTCGAGCTCGTTGATCGAGGTCTTGTTCGCCTCACCTTTCGCCACGGGGTGTGCCACCAGGTAGAGGAAGAGCTCGTCGTTCTTGTGGCTCTTCAGGTAACTCTCGACTTTCTTGCGAGTGTCCAGCGTGAGGCATTCCGTCTCGAAGCCCTTCTTCGTCTGTCCGACGTAGACCGGAATGACCTTCCCTCGCCGCTTGAGAGATTTTGCGACATAGATGTAGCAGCCCACGGGCCGGACCTTCTGCTTGAGCTTGAGCGCAGCGTTGATCGCAGCGCTGATCGCAGCTCGGGTTTTCGCGATGTCGATCGTCGACTTCTCGACCGTGACGTGGATCGGTTTCAGGATGCGAAACTCGGGCATAACCCCTCCTTTACGTACCTGCCTGTTCCATCACGGGATGCACACGGTGTGCACGGCGCGACACCGCCGACTGATTCCTGGAAGATTCACCCTGGACCTCGCATCAGGAGCTCGCTGAGCGAGCGGTTGACGTAGTAGCTCGACCGCCCCACTTTGCGCTTCTCGAGGAATCCGCCAGCGGTGAGCTCTTCGAGGTAGCGCGTGGCGGTGAGACGGCTCACGTCGAGATCCCGCTCGACGAGGGCGATCCGCGTGTACGGGTGGTGGAAGAGGTTGTCGAGCAGCGCCTGGCTGTAGAAGCGGTAGCGGGCGTGGAGGCGGAGCCCGAGATCGTGCCGCAGCTCCCGGATGGCGTGCGCCATCCCGACCCCTTCTCGCGCCGCGGCTGCGACCGCGGTCAACAGATAGACGACCCACTCCTCCCAGGCGTCGTCCTCTCGCACTGCCTGGAGGAGGCAATAGTAGTCGGCCTTCGTGCGCTCGAGCGGACGGCTCAGGAAGAGGGTCGGCGCGGCGAGCAGCCGCTCTTGGACGAGGAAGAGGAGATTGACGATGCGGCCGGTGCGGCCGTTGCCCTCGGCGAAGGGGTGGATGCTCTCGAACAGGTGGTGCTGCACGGCCATCCGGACGAGCGGGTCGGCCGCGAAGGTCTTCGCACCGCTTGCGAATCGCTCGAACGCCGCCATGAGACCGGGGATCGCGGCGGGCGGCGGCGTGTCGAAGGTCCCACCCGTTCCATCTCGGACCGTGGTTGCCTCCCGGCGCCGGAAGCCCTCTTGGTCGCCCACGAGCGCCGCCTGGAGGCGTGCGATCAGTGCGCTCGTCAGATGTCGGTTTTCGCTCAGCCCGGCGAAACCGGCCGCGAGCGCGCGTTCGCAGCGTGCCACCGCTTTGGCCGCGGGCGAGCCGGGCTCGTCGGGGAAGGTCGCCTGACGGAAAAGCTCGTCGGGCGTGACGACGATCTCCGCGATCGCCGAGCTCGCCCTCGCCTCGAGCAGGCCGAAGGTCCGGACGAGGATGCTCTCGGGAAGCGCAGCTGCCACCCCTTTGAGCTCACCGAGCTGCCGGTTCGCCTCGGCCAACCGCTTGAGCACGGGAGGCGTCTCGAAGCGCTCCGGTCGCAGCTGGTCGAGGGCAGGTAACGGCGGCATCGGATCGGTGGGCCGAGAACCTCGTGTATAAATTACCGGCCGATCATATGCATATTGATGTCGTTGCGCCAAGACGCCTGGGGCGACATGGGGAGGAAGTCGGTAGGGGCGGGTTTCAAACCCGCCCCGACATCACCCCGATGGCGGCCGGCGGCGGCAGAACCCGCGTGGATGCCATCCGGATCGGCGCCAGCTGGGCGGCCGGCACCGGTAGGGGCGGGTTTCAAACCCGCCCCGACATCACCCCGATGGCGGCCGGCGGCGGCAGAACCCGCGTGTGCCATCCGGGGCGGTGCCAGCTGGGCGGCTGGCGTCGGCAGGGGCGGGGTTCAAACCTGCCCCGGCATCATCCCGATAGCGGCTGGCGTCGGTAGGGGCGGGTTTCAAACCCGCCCCGGCATCATCCCGATAACGGCCGGCCGGCCTCAGCCCCCGCCTTTCGGGGCCCTGGCCGCGGTGTGGAGGGCGGTGACGAGCGCGGTGACGGCGGTCTGGGCGGCGGCGGCGAGGGCGGTGCGGTCGTCGGGGGCGAAGGGGGCGGTCGGGAGCGGCTCGCCGATCGTGACCCGAATGTGGCCGGGGCGGCCGCGGATGGTGCGGGCGGGCAGGGCGTTGCCGGAGCCGTCGATGCCCACCGGCACCACGGGCGCGCCGGCGTCGAGGGCCGCGGCGAAGCCGCCGCGGCGGAAGGGGCGCACCTCGCCGTCGCGGCCGCGGGTCCCTTCCGGGAAGGTGACGACGAGCTCGCCTGAGCGCACGAGCGCGGCCGCCTCGCCGATGCTCGTCCGCGCCGTCTGGTGGGCCTGGCGGTCGAGGAAGACCATCCCCATCGCCCGGATGTAGAGGCCGAGGAACGGGATCCGCGCGAGCTCGCGCTTGGCGACGAAGCGGAGCGGGCGGGGGATCGCGGCGAAGAGGACCGGGATGTCCACGTACGAGGTGTGGTTGGCGACGACGAGCGCGCCGGAGAGGCCGGCGAGCCGTTCGCGCCCGGTGACCGTGAGCCGCTGGCAGTCGAGGGCGAGCA
>Ga0255343_1002016_pt1 | contig 25108 bp, 25 predicted proteins | sample wastewater_treat_4_FD_192413 | JGI IMG/M metagenome (GOLD analysis project Ga0255343, IMG submission 192413) | Wastewater microbial communities from Lulu Island WWTP, Vancouver, Canada - plant16 | ecosystem: Engineered > WWTP > Wastewater > Unclassified | place: Canada: Vancouver, British... | reverse complement strand
TAATGAAGATACTTTATTGAATAATGTGGCTAGCATAATAAAAGTAGTCCTTGGCTTGCTGGGTACCATTTTTGTCATCTTAATGATTTATGCTGGCATTCTGTGGATGACCGCTGGCGGTAATGATACACAAGTTAAAAAAGCACAAAACATTATTCAACGAGCGGTTATTGGCCTGATTATTGTTGTCCTAGCCTATGCTATTACTTACTTCATATTTAAGGAACTCGGAGGATTAGGGCCAGCCTAAAATAAAACCCCGCTATTACTAGCGGGGATAGACAGTGGTTATTTGTTAACAATAACCACCGCCTTTTGTCCGGCAGAAATCTGCCGGATTATTGTTGCCCGTTGGTTGTTTCCCCAGCCAACGGTAAAAACTAAGGTCCCCACAGGTACCCTAGCCTCAACGAGGCTGGCTTCCCCGGGGTTCAAAATTATTCCAGCGAATGGACCATCCAAAACGACGATCCGATAATCACTAGCATTCACTAGTCTTGCCAAAGTGGTGCCGAAGATAGCTTGGCCCATTACCTGATTAGCTAAGTCAAGCCAGGCTTGACTAGTCTCGGGAGTTGTGGCTTCACGGGCCTTTTGCAAATAATAGGCCCGTAAATTTGTCCAGTCTTGGTCACCCCTCAACTGGATCCAATTCTCAGCAGGTAGGACGCCTTTCGCGTCAACAGCTAAAATCTGTTGACCGTTGGCGTCCAGCCCAACCTCCACTCTGGCCGTATTGCTGCTACAAGCAGCAATAACTAGAGCAATAATCACTAGGGCGATAAAAAAGTATGGGCGTCTCATTTAACACCTCCTTATATTTTATGATTTTTAAGTACTATAATAGTAAAATAACACATAAAGTTAATTTTGTCAATAATTGACAAAGCTGCAATTTCTGAGATAATTAACTTATGCTAGTTTAGATTAAACTAGCTTTTTTTATCACTATATCATTTTCTATGTCTGAATTAATGAATGCCATTAAACTTATCTGCGAGGAAAAAAACCTCAATTATGAAGCAGTTATTGAGGCTATTGAATCAGCCCTAGCTGCCGCTTATCGTAAAGACTATGGCGACAAAAATCAAAACATTAAAGTTAAATTTAATGAGGATTTATCTAAGATCAAAGTCTATGATGTTAAAACGGTAGTAGAAGATATGCCTCTCCCAACCTTTAACGCTCCGCTAACCTTAAAGAGCTTACAAGAGTCAACAGTAACTATAGATCCAGAAGCAGCTAAAGAATTAACCACCATTCGTGAAGATCAACCGCCGACAGAAATCCGTGACGAAAATGGTGAAATTATTAGAAAATTTAATCCTAAAACAGAAATTCAACTTAGCGAAGCTAGACTAATTAAACCGAATGCTAAAGTGGGCGATGAAATCATTACCGAGCTACCAGCTCATACTGAATATGGCCGTATGGCTGCCCAGACTGCTAAACAAGTAATCATCCAGAAATTACGAGAAGCTGAGCGCGATATGATTTATGAAGATTTTAAAGATAAAGAAAAAGAAGTAATTAGTGGAATTGTCCAGCGCCGTGAAGGCCATAATGTTTTAGTAGATGTAGGGAAAACTGTTGGCATTATTCCACCCCAGTACCAAATACCTAGCGAAAATTACCGCCCTAATAGCCGCATTAAAGTCTTTGTAGAAGAAGTTCGAGTAAGCAATCGAGGGCCAGAAATTATTTTGTCTAGAACAGCTGACGAAATTCTTAGTAAGGTTTTTTATCTCGAAATTCCAGAAATATCTAACGGTCTAGTAGATTTAAAGGCAGTCGCCCGAGAAGCTGGCAGTAGGTCTAAGGTAGCAGTAGCCGCTAACAGTGAGAATGTTGACCCTATTGGTTCTTGTGTTGGTCAACGAGGTTCGCGAATCCAAACTATAATTAATGAAGTTGGTGGTGAAAAAATTGACATTATTGAATACAGTGATGATCCCAGTAAATTCATTGCTAATGCTTTAGCCCCAGCAAAAATTGAACAAGTAGAGCTTGACTATGAGAATAAACAAGCAACAATTACTGTTGATCCAGAACAATTATCATTAGCCATTGGCCGAGATGGCCAAAATGTCCGCCTAGCCGCTAAGTTAACTGGCTGGCATTTAGATATCGTCAGTTCAGCGGATAAAACAAACAAAACTCCGACCAAAGAAACTAGCAAGAAAGAAAAGACTAATAAAACTAAAGTCATTTCAAAGGAAAAAGCTAAAAAAGTGACTAAAAAAACCAGTACTTCTGCCTCTAAAACCAAAAAAACTGCTAAGAAATAAACAAAATTTATGCTTTTCTTCCGCTATGGTGAAGAAAGTTTTCAGATTCAGCGGGATTATAAACAGCAACTAAGAGAATTAGATTCTAATACTGTTGCCAGCCTGCAGTCTTTTAATATACCTGAAACAGATTGGTTAGAACTTAATAACAGTCTTAACAATCCATCACTTTTTCAGTCTACTAAGATTATTACTCTTAATAATTTATTGAGTGGCAAAAATTCAATAGTAGAAAATGGATTAATTAATGAATTAAAAAAAGAAACAACAATAATTGAGTCGCCATCTATCTATTTGTTTATTAATGACTATAATCTAGGAATGAAATATCTGGCGGGAAAACAACTGCCGGTAATCCTAGGAGGTGATGGGCGAACGAAACCACTTAATAAAAATGAGCAAGAATTATTTTTACTTCTTACTCAGAAGGCTAAATTAGTAAAATATTATCCAAAACTAAAAGGACTGGGTGCAGAAAAATTCTTAGAGCAGCTTATTAAAGAAAGAAATATAGAGCTTACTCCAGCTGCTAAAAAATTATTATTAGAACTAACTGGTGGTAATTTCTGGCAGATTTATCACGAGCTTAATAAATTAGCCAACTATATTGCTGGTAGTGACCACAAAAAAGTCGTTGATGCTGATGATGTTAATCTTTTAGTAAATAACACCACCAAACATTTATTTGAATTTATAGAGGCCTTTTGTAACCAAAAATTAGCCCAGACAACCAAATTAATTGAAGAGATTTTTAACAATGAAGACAGTATTGCCACTTTCTTAGCCCTACTTAATCGACAAGTACTCCAATTTTTAGACATCAAAACCCGCCTAGAGGCAGGACAATCTTTAATAGAAATTGAAAAATCACTTAACCTACCCAAAAGTGTGAGTCAAAAATTAATTAATCAAGCCTCAAAACTAAAAAGAGACAGTTTAATTCAATTATTAGACAATTTAACAAAATTTAATTGGTCAACTAAACAAAGCCATGGAAATGAGGCATCTCTTTTTACTCTTCTTACTATAGCTCACGCTAAATAATTATTTACGAAGGGGGACTACAATATATTGATATTCATTACTACCGGGTAGGGTTATTTCACATGCACTAATACCATCAATTATTTTGAATAAAACCTGATTAGTTGGAAGGATATTAAGGCAATCTAATAAATAGCGATAATTTAAGCGGATAGAGTTATCTTTACCATTTATTTGGGCAGCTAATTTTGCCTGATGACTTCCAATTTGTCCTGACACAGCTTCAATTATTATTTCTTGCTGATCAGCATTAATAGTCAAATCAACGGCATTAGAATTGGCGCTAAAAATGGAGGCCATTTTTATGGCTCTTAAAAATTCTCCTCGGTCAATAGTTATTTCAGTTTTAAAATCAGTAGGAATAACTTGAATATAATCAGGATAATGTCCTTCAATTAAACGGGACACTATCTCTATTCCTTGATAAACAAATAAGACTTGATTGTCAGCGATATGTATCTGTATTTGATCACTATCTTCAGTTAATTCATCATTGGAAAAATTAATAATTCTTGCTAATTCCTGCATGGTCTTAAAAGGAACAATAATTTTAAGTCCTTCTGAATCTAGAGTGCCAAAATCTAGATGAAAATTAATTTCTTTTTTAGCTAAACGGAAACTATCTGTAGATACTAGATTGATATATTTATTATTAATATCGAATAAAACCCCAGTTAATTCTAGCCGATTATCAGTAGGATTAATGGCAAATAAAAGTTGATTAAGGGCCAACTTTAAATCAGAAACAGCTAAAGTGAGACTGATTTTTTTATCAATTTGAGGAATTACTGGAAAATCTTCAGCATTTTGTCCTTTTATAATAGTATTGTATTTTTTACAATTAATTTTTAAATCTTGTTTATTTATTAATTGAATATCAATTTTTTCGTTAGGCAAAAGAGCAATATAATCACTAAAAATTTTAGCATCTATAGCAATTCCTCCTTCTTTATTAACTTTACCTCTAATTTGCTTAGTGATGCCTATTTCTAAGTTAGTAGCTGCTAAAGTAATAATATTATCTTTTGCTTTAATTAAAATATTATTTAAAATAGGCATACTAAGATTTTTTTCGGCAATATGGCTAACAATGGTTAATCCTTGATGTAAATTTTTTTGAAGAATAGTTAATTGCATAATAATTATTTTAATATAGATTATATTATTAATAATAGCTGGAAAAAAGTTGATAAGTCTTTTTTACGTATAATATTAGTTAAAAATATTAGTATTTGAATTGTGGATAAAGAGAGAAATTATTGTTAATAACAAGTATATAAATTAATTAAAAATTTTTAGTCAGTGGATAAATAAAAGTTATAAACTATTTAATCACAATTAATACACCGAAGTAATTGATTGAGATATTTGTTCAATATCTTGTCTAATTTTAGAATTATTTTGAATATCTCGCTCAATTTTCGCACAAGCATGCATCGCAGTAGTATGGTCTCGTCCACCTAATTCTTGACCAATAAAAGGGAAAGAAGCATCCATTCTGGTTCTTAATAAATACATAGCTATTTGTCTGGGGATAACCAATTCTTTTTTACGGCTACTGCCGGTAAGTTCAGATAAATTTAGGTTATAAAAATTAGCCACCGCTTCTAATATTTTTTGGGGAGTAGATAGATTATTAGCTTGAATGGAAATAAAAAAATCTTTTAGTACTTGCTTGGCGATAGATAAATCTGGTTCACAATTATGGAATTGGCAGAAACCAATAATTCTATTAAGTGCTCCCTCTAGTTCACGAATATTATTACTAATATTCGTGGCAATGTATTGAATAATTGATTGGTCTAAGGGAAAGTTTTTCTGTTGGCATTTAGAATTTAAGATAGCCATTCTGGTTTCTAAATCAGGTTGCCCAATATCAGCAACCATACCCCATTCAAAACGCGTAATAAGACGAGCCTCTACAGCTTTCATATTTCTCGGTGAACGGTCAGAAGTAATAACTATTTGTTTATTGGCTCGGTGGAGCTGATCAAAAGTATAAAAAAATTCTTGTTGGGTACCATCTTTGCCAGCCATAAATTGTATGTCGTCAACTAGTAATAAGTCTACATTTCTGTAGACACTCTTAAAAGTATTACCCTGTCCATGATAGACGGCATCAACATAATCATTAGTAAATTTTTCTGAGGTAACATATAGGACTTTTTTACCAGATTTGAGTACTTCATGACCAATAGCTTGGAGAAGGTGAGTTTTACCTAAACCGACGCCACCATAGATAAAAAGAGGGTTATATGTTTCTCCGGGTTGGCGGATAGCTGCCCATGAAGCGGCATGAGCTAATTCATTATGTTTACCTACGATAAAGGTTTCAAAAGTATATTTAGGATTAAGACCAGCTGCCAGGCAAAGTGATTCATCTTTTGAGGGGTTAGTTTTATAGGCCTTATTCTCTTTTTCTTCAGGAGGGTCAGGAGCAAGAAAATTGCTTTTAGCTTCCTTGGGCTTAGTTTTGATAATATATTTTATCCCTTTAAGCTTATTACCGGTAACTTTATAAAAAGTTTTAGTAATATCTTTGGAAAATTTATTTTCAAACCAAGCCTGAGTGAAGGCATTAGGAACACCAATAGTTAAAATGTCATCTTGATAATCAAAAATAAAAGAATTCTTAAACCAGGTGGTAAAACTGGCTTTAGACATGTTCAGTTCAGCTTCACTAAGGATAGCTTGCCAAATTTGTTCTAGGGAGGAGTGATCCATAGATGGGGGCTTATTTTGATTTTATTATAACAGGCTTATTTTTTTCGGCAACCCATTAAAAAGTTGATAACTTTGTTGATAAAATGTGGATAATAAAATCATTATAAGTATTGACCAAGGTTTAATAAACTGATATGCTTTTGCCAGGCTATATCACTAAAAGGAGTCTTTTTAATTTTTGACAATATGCCGAAACGAACTTATCAACCTAATAATTTACGAGCTAAGAAGAAGCATGGTTTTTTAGAAAGAATGATGACTAAAAGTGGTCGTAGTGTTTTACGTCGCCGCCGTAATAAGGGGCGCCAGAGATTAACCAAATAGTTCTTGGTTAATCTTGTTCTATGCTTAAAAAACAAAATCGTTTAACCAAGAAGAAAGATTTTGACCGTCTTTTTAGATCAGCCGAGGCTAAATATTATGGTAAATTGTTGGGTGTTAGAATAGTGGCTAATGGATTAGATTATAATCGCTTTGGCTTTGTCGTTAGTCGTCGTTACTGTCATTTAGCCGTAGAACGTAATTTAATTAGGCGTCGTTTAGCAACCATAGTAGAAGAAAATTTATCCAAGATGGTTGGAGGCCACGATATTGTGATTGTTGTTATTGCTCCCTGGCCCCTTTTAAAGTTTATTGACTTAAGACAAGAGTTAATTAATGCTTGGAAAAAACTAAAATTAATAGTATGATAAGGGTTATTAAGTTCTTAGAGCAAATTGTAATCAATTTAATAATTGCTATTATTTCAGGGTATCAAAAAACCTTGTCACCAGATCATGGTTGGTTTAAAAAGTATTTTCCTTATGGCTGTTGTCGTTTTCGGCCAACCTGTTCAGAATATGCCCAGGCGGCCCTAAAAAAATACGGCTTAATCAAGGGAAGTCTAATATCTATTAATCGCATCTTACATTGTCATCCCTGGTCCTCGGGTGGTTGGGATCCAGTTCGCTAATTTTTATGAAGCATTTATTTACTATTCTTTTTTATCAGCCAGTACTCAATCTTCTGGTTTGGTTTTATAATATTTTGCCTGGTCATGACATGGGGATAGTTATTATTGCTCTAACAATCCTGGTTAAGTTAATTTTGTGGCCACTTTCTCAGAAGTCGTTAAAGTCGCAACAGGCCATTAATCGTCTTCAGCCAAAAATTAAAGAAATTCAAAATAAATATAAAAATGACAAGGAAAAACAGGGTCAGGCCCTAATGGATCTTTATCGTCAAGAAAAGGTTAACCCCGCCTCTTCTTGTTTGCCCCTTTTAATTCAGTTGCCACTATTATGGGCGGTGTTTATGGTTTTTCGTGATGGTCTTTCTAACCAGTCGCTATCATTGGTCTATCCATTTATTAGTAGACCAGAATTGTTAAAAACTACATTTTTTGGTATAATAGATTTAGCTAAACCAAATGAAATTTTGGCAGTAGCTACAGGATTAGTTCAATTTTTTCAGAGTAAAATTTCGGCTCATTATACTATGCCTGCTAATACTGGTAATGGCCGGGCAGATAATCTTACGGCAATGATGAGCAAGCAGATGATATTTATGATGCCCATTATGACAGTTATAATCTGTTGGACTCTACCGAGTGGTTTAGCAATGTATTGGTTGTTTTCTAGTCTCTTTACAATTTTTCAGCAGCTTTATTGGTTTAAAAAGACTCCTAAGTCAAATTAAATATTTCTATGATCAATTATAAAAATATACTGAAGCAAACTTGGCAGATAACCATTAAAAATCGATGGTTATGGGTAATGGGTTTATTTGCTGCTTTGCTTAGTAATGTCAATCAATATACCAGTTTATTAAATGCTTTTGATGGAAGTGGCTGGTCTAGATTTTTGAACTCTCTTTCTGTTTATTGGAATTATGGTTTATCTTTGATTAATATTTCCTCTCATAATCCTTTACTTTTATTACTGTGTTTATTAGCTTTAGTATTAATTATTGGTTTATTGTTTCTTGCTGTTAATAGTCAGATTGTATTAGTCCAGAAAATACAGCATAGTATAAAATCTGAAGGGAAGAAGTCCCTACCTCTTCCCCGGGTAAGTTTTTGGCAACAGATCAAAAATAATTGGCCAATTTTTTGGCCGACAGTAGGTATTATTGTTACTGTTAAATTAATTCTATTATTTGGATTATTGATAATAAGTTTAGGCATGACAGGAGCTTATTTAATTAGACAGCCAATTATCAGCGTTTTTGTTTATATTGTATTAGTTTTACTATTCCTGGTTTTAATTTGGTTAATAGGTACCTGGGGCTTTTATTGGCTTCTACTCTTTTTGTCTGACAAGAAAAGTGATTGGTTGGCTTCAGCCAAGGAGGCTTGGCATATACTCTGTGAAAATTTATTGGCCAGCTTAGGGATTTTTATTATTGTAGTTTTAATCAATTTAGTAGTTTATTTGTTGTGGATTTTTATTATGGGTCTATTAGCTATACCTTATTCACTTTTGTCTTTACTCTTAATAAGATACCTATCATTTAGCGAAGTGCCACTTATTATTATTGCCCAGATTTTATTAATAGCCGGTTTAATGTTTGTTGTGGGCATAGTGACTGTGTTTGAATATAGTTTATGGCTTAGTTTTATAGACAAATTGCCCAATAAAAGTAACAAAAATATTATCAGAAGAGTTAGTCACGCTTTTCATCGCCAGTAAGTATAATTAAAATTTATATCTATAAAAACCCACTAAAATGTGGGTTTTTATAGATATAAACGTTGACTTCTAAGGAAAAATATTATAAAGTAAGGACAAAATAAATTTTTCCTAAAGGATTATAATCATTTTTATGAATATTACAGAATTAGCACGTCGCCTTAGGGTTTCACCTCAAGAGTTAAGAGATACGTTGCCTAAGATTGGTTTTGATATTGGTCAAAAGGCTATTAAGATAGATCAATATTTGGCTCAACGTATTATTAGGGAATGGCCACGACTGACTCGTGACTTAAAAAATCGTGAGGAGCGAGAGCGACAACAAGAAGAAGCAGTAGCCACAGCTCGAGCTGAAAGGCGAGTAGTTAAAATAGGTCCAGTCATCACCGTTAAAGACCTGGCCAATGTTTTTGGTTTGCCAGTAAATCGTATTTTGACTGAATTAATGCAGAATGGAATATTTGCCTCACTTAACGAGAAGATAGATTTTGATACAGCAACTATTATTGGTAGTGAATTAGGAATAGGAGTAGTGGCTTCTGAAGAAGAAGCGATGGATAATGATATTAATGAATTAAAAGAAGCAGAAAATATATCTGGTTCTAATAATTTAATAGTTAGGCCACCAATTGTTGTGGTAATGGGTCATGTTGATCATGGAAAGACTCAATTATTAGATGCTATTCGTCATACTGATGTAGTAGCAACTGAGGCTGGAGGTATTACTCAACATATTGGAGCGTATCAGATTAGTCGTAAAGATAAGGAGGTTACTTTTGTAGATACTCCAGGCCATGAAGCTTTTACCGCTATGCGTAAACGAGGAGCTAAAGTGGCTGATTTAGCTATTTTAGTAATAGCAGCTGATGATGGAATTAAGCCGCAGACTATTGAAGCTTATCGAATTATTAAAGAGGCTAAGATTCCTTTTGTAGTCGCTATAAACAAAATTGATAAACCAGAGGCTAATGTTGACAGAGTGAAGCAGGAGCTAGCTAATGAACTTGGCCTTGTACCCGAGGAGTGGGGTGGTAAGGCAATTATTTGTTCAGTTTCAGCTAGATATGGCCAGGGAATAGATGAGCTTTTGGATACTATTTTATTGTTAGCTGATTTGAACGCCGAGGCTCGATTAGCTGATCCTCTAGCTAAGGCAGTGGGGACTATTATTGAGTCTCATATAGATAAAGGGGAGGGGCCAGTAGCTACCGTTTTAGTCCATAATGGGACTTTAAAGATTGGCGATAATCTGATGTGCAATCAACAATATTATGGTAAGGTACGTGCTTTAAAAGATTATCGTGGTCAGTTAATCCAAGAAGCTGGTCCATCTACTCCAGTAAAGGTTATTGGCCTTAGGGCAACACCAGAAATTGGTGATATAGTAAGGGTAGAATCTGTAGAACATAGAAATAAAACCAAAATAATTGCCAAACAAGAAAATCAAGCCATCATTACTAAAGTGCAGGATGATAATTCTTTTAAAGGGACCCCAATTAATTTAGTGATAAAAACTGATGTTTATGGTAGTGGCGAGGCCATTGAGGAGTCTCTTTTAAAGTTAAATAATGAAGAGGTAGCCGTTCGAATTATTTATCGTGGGCTAGGAAATATTACCGAAGGAGATGTTGTCAGGGCTGCAGCTAATCAGGCTAAGGTTATTGGTTTTAATGTTGGAGTAAATGCCCAAGTTGAAGATTTAGCTAGAGACAAGGGGGTACTTATTGAAAGATATCAAATTATTTATGATTTGATAGATAAGGTTAGACAAGATATGCAGGCCCTAATGAAGCCAGAGATTAAACGAATAAATTTAGGGCAGGTTAAAGTGTTGGCAATTTTTAAACAAGAAGGAATGACTCAAATAGTAGGAGGCAAAGTCATAGAGGGCACTATTCGGGCCGATAGTCTATTGGAAGTTGTCCGGGGTGGGGAGGTTATTGGTCAAGGTAAATTAGTCCATTTGCAAGCCGGGCGGCAAGAGGTTAAAGAGGTTGTTACTGACCAAGAATGTGGTCTTCAGATAGAAAGCTTGGAAGTGCTTAAAGTAGGAGATATTTTACGGATTTATCGTGAAGATGAGGTTTTTAAAAAGATGTAATTTATGATTCATAATTTTAAACGCGCCAATAAAACCCTGCAACGAGAGATAGCCGATTTAGTTAATAAATTAATAGAATTTCCCGGAGGTTTATTATCTATTACTTATACCAGTTTAAATGCTGATTGTTTAGAAATGAAAGTTGGAGTATCTGTACTTCCAATTAATTTGCGTGGTACAGCCTTAAGGAAATTAAGAAAGAAGTCGGCAGAAATTGCTAAATTTTTAGCTAAAAAATATCAATTGCCACGAATACCTAGAATTATTTGGTTAATTGATGATTCGGCTGAAGAGGCGGACCATCTTAATTATTTAATCAATAAATTATCAAGCTGATTTTATATGGATAAAGTGGAAGCTCTTAAGGCCTGGTCGTTAATGCGTGAAGCCAAAAATTGGCTTATAGCTACTCATTTTAATCCAGACGGTGATGCCCTGGGGTCAGTTAATACATTTTTAGAGCTAGCTGCCGCTATGAATAAGCCAGTAATGGCTTATTGTGCTAGTGCTCCTGATGACAAGTTTGGGTTTTTATCCAGAATTAACCAGTTAGCAAACAAGATAACTAAAGAGCAATTTGATGAATTCGACCTCATTATTACAGTAGATTGTGCCACAGCTAGCCGTAGTAAATTAAAAGAGTGGTTATTTAGTCGCTCTGCTAATCAAATAGTTATTGAATTTGACCACCACGAGCGACAAGAAGATTATGCCGATATAAGTTTTAAGGAAAGTGGGGCGGCTGCTACAGTAGAGATAATTTATAATTTTCTGTTAGCTAATGACTGGCCTATTAATGCGGAAATGGCCAAATCAATTCTGACTGGCCTATTAACCGACACTGGTAATTTTTTATATTCTAATACTAACGATAAAATTGCTAAAATAGCGGCTAAAATGATGTTAATAGGGGCAAGGTTGCCTAAAATTGTAAGGCAGACTGTAACTAATAAAAATTTAGCAGTTATGCATTTATGGGGTTTAGTTTTAAGTCGTCTTAAAATTAATTATGAATATTTAGTAGCCATAGCTACAGTAAAACAAAAAGAACTATCTGAGTTTGGTTTAGGCGTTGATGATCTTACTGGTCTTACTGGTCTTATGAGTGGTCTCCAAGGAGTTAATGGTAGTTTATTATTAATAGAAACTGAGAATGGTCAAATTAAAGGAAGTTTGAGGTCTCATTTAACTAATATTGATATGTCCGAGCTGGCAAATTTTCTAGGAGGCGGTGGGCATCGTCAGGCTGCTGGTTTTTGCGTTAATGGTTCACTGGTGGAGGGAGGGGGACAAGTAATAGTATCATAGCTAATCTTTATTTATTGTGTTATACTTTTTATAAGTTAATTAATTTAAGCTATAAAAATATGGACAACATTATTAAAATTGTTAACAAAAAAATTAGGCAGATAGTTATTAGTTTAACTGTGGTTGGCATTCTGCTATTGATTCTTAGTTTTTTAACAGTTTGGACTACCTTTATGGCCAAATTAGTTATGGGGATGGTAATTCTGCTATTGGCTTATGCCTTTTTATCCACAGCTTATAGATTGTGGAAAATTCAGCAAGACATCAAAGATGTGTGGCAGATTAAAGATACAAAGATTAAATAATTAGCTTATGCCCAAAAGTAAGAAGTTCCCACGATGGATTTGGTTAGTAATTGCAATAATTATTATTGGTGGAATATTAATTTGGGTTATGAAAAATAGATCAGTACCCAATATGGATGAGTTAGGGCGAGATAATTTATATCATTATAGAAATGAGGAGCTGGGATTTAGTTTGGATCTACCGCCAGAATTTATATATTATCAAGTAGAAAGATTTAATGCGGCTGATTATACTGAAATTAGATTTTTTGTACCAACTAGTGATCCAAACTATGTTTACGAGGTTGTTCCTAGTTATGCCAAGCCAATAGTTATTAGAGTTTATTCTGAAGCTGCTTGGAATCAATTAGAAGATGATGATGAGGGGAAACAGGCTTTTGAAAAAAAGATGACTAAAAATGGTCGGGTGTATGTAATCCAATTTTGGGACCACCAGCCAAGTGATTGGCAAGATAAATGGAGCGATGATATGAAGTCGGCCATAAGTGAATCTTTAAGATAGCTATTAATATACCCGCTTTAAAGCGGGTATATTTTATTGCTTAAAATAAGAGAAATCAATTATAATATTAATATGCCGAGTGCGGATAAAAAATTAGTAGTTGTTGATGGGAATGCCGTTACCTATAGGTCATTTTATGCTATTCAGTCGGGGCTTTCTTCTAATAATCAGCCGACTAATGCTGTCTATGGTTTTTTTAGCGTTTTATTTAAGGTTATTAATGAGTTATCGCCAGATTATTTAGTGGTAGCTTTTGATAGACCTGAGCCAACTTTTCGTCATGAGTTATCTGTTGATTATAAAGCTAAAAGAATCAAGCAGCCCGAGGAGTTATATAGTCAGATTCCAATAATTAAAGAGCTGCTTACGGCCATCAATGTTCCTATTATTGAATTAGCTGGTTATGAGGCTGATGATATTATTGGAACAATTGTGAGTCATACGCCTAAAAGTATTCATAATTATATTGTCACTGGTGATAAAGATGCCTTTCAACTAGTTAACGATCATGTTAGTGTTTATTGGTTACAGCGAGGTTTGCAAAAGACGGTCATTTTAGACAGGGAAGGAGTAAAAAGAATTTTGGGCCTTGAGCCAGAACAGGTAGTAGATTATAAATCTTTACGTGGAGATGCTAGTGATAATATTATGGGAGTACCTGGTATTGGTGACAAGACAGCGGTTAGCCTTCTACAGTCATTTGGTAGCCTAGATAATATTCAAACCGCTGTAGCTGCTGGCGACAACATTAAGATAAAACCACGTTGGCGTCAACTTATTCTGGCTAATCAAGAAAGCCTAGACTTAAGCCAAAAGTTGGCCAGTATTAATTCTAATGTACCAATTAAATTTTCATTGAAAGAAGCTAAATTTACTGGTTTTGATTTTATTTTAGCTCGTCAAGCCTTTTTAAAATGGCAACTTAACAGTCTTATTCCTAGACTAGAAAAATTATCCCACTATTCTAAAAGTAGGCCGGCAGTTTTCGCAATTAGTCAATCAAGGATAATAGAAATTAATAATGTCAATGAATCAACCAACCTAGCTCATTCTTGGACCGGAAAAACCTTAGCTCTTCGTCCAGCATTTGATGGCAAGCGGATAACTAGTTTAATGCTGGCCGGTCAGAATGAGATTTATCAGTTAGTTATAGGTAAAGAAATTCAAGGTGAGCTATTTACCCCTTCCACATCTAGGAATCCAATTTTAGAACCATGGAGAACAATTTTAGAGGATAAAAATACTAAAAAAATTATCTTTCAAGCCAAAGAAGTTATTAAATTTTTATTAACTCAGGAAATTGTTTTAGAAGGCCTAAGCGGTGATCCCCTACTAGCTAATTATCTTTTACATCCCGGAGAGCGACAGATTAGCCTTATGGATATTGGTCGGCAGGTCGGTTTTGAGTGGGGAGAAAAAAGCGGTAGCCCCAAAGATGCTGCTTTTGGGGTTTTACAAATTATGGATATCCATGAGGCCTTGATAAAAGAATTAACTGATACTTACTTATTAAAAGTATATAATGAAATTGAGATTCCGCTTATTACTGTTTTAGCTAAAATGGAGCTAGCTGGTATTAAAATTAATCAAGAGGTGTTAACCAATCTAGCTCAAAAATGGCAAGACAGCTTAAATCGTTTATCTCAAGAAATTTATAATCAGGCTGGTGAAGAGTTTAATATTAATTCTCCTAAGCAACTTCAGGATATTTTATTTAAGAAGTTGGCACTTAATTCAAAGGGGCTAGATAAAACAAAAAATGGTCCCTCTACTGATGCCGATAATTTACAAAAGATTAAAGACCAGCACCCCATAGTTTCTTTACTTTTAGAGTATCGAGAAATTAGTAAGTTATTAAATACTTATGCTTTGGCTTTGCCTAAGCTTATTAGTACTAAAGATGGACGACTAAGGGCTAATTTTCATCAAGCCATAACTGCTACTGGCCGTCTATCTTCGAGTGATCCTAATCTGCAGAATATTCCTATCCGTACTGAGATGGGAAGAAAATTACGTCAAGCTTTTGTGCCCGAGCAAGGCTATAAACTAATTAGTTTTGATTATTCTCAAATAGAGTTAAGAATAATAGCTAGCTTAGCCCACGAAGATAGCATGATTGCTAACTTCTTGGCGGGTCATGACATCCATGCCGTGACAGCGGCTAAAATTAATGGGATTCCATTAGAAGATGTTACCGAAAAACAACGTCGAGCCGCTAAAGCTGTTAATTTTGGTATTTTATATGGTCAAGGACCACATGGGCTGTCTAGAGCCACTGGTCTTAGTTATGGAGCAGCTAAAGATTTTATTGAACAATATTTTACTATTTATCCTCAGATTCATAAGTATATTAATGAATTATTAATAAAAGCACGTCAGGATGGATTTGTTACTACCTTTTGGGGCCGTCGGCGATATTTGCCAGACCTATTAAGTCCTAATCCAACCCTAAGGCGAGCTGCTGAGAGAATGGCTATTAATTTTCCAGTTCAAGGTACTGCTGCTGATATTATGAAAGCAGCCATGATTAATGTAGATCATTGGCTAGAAGATAATTTCGCCTGGGTTCAGGCTAGAATAGTATTGCAAATTCACGATGAAATTTTAATTGAAGCCTCTGAGGAGTTAGTAGATAAAATTACTGCTGCTGTGCCACCCTTAATGACAGAAATAATTGCCTTACCGGTACCATTAGTAGTTAGTACTAAGGTAGGTAATAGTTGGGCTGAATTATAAGTATGATTAATTTGAAGGATTATTCCAATAAAAAAATAGCAGTTTTAGGGCTAGGAACAGAAAATGAAGCACTCATCCTATGGTTAGCTAGGCAGAGCTTACCATTAGACTTATCTATTTATGACCGGCGTGAAGCAACTTTATTAGGAGATAAATCAGAAAAAATTAATCATTTAGCTAGTAATTTATCCATAAAGTGGCAATTAGGCCGTAAATCATATAGGTCATTGAATGATTATGATGAACTTTGGCGTTCACCGGGCTGGCCCATTTTTTGTCCCCAGGTTCAAGAAGCTATACGGCATGGTTCTTATTTAAACAGTCCAATGAATTTATTTTTTGAGTTTTGTCCTACTAAGAACATCATTGGAGTTACCGGTAGCAAGGGGAAGGGGACAACTGCTAGCTTAATTTATGACATTTTAAAGTTAGCTGGTTGGCCAGTCTTTTTAGGGGGTAATATTGGTGTACCGCCATTTGCCTTTTTTGATCAACTAAATAAGGATTCATGGGTGGTTTTGGAGTTGTCTAGTTTTCAGCTAGAGGATTTAAGATTTAGTCCCCATATTGCTGTTATTACCAATCTTTATAAAGAACATTTAGCGCCCGCTGATCCAGTTAATCCTAATTATCATAAGAGTTTTGATGATTATTGGCTAGCGAAAGAACATATTTTTTTACATCAAACTTCTAGCGATTGGTTAGTCATTAATAAAAAATTATCTAATTTATTAGACAAGAAGCTTTGTCCAGGGAAAATTAAGTGGTTTGGACGACTGACTTGGCCTAGTAAATTGATAGGGGAACATAATCAAGAAAATGTTGCTGCTGCTTGGGCAGCGACAAAAATAGTTAATGTGCCATTAAAAATTGCTAAGGAGGCGGTAGCTAATTTCAAGGGACTAGAACATCGTTTGGAGTTTGTGGGGGAGAAAAATGGAGTTCGTTATTATGATGATAGCTTTGCTACTAATCCAGATTCTACCATAATAGCTATTAAATCTTTTAGAGAGCCAATTATTTTGTTAGCTGGTGGAGCTGACAAGGGCAATGATTTTACTTCTTTAGCTAAGGTGATTATTAGCCAGCAAGTTAAAGTGGTCATTTTATTTGAGGGAGAGGCTTCACCTCGTTTTAAGGATAGTTTGTTGTCAGCTGGTTATCCGCCACAGCAAATATTGTCAGCCAGTAGTATGACTGAGGCCATGAATTTAGCTAAAAAATATGCACAAGCAGGCGATATTGTATTATTATCGCCTGCTTGTGCTAGTTTTGGCTTATTTAAGAATTATAAAGAAAGAGGTAATTTATTTAAGCAAGCGGTTTAGGCCCAACCATTGCTTCAAATGCATCTTTCTCAATCGTTTCTTTGGTGATGAGTTCATGACTGATGGTCTCTAATTCTTGACGATGGTTATTAATTATCTCTTCAGCCATTGTGCGGGCTTGATGGATAAAATTATTAATTTCTTGGTCAATTTGTTCGGCTACTTTTTCACTATAATCGCGTTGCTCGTGAATTTCCCGACCCAGAAAAATCATTTCTTCTTTTTCGCCAAAAGTTCGTGGGCCTAATTTTTCACTCATACCAAAGTCAGTAACTAATCTTCTGGCTAGGCCAGTAGCTTGTCTGAGGTCAGAGGTTGCACCGGTAGTTACTTCGCCATAAACAATTTTTTCACTCAAATAGCCCCCCAAAAGCACAGCTATTTCTTCAATGAATTCTTGCTTACTTTGGAGATGCTTATCGCGTTCTGGCATTTTTAAAGTATAGCCACCAGCTTGTCCCCGGGCGACTATTGATATTTTTTGTACCGGGTCAGTATGTGGCAAAAAATGAGCTACCAGGGCATGGCCTGCTTCATGGTAAGCGGTGATTTCTTTTTCTTTATCACTTAAGAGACGGCTTTTTCTTTCTGGACCCAGCATAACCTTTTCAATACTTACTAATAAATCTTCATTATCAATAACTTTTTTATTCTTTTTAGCGGCTAAGATAGCTGCTTCATTGAGCACATTAGCTAAGTCAGCCCCACTAAAACCAGGAGTGCGTTGAGCTACTAAGTGGAGGTCAGCATCTTGGGCTAGTGGTTTATTAGTGGCATGTATCTTGAGGATTTCATAGCGATCTTTAATATCTGGTTCATCTAGAATAACTTGGCGGTCAAATCGCCCGGGTCTTAAAAGGGCCGGATCTAGGACATCGGGTCGATTAGTGGCAGCCATAACAATCACATTGGTATCAGCTTCAAAGCCATCCATTTCTACTAGAATTTGATTTAGGGTTTGCTCACGTTCATCATGAGACCCCCCAAGACCGGCGCCGCGTCTACGACCAACAGCGTCAATCTCGTCAATAAAAACAATGCAGGGAGCACTCTTTTTAGCCTTTTTAAATAGATCCCTAACTCGTGAGGCCCCAACTCCAACAAACATTTCGACAAATTCTGATCCAGATAAACTAAAAAATGGGACATTAGCTTCACCGGCCACAGCCCGAGCCAGTAAGGTTTTACCAGTTCCCGGTGAACCAAGCAGTAAAATACCTTTAGGAATTTTAGCTCCTAGGTCAGTAAATTTTTTAGGTTGCTTTAAAAATTGTACCACCTCTCGTAATTCTTCTTTGGCCTCTTTTACTCCGCCTACATCTTTAAATGTAATTTTATTTTTGTGGCGGTCTATTTCTTTGGCAGTAGTTTGGCCAAAACTTAAAGCTCGGTTGTTAACCCCTTGCGCTGAGCGCATAATAAAATAAAATAAACCTGCAAAAACTAGAATAGGAATAAGAAGAGGTAGGACAGTGGTAAGGAAAATGGTAGCAGTAGAGTCATTTTTTACCCTTATATTAACTGCCGTTATTTTTTCTGGACTTACCCCGTAGTTATGTAATAATTGGCTTAAACTCTCTCCTGGTTCTTTATCAGCAGTTTGCTCTCGGTTATCTTTCAAAACAATAGATAAATTATCACCCTTAACAGTAATGCTAGCAATTTCTTCATTATTAATTTCTTGCACTAGTCTTTCTAGACCAATTTTTTCTACGGGCGTACTTTTACTAGAATATAAACTAAATAGATAACTAATTGTCAGAAAAATAATTAAGACTAGAAAAAAATTTTTAAATAAATTTTTCATAATTTAAAATTGTAATGATTATTTCAGTATAGTCTAATAACTACAGATTGACAATTTATCTATTAGTCTTTTGCTTTTTTAATAGATTTTTTACCTGTCTTTTTAGAAATAGCGTCTTGTGTTTTGTTATTTTTTGTCTCTTTATCTATTGGTGATTGCTTGTCTTGCTGACTCTTGTCTTTCTTGGACTGGTCATTTACTTTTTTAGGTTCCTCCTCATTGTCTTCGGGCGGATTATTAGAGGATGATGCCCTAGAGACTTTTTTATTTATACTAGCTAGCCCAAGGCGATGATTATCTGGCTCTAGAGAAATAATTATAAATTCAGCTTTAGAATTTGGTGTATAGGCTTCAGTTATTTTTTGTCCAGGTTTAAGGGCTAATTGACTAACATGAGCTAATCCATGTATATCTTTGTCTAGTTCAACAAAAAGGCCGAAGGGGTTGACTTTTAAGACCGTCCCCGTAACCTTTTGTCCGACCTTGTATTTTTTAGCAACATCTCTCCATGGGTCATGGACTAATTTTTTGGCAGATAAGAAGATTTTTGAGCCGTCAATAGAGATAATCTCAGCTCTAATTTTGTCTCCTATTTTGTATAGTTCATTAATATCATCAATTCTTTGCCAAGCCAGTTCACTAATATGGATTAAACCCTCTAAATCGTTATCAAAATTAATAAATAGGCCGAAGCCAGTAATAGCAGTAATAACCCCTTCTACTATACTACCAACTTTATAGCGAGAAATAACATCTTTTTGTTTATCTTGCCAGGCATCTTTTTCGCTAACAATAAATTTTTTTTCATTTTCATCTAGGGCTATGATTTTTACTTCTAATTCAGAACCAACCAGAGTTTTTAGTTTTTCTAGAATCTTAGTTTTATCGCCTCCACTTACTCGAGGATAATTATTTGGCGCTAATTGAGATACTGGTAGAAATCCAGTGAGTTGAGAGAGAGCAACTATTAATCCACCTCGATTGGCATCTAAAACTTTAACTTTAATATTAGTTTTATCGGCATAATTTTTTTGGAGAAGCGCCCAGCTTTTTTGCTCATCAATATGACGAAAAGATAGTTCTAGCTCACCATTTTCATTATCTATATCAATTAATGTAGCCTCAATTTCTGTATTAATTGGCAGTTTGGTATAGTCATTAGTACTAAAGTAGAGTTCACGTCCTCGAATGACACCGGTCATCACACCATTGATATCTACCTTGACTTCAGATTTAGAGGTAGAAATAACTCGTCCAGAAACCGTATCACCGACTTTAGGGATGGGTATTGGGTCTTTTTCTAATAATTTACTAAATTCTTTCTCATTGTCCTTTGTTTGGTTCATAAAAAATAACTAGGCTAACACCTAGTAGGAGATTAACCTCTAGCAAAATTGTCAATTTTTGCTGAAGTCTTTTGGTTCACCTTGCCAAAAGTTTTTAAATAGGTGTAAGATAAAAACATCTTAAAAGATTTTTTTAAAAAAGGCAAGTAGATAGGTAAATAGTGATGTTGATGGTTTTGCTATAATGCTGTTAATGGAATTAGGTGTTCTTTAAAAATTAAACTAAAAATAAAGGAGGTGTTCCATGAAAAGGAACCGCATCTTTTTAATGGCCATTTTTTTAATGGCTATCACGTCTCTGCCAGCTCAAGCTGGGCCCCAGCAATTATGGTCGATTACCCTAGATCTTTTTCTGACCGAGCCTGAGGTTACCAATAATCTAGTGGTGATAGGTGATAACCTATATCTATTAGCAGAGACATTGGGCAATGTCCCATATCTTTTAAAGTTGGTCCAGGTTAATAAGACGACAGGAGAAGTCGGCTGGATAAGAAATCTGCCCTCGCAGGGGCTGGAGGTGGTCAATAATCAGTTAGCGGTGAGCCCCGATAATAATCTTGTGTTGGCTCATGCTGGCATTGTTCACAAAATATGTCCGGAAAACGGGCAGGACATATGGACTCATGATTTTACTAATGATTCACCGGCTCTTGTTTGCCGATTGTGTGCTACTGCTGATTATTTGATCTGTTTGGATTGTTTTTCTCATTTATTTCTTGTGGACTATTCCGATGGTCATACTATTGGTACCTTGTTTGTATCTCGCGGGTATTATAGTGTTGATAGCAAGGGTGGAAATACTATTTTTATGGGTCAAAGAGACGGTCTACATGGTTATGACCCAAATAAGAGCGTTATAAGTAAAATAGTGGTGGATACCACTGCTACCACATGGGACAGCTATCAGACAGAGTGGCGCGTAGAGTTTCCTGAAGCGCTTCCTCGTGTATTACTAGATGGCAGCTGCAGTTCCCTATATGTTGTTGGAACTGATTATAGCCTACCCAGTGAGTTGTGTTCACTGCGCTATTTAGATGCCTCAAATGGTAATTGCCTTTGGTCAGTACTATTGCAGAGTTCTACTTTCATAAGAGGTATGATCAGCGGTGATAGTGACGCAGAGGCTGAAGGAATTTTTTTATACGGAAGACATCTAGCGAATCCACTGCTGCTTAGTTATAGTGCCTCTGGTTATCTGAACTGGATATTTAGTCCAGTATTACCAGGTGGGGCTGTAGATGGTCAATATGAAGATGCCATCTGGGATGGTGATACTTTGATACTTATTGCCCCGATAGCCGAGTGGGGGTCGAACCTACTTGCTGACTACTTGTGGTTGTCGGCTATTTCTACTGTTAATGGCGTGGAAGATGGAGCTAGTGTCCCCATTGTTAGTCAGGCTACTTGCTATCCTAATCCTTTTCGGGGTAGTACGTCCCTTAAATTTAAACAAGCAGTTGCTGGACCAGTTACTGTTGGTATTTATAATATGAAGGGACAGTTAATAAATACCCTAGTTAATGCTCAGCCATTTACTTGTGGTGAGCATGCCATTAATTGGGATGGCAAAAATAGTCGGGGACAGAAAGTAACCCCCGGCATTTATTTATATAAAATTACTGTTGACCATTTTTCCCTAACCGGGAAAATGGTTTTGGTAAAATAACTAACAACATCCGGTAGTTGAACAAACTACCGGTTTTTTAATGAAACATGTTGACATTTTTTTACGGCCATGCTAACATCCCCCATCACTTTTATACTACCCATGCTTGTTTTTTAGTTTCTGGATCTAAAAGTTTTATGGATTATTCGTGTTGTAGTCCTTATTTGTTTAGTAAAAAACGTAATAGACAAATTAGTTGTTGGTTGCTAGGGGTAGTAATCTGGGAGTTATTACTATTGCCAAGGCCAATTTTGGCTGATGCAAAACAAAGGCCCAGGGCTCAGGCCAAGTCATTGGTATTTGATTTGACTATTAATAATATAGAGCCAAGTGATTTAGCTAATGAAAGATTATCGCTTCGTTTGCCCGAAAAGGATATTATAGTAGAAGAGATTACCAAAACAGTTAGTGAGTCTAGTAGTAGTCTTTATATTATTACTGCCTATAATTCTAGTATGAGCCAGTGTGATGCTTCGCCTTGCATTACTGCTAGTGGTTTTAATGTTTGTAAACATAATATTGAAGATACGGTGGCAGCTAATTTTTTACCCTTAGGGACGAAGATCAAGATTCCAGATTTATTTGGCGAGCAAATTTTTGTGGTGCGAGACAGAATGCATCCTCGCCATCATAATCAGATTGATGTGTGGATGAAAGAATATAAAAAAGCTAAACAGTTTGGTGTTAAAGTGGCAAGAATTGAAATTATAAGTTTTTAATTTTATATCAAAACACTCCATAGGTATGGAGTGTTTTGAGTTATAAGTTTAAAATTTTTATTTCTTCATTGCCCTTTGGTGGCGTTTAGTTTTTTTTGCAAGCGAGATTTTTTTCTGCTAGCCGTATTCTTTTTAATTACCCCCTTTTTAGCAGCCTTATCTAATGTTTTAGCGGCTTGTTTGACTAAATCATGGGCTTGGGGATTTTTGGCACTAATAGCCCGGCGACTGCCCTTGACCATTTTTTTAATTTCCTGTCGAGTTGCAGCATTACGGGTAGTACGTCTCTTGCTTTTGCGCAACTCTTTTTTGGCTGATTTTAGATTAGGCATAATTGGAATTAATAAAATAAATAAAGCATTAAAGCAAATTTATCATATTAAGGATTTTTGTGCAAGATTAACGGATAAATAATTAGCCATAAGCCAACAAGAATCATGAAGCAACTTATCCATTGTGGCCAGCGCCAACCTAAAAGGTATAGAGTAGGGTCTTGTCGCCAAAATTCTATGATAAAGCGGATTAGGCCATAACCAATTAAATAAGTAGCTACAATATATTGTGCTTTGATAGTGTGACGATTTAGATAGTATAGGATGAGGGCTAATAGGCTACAAGCTATGGACTCGTAAAGAAATAGAGGATGGAAGTGGGTAGTGGTTAAATATTCTATGGGGCGGTAGACAACATCAATAGGTATGCCCCAGGGGCGATTAGTGGGTGGGCCAAACAATTCTTGATTAAAAAAATTACCCCAGCGGCCGATAGCTTGTCCCAACGCCAAACCAGGCGTAAGCCAGCTAGCGACCTGCCAGGAAGGCCAATGTCGTTTATGACAAGTAAGCAGTAGAGCTAAGCCACCACCAATAATGGCTCCATGAATTGCTAGGCCGCCTTCCCAGATTTTAACAATATCTATTAGATTATGGCTATAATCAGGCCAGTGTATAATGACATGGTAAAGTCGGGCACCAATAACCCCACTAATGATAACGTTAAATGCTAGGTCTAATAAATCACTGGATTTCCAGTTATGTTTTTTAGCTAATGACCAGGTAAGATAGTACCCTATAACCATCGCTAAAACCATTATGAGGCCATACCAATAAAAATTTACTGGGCCAATACTAAAGATTACAGCTGAGGGTGGGTTATTGAGCCAATACATAATTATAAATTAATAAAAGGCTGGACTTCTTTAATTATTATATAGGTTTTTTAATAAAGAAAAAAGGCCGATTTGTTTTTAATCGACCTCTGAAAAATCAATCAATAAAAAGAATTTTTCCAATCAGGCCTCCACTCCTGATTGGTTTGAAATCTGACTTGCTTATTGCTCAGATTTAAATCAAACAATTCAGATTTCAACTTTTTTTCATTGAGGGTATCCCCGATGATTAACTTAGCCCCATGCGCTGTGGCTAATTTATAAAAATCCAATACAGTTTTTGCGCTTGGGGGGTTTATCAACACAATATAATCTATTGTTTGGTCTTCTAGATAGGCATTAGCTAGATGGGCGGTCTCATAGCTAACATTATCAAGTCCTTCCCAGAAGACAGTGTTTATAGCCCCTCCATAGGCTATGTTGTTTTGCCCATCAATAATTAAATATTTCTTGGGCAATGCTATCAACACTACTAGGGTGACTATTAGCATAGTCACCAGGGCTATTAATATTTTTTTTACTTTTTTTGGCATTTTTGCCTCCTTTTATTTTAAAGAACAGTTTTGTTATTATACTATAATATATGCTATTTGTCAATAGCAATATATACATAATTTATTTTTTCTTTAGAATGGTCCTTATAATCTAATAAGTAATTGCCGTTATTCCCTTTTCCGCGGTTTAAACTTAGCCAGAGCTATAGTAGTTTTTAGAACAGTATCAGGGTTAAGAGAGATGCTATCAATACCACAGGCTAACAGGAATTTGGCAAATTCTGGGAAGTCGCTTGGTGCTTGACCGCAGATACCAACTTTAGTATGAGTTCGGTGACCAACTTCAATTAAAAATTGAATCAGAGATTTAACTGAAGGGTTATTTTCATTAGATTGTCCAGCGATTTGTAAATTGCCAGCATCACGGTCAATGCCCAATGTTAACTGAGTTAGGTCATTAGAACCAATAGAAAAGCCATCAAAAACTTTGGCAAAATCGTTAGCTAGTAAAATATTAGTGGGAATTTCGGCCATAACATAGATTTCCAGTCCATCACGTCCTTGCCTGAGGCCATATTTAGCCATAGTTTTAATGACTAATTTACCTTCTTCAATGGTGCGGCAAAAGGGGACCATAATCTTTAAATTTTTGAGACCGAATTCTTCCCTGACTTTCTTTAGAGCTAGACACTCTAGAGCGAAGGCTGGTTCAAATTTAGGATCATAATAGCGGCTAGCGCCACGCCAGCCGATCATGGGATTAGATTCTACTGGTTCATAATCTTGGCCGCCAATTAAGTTAGCATATTCGTTAGTTTTAAAATCGGAAAGACGGACAATAACATCTTTAGGATAAAAGGCGGCGGCAATAGTGCCTACACCTTGAGCTAATTTGTCAATAAA
>Ga0255343_1002014_pt1 | contig 25125 bp, 22 predicted proteins | sample wastewater_treat_4_FD_192413 | JGI IMG/M metagenome (GOLD analysis project Ga0255343, IMG submission 192413) | Wastewater microbial communities from Lulu Island WWTP, Vancouver, Canada - plant16 | ecosystem: Engineered > WWTP > Wastewater > Unclassified | place: Canada: Vancouver, British... | reverse complement strand
TTGCGGAGCTTCCTTACTGGAGTGTTTTCTGCTTATAAACAATGTATTGAGGAGTTCTCAAACTTAGTTTTGGTGCATATAAACAGACATATTTGTGGCACTTAAGAGGGCAGTAGGGAAGGAGGGGGAGAGGTGTTTGTAAGGAAGGTAAGGTGCTGATGATATAAAAGGATAATAAATTCATAAGTTACCGGGCGGGACTGTTAATTTATAACATACACAAGGACAGCAGATTACATAATAAAATAAGATAAATTCGCAAGTTACTGTAACTATATAGAGAGGGAGTAGATAGTAATAATAATATATACAGATATATATAATAATATATAATAAAGTAAAATAATAATACCAGAACTCATATATGACTATTCCCGAAAAGTGTCAATTTATCTAAGTCAATGCTCTAACTTGTTGATGTATAATAGATAACATAAAGGACTTGAGGGTAAATTTTACTGTGAATTTTATGTGAATTTATATAAATTTTGCCTTCAGGTTTTGTCTAATTTACACCCCCAATCCCATTTATTCCTTTTTCAGATATAGGATGATGTAACCTTTAGTAGGGATTGTAGCTTAAAATAGCTAATATTTACGCTTATATTGGCTTTCCAGAAACCAGCTATTTCGGGACAGCTTTAATAACAAGCGAATAAGCCGTCTAATTCTTTGTTCAGGACTGTAACCCATAGCCGATAAATAAAAATAGCCCCTGCGCCATAATAACGAGGGGCTATTGTTGATGGGTTAAATTTAACGAGGTTTATGGGGAAGATTATACATATCCCAGGCGATAGGATTAAGAGTATAAATTAATTTCTTCTTGTAAGTTCCTAAAGATTTTTCTTCTCTTACAGTTATTGCATCCTGCTGGATTAAGGTTTTTATAGCTTTTTTAAAATTATTAGCATTAAGATGGGTTTTTCTCATTAATTCAGAGTGTGTTGCCTTGTAATCAGGGCAGAGATATAGTTTTTCTATGATTTTTGCTTCGTTCTCTAATTTACCGGATTCAATGATATTAATGAATTTCAAGACATCATTAAAGAAATAATCACATAACAATAACGCTTGGGTTACCTGTTCCTGGTTAATTTGTGCAGATTTAAAAAAATCAGCCCATTTGCCCGTTTCCATAGCATTTCTTAGGTCATCTATATTTTCCATCATAAAAATGATTATAGATATTTTTAAAAAAGCTTGAGTATAAATTCTGACACCATAAGACCAGACATTATTGCCATATTCATTAATAATTTCATCTTTAAGGGGGTTCACATAGTCAGTAGCGTATTTGTTAGCGGACTCACTTAATTTGATTTCAAAAGGACCGGGAATATTTCTAAATAAGTTGAATATCTTTTCGTAATTTTCTATTTCTTCTGCGCAAGCAGTATTATCCTTAAATGTTATATCCGTATTTTCCGATGAAGGAGATATAATACAGTATAAAGCCCTTTGTAAAAAGCCCGAGTTCTGGTCGGCATTTGTTTTAAAATATTGTTGCATACTGGAATCCGTGCAACAGCTAAGAAACGATAAGGCGCAATCTTTAGGAATAATATTATTACTCATAGAATTATAATTGTATTCGTTACGGTCATAAAGATCAGTTAAAGTTTGAATCATTCCTTTATTTCCGGAAGAATGTGCTAATTCTAAAAGATTTCCGAATTCGTTTAAAAATAAAAGCCGACTAGGATTTTCCTTCAGCATAGACCCGAGTTTAGTTTGAGTTACTCTGCCTATAATAGGGTTTAATTTGTTATAATCCGTTTCGCTTTTATTGTCTAAACTTCTTAAATAGGGATTTAGAGTTGATATAGCCATATTCGCTGCTGTACTTTTCTGAGATTGGCTGGAAGGTCCTATTAAAATGACCCATAAATTAGGATAGATTTTATGGCTATTGTTCACCATATATACATTATTGCCAAGCTGAACGGAGATAACAGGCAACCAGGATGCCACTAAAGCTTTAGCAGATGCATTACATCCCTTTTGGGCAATCCCTATGTAATCATTCAAAAAATCAGGTAGTAAATCTACATTAAATTTGCTTTCCTGTTTGTTCCCGCCGATAATCGGTTCGGGTAAAATGTCTTGTTCGGATATAGATTGCATTGTACTATACTGCATATATTTTTCCTCCTTTATAAGTATTTTCATACCGCAGATATTCTCTGGTTAGATAGATGAAAGTTCCGAAATGAACATTATCGGTTATAGGAAAGGAATTCCACTTTTTTACCAGTTCCTCTTCCGTATCCTGATAAGCGGAATTATCGGCAAACAGCAGCCAAAGAGATAAACCCCTCTCCCCGAATTCATTCTTCAGCGCTATTCCCATCCTTATCCAATCATTATAATTAATAATAGTACCGTTCAGTTTTCTAATCAACTGAGCGGCTTGGTCGTAATTATCCTGAATATTAGGATAATAAGTAAAAGGGAAATAAGATTTTGTTATTGTTTTTTGGATAGGTGCCAAAGGTGTAGGATTATTGTTATATCCAAATATAGCATCCATAATAGGGATAAGCTTATTCGGATCATAATCCGTATCCTCTTTGTTTACAGGCATATTTACCCACTCATAAAAACCTCCATTCGTTACGATGGACGGGGGAGCAAAAATCAGCCCACCCTCAGCCCGGATATCAATACCTATATTCTTGTTTGTAGTAGTAAGCGTTTTACGCCCATAACGCTTTTTCCACAATTCCGAGTGCGATAAATTAAGATAAATATGCATTCCCCCGGAGGGTGTAAGGGCATAACAATAATTGTCAATTTCCAGACCGTATTCTGCGAGTAAAGCATAAATATCTGCATCTCTTTTATCAATATCAATCACCATCAGCTGAGATGCCTCACCAGTAATGATGGCTATCGCATTATGTTCCTGTTTAATTGACTCTACCGATAAAGAACTATTTTTCCACTGAGGCATATTACTGACTACTTTCTTACCCTTTTTCTCTTCCAAAGTAAATGTAACCAGTTTATAACCCAGTTGTTCGTAATAAAGCCAAGCATCATTCAAATCCACGAAAACAATTGCTTGGTGTCCTTTCTTCTTGTTTTCGGGCTGTTCTGCATCATAGTTAGGCGAAAAATTAGGTACTTTCACTTTTGTTTTAATAATCCCTTTTAACATTTTTAATCCTCAATTAATTATATTTTATTTTTTCTCTTCTTTTTTTCTTCTTGTGAAAATAGCTTTTTTTCATAATAATACTTATCTTATTTAAGGTAGTACCTCCTTATTAAATATTTTTTAGAATTTACATTATTAGTTCATAATCCTTATCCTCATTTTTAATGATTAACTCCATCCATATTATTATTGCCATAAATACTATTGTTATTAATGTGTCAAGCTGATTCTTAATATTTTATCGCCATTTTATTATCTATGTTTAGATTGGTTCATTATAAGCTATATTGAGAAAATAAGCGATAATGTTCTATCATCTTCTCTATAAATAAGTTATGATTATCATTCTTTATGTCTCTGAACATCTGCTATCCCAAAAAAAATTTAGTCCCCTGTGAAGACAGCGCTTAACAATAGCCACTGCTTCGCTGTAGCCATCCTTTTCCGCTTGTTTCAGCAGGGTGTCTATATCTTTGCGCAGGCGGTCGTATGCCTTGGAATCGTCATCATTAAAGCATTTTATTTTACCTGTAGGCAAAGTGGTTTCCTTGCGATACCGAATGAGGGCTTGAATTTCGTCGTCATAAGCGGTTGTAGCATTGAATGCCTTAAGTTCAATAAGACGGTTCAGGCGTTTATCTACACAGCGCAAGGTCTGTTCATCAGTCATACGAATAGGGGCAAAACGGTAACGGTTGCGGTTTATGAAATCAGGAGGAATTTGTAAGTTAAGAGCCAATTCCATATCCGCAGCCGGAATCGGGGTATCAGGATGGGCATAAAGCAGGTCTATCACTTTGCTACCCTTAAAGTTAGGATAGGTCTGCAGCATTGTTTGGATAGGTTCAACGGGCTTATTCATATTCATCTCCTTATAGTAACTAAATACTTAATACCAATAATAGATAAACAATATCTTGTCAAGTAAAATATGAGAAAAGAGTGGAGAAATTATTAGAAAAAAAAGAGGGAAGAATGAAGAGGGGGGAGAGGAGAGTTTCACAAAGAGGAAAAGAGAGAAAGAGAGAATTTTACAAAGAGGAAAAGAGAGAAAGAGAGAATTTTACAAAGAGGAAAAGAGAAAAAGAGAAAATAAAATCTGCGTGAGTACCGCGGGAAACGAAAATATTTAGGAAATAGGGGCTAAATTTCCGGCGTATATATATAGGAGGATAAAATAATGATTGTAGAATCCAAATTTGAATTACTCTTCTGCGGTAACTGCGATGGAATGGTATATTATTACAACAAACGCTTAGGCAAAATGATTGCCAGGAAATGGGTGAAACCTAAGACAACGGCAGCAAACCGGCGTTTGGGAGCAATTACCCGAAATTTGAAGTCCCTGAAGCCATCAGAAGGTTTTATCAAAGACCTGCGAGTTTATATTGCACTCTATGATTATTCTCCCGGCGAAAGACATTATATGAGCTGGCAAAATGTATATTTAACGCTGATGTATGCGCTGGCAAAGCAAAATCCAGCAGTTGATTTATTAACAATTACCCGAGAACAAATTACATCCGATAACCTGCCCTGCAAAAGTGTGAAAGACGCTATTGAAGCAGGACTTCTGCGTGAGGTTAACGGATATGAGAACTTGACGCAGGAAATATAAAAACCAAATATTTAAGGAGGGCTTTCTATTATGAAGGTTAAATTCAAGTACGGCATTAGAACCTATAGTGGAACTCTGGATGAGTTAACCTTTGGTTCCTATTTCAAAGACCGCGTGTGTATTGCACGCAGGTATGTAGTTCCTCGGCTTACAGATCAAAACGATTTGATTGGTAGCAAGATGAAGAACCTGGCTGTTATTTATGGAGATGTTTCGGAAAGCTACAAAGTAGAACTGAAACAATACGCTGCTATGCATTCCATTTTAACACCCAAAGGAAAACTTCCGGCTACTGCCTATGCGTTGTGGGTAAAAATGATGTTCCAATTTGCCAGTGCGGATGCGGAACATATTGACCTATCAACACTTACTTATTCGGATTTGCAAACCGTAGGCGACGACATTCTGTCTATTTCCTCCGCTGTATCCAACGGGTTTATGGATAATGTTCCCGGGGCGGATAAGCTGACGGCAAATATGTAAACAAGGGCGGGACTTAGTTCCCGCTTTTTTTTTCGCTTATTTTCCACAGATTTATTTTATAAAATATTCTTGGTAGTCATTAGTCATAAGCTCCCGAAAAATTATCTAACAGGCAAAGGTTAGAAAAGGTGCTATTGATTCCTTACTTAATTCCCGAAGAACGACAGGGATTTAGTTTTTCCTCTATAAAGAGTGATAAATGGAATGTTAATTGCATTTATGAAGATAGTCGCTTCCTGCTTATCCAGTCCTCTGAAAAGCGATGCAGGATAGCACCAAACAGCCGCAGGTAACTCTTTTCATCCGGGAATATCCTGAAACATTTCTCTCTTCGCTTGAGTTCTTCATTTAAGCACTCCATTAAGTTGGTGCATTTGATTCTACTCCAATGTGCTACTTCCGCTCTTTCATCTTTTTTTAACTTCGGTTGAGTTATGATCTTCTCCTTGTCTTTTAGTTTTATTAAAACCGTCAAAACAAAGTGCAGGAATCCGCCTCAACCCTTTTCTTCATCTGGCTTAACCTAATTTATACTAACCTTTGAGACACAACTTTCACTTTTTCCTTGACCTAAAGTTAGCACATATTTATCTAGTAATTGCAGGGGAAGATATGAAATATTTAGAGATAAAGGCTTTTTATCTTACTGATCAACCTATCGGAATGATAACTGATTTGTCTTCCGCAATTAGAGGTTTGTGGGGGCGAGGTTTACGCAAAATATACTGTTATCAGAAGCAATTGGAATGTAGTGAATGCCCTTTGGAAAATTGCACTTATTATGTCCTATTCGAGAAACAGCTTTCCTCTTCCGATCAATACCATCCTTATATTATTCAATCCAGGGTTATTAGTCCCTATCTAATTGAAGCCAAGTTTAAATTTTTCGGTTGGGTCTGTGATCATCTGGAAAAACTTCTTTATTCCATTATTAATACCAACAATATGCTTCTAAAGAGGGAAGGTAATTCATACAGATTAACCCTGCAGAAAATTGAAGATCTGAATTCCAACCAAATTTATAGTGCAGATAGTGAAATGATTACACGTCCTACGCTAAAAATGCTTTATTTCCGACCTGAGGAAGTTCCCTTATTGGAGATTACCTTCACAACTCCTTTACGCCAAAAACATCAAGGCAAGCTGATGAGTGAATTTATGTGGGAACCCTTTGCCAAGAGTTTAATCAATAGAATTCGCTTTATCAATGAACACTTTAATAGAAACGAACTGAATATTCCGGAACAGATAAATTTGGACGGAGTGGAAATAAAAGAAGCCAATACCTATTGGAGCGAAAAAATCAGGGTTTCCTTCCGGCAAGAAAGTAAAATGAGCATTGGTGGTTTGCTTGGTAGTGTTGTTTTAGCCAATGTTTCTCCCGAAATGATAGGTATGTTGAAATTAGGCAGATACTTACATACCGGTAAACAATGCACTTTTGGCAATGGCGAATTTGCCTTGCGCAACTTATCAGAAAATCAATCTGTTACGGAAAATAAATCCACACCAAGCCAAAATAAGGAAATATATTTGTCAGATAAATCTCCACCCTAAGCATATATTCAAGTAGGAATACAAGATTCCCAAAATAATATACTTCATTAGGAGGTAAAAAATGAAAACTAAAACAATCAAAATCGTCGTTATCGTTGCAACCGCTATTGCAACTATGGGAAAAACATTTCTTCAAACAACCAAAAAAGCTGAAGAATAAGGAGTGATTATGAGTTTATCTATTCATCATATCGTCCTCGCTGCTCTGATGCATGATGTAGGAAAAGTGATGCAAAGAGCTGGCTGTTCTGATGTTCCCAAATATAAAGAGAAATGTCGGAAGGATTCTAATAATTACCTTACTTATAAACATGCGATGTGGACTGCGGATTTTCTGGATAGTCATCCGCTTACTTTACCGGAAGGAAATTGGGAATCAATTGTAGAATTAGCCAGCTCTCATCACTGCAAGGACAGTTGGGAAATGCATAATTATGACCATTATTTGGATATGATTATGCAGGCAGATCAAATTTCTTCCAGTTGGGATAGAGAAGAGCCAGAAGAATCATCTACCGACAAGCAACGCTATCTGAAAGTGCCACTCTATTCTGTTTTCAGTAAGGTAAGCACCGGGGAAAATAAAACTGCAACTAACTCTACTCAATGGACATATCCCTTACAGAAGTTGACTCCGGATAATGCTTTTCCTAAGGAAAGTAATGATTTAATTGACCAAAGAGCTGCTTACAAAGCTCTCTTTGATAGCTTTGAAAAGGATTATTCAACTCTATGTGAATATTATAATGATTTGGCAAAGAAAAATATAGCCACTTTTGAAACGGAGCATTTTCCTCAATTTATTGATGCCGTAGATAGCTTGCTGAAAACCTATTTCTGGTGTGTTCCGGCAAATACTATGGAATCTACACCCATTGGTTCGTTATATCATCATCTGCATAATAGTGCTGCCATTTCCGCTGCTTTATATGCTCAAGATGAATGTAAAGAACATAGTGAACCTCCCTTTATAATTATTGCCGCTGACTTGAATGGTATTCAGAATTACCTTTACGACCTCAATCCGGAAAATTCTTCCAAAGCCAGTAAGCTCTTGCGTTCGCGTTCTTTTCAGATTCAGATGATTATGGAAATGTTGGCGGATAAAGTTATCAATGAACTTGATTTAAGCCACTTAAGCATTATTTCCAGCCAGGGTGGAAGGTGGTTTATTCTTGCCAATAACTCTAAAGAAAATGAGCAAAAATTGGAAGAAGTGAAGAGGACTGTAAACGCAGAAATGTTTACCAGGTTTCTGGGTTTGGTTAGTATTAATCTTAGCTGGGAAACAAAGCTGGGCTTGGCTGACCTGGGGAAAGAACATTTTATTAACACAATGAATCGGGTATATGAGTTCTTGGAAAAAGAAAAAATGAACAGGTTTTCTGCTTATCTGCAAAAGGATAATCAGTGGCAAACCGAAAACTTCGTTATCAATCACGATAATCTTTATTCCGACCAGATATGCGATTTTTGTAAACGGCGAAATTGCGATGATAAATCAAACGAAAAATATAGAGAAATTGAAAGCCCGGAAGAAGAAAACCCCCGCGTTTGCCATCATTGCTTACAGGAAATTAACTTAGGGAGAAATCTGGCTGAGAATAAAAACAAATTATTTAAGATTTGGCAGGGTGAAGAGGATAAAAATACTTATATCCACTTTGCCGGAATGAACTTTTCTCAGGTAAAAGCAGATGAACCGGAGGCGCTTAAAGGAAAAGAGCATTATTTTTGCCTCAGTGAAGAAAACAAAAACCTCCAAATTCCCAAACGCTATCTTGCTACCCAAGTTCCCATAAAAAATGGCAAGGTTTCTACTTTTGATGAAATTGCTAAACACAATGAAGGTTTGCAAGACAATGCTGTAATGAAAGGAGATGTAGATAATCTGGGTTATATTATAAGCCGCGGTTGGCAAAAAGATGATTCTGGAAATCCAATTTGCTCCATCACCGAATATTCAACCCTGTCCTTTATGCTGGATTATTTCTTCAGTGCCTATCTACCGGCTCTGATAAAAAAGCAATATCAGGATTCCATTTATACCATTTATTCGGGTGGAGATGATTTCTGCTTAATTGGAGCTTATGAAAAAGTAATAGCTTTCGCTTCAGAACTAAATGAAAAGTTCAATGAGTTCTGCGCTAAAAATCCGGATATTCATTTCTCTGCGGCAATTACTTTGGCTCATTCCAAAGAGCCAATAAAGTTCTCAATTAATTCTACAGAATTAAGATTGAAAGACGCAAAGCAGGAACCGCATAAGAATTCTTTGCACCTCTATGAAACCATTGTCCAGTGGGATAAATTATCCGATTTATTGGATTTTGCCGATAAACTAAATAATTGGTTAGATCAAGAAGAGCTAACTCTTCAATTCCTGTATCGCTTGCTAACCTATCATCAAATGTATCTGGAAACCTTGAATGATGGTAAGGTAAACTATCGCAACTTTTTGTATGAATCCCTTCTCAACTATGATATCAAAAGGAATATAGAAAAGATGAAGGACAATAAACTTACAAATCCGGAAATTGTAAATAAACTTAGAAGTTTAACCGGCTTGGAAGAGGGAAGTATGATGAAGTATTTAAGAATCCCTCTCTGCCATACAATTTACAAAAACCGCAATAAACAAAAAAAACATAAAACAAAGGAGAATAACAATGTATAACAACCAACAAAATCGTAATACTCAACCTGATAGAGGAAAGGTACAATATGGACACTTTTTTAAAGAGGATGGTTCTTTAATGCTGGACTGGGTTGGCAATAAAGCAAAACTAGTGTCTGAAGACTTTAGCGACAAACAATTATCTTCCACTGGATTAAGAAATTTTTATAATGAATTCCTGCGGATTAAGCAGCTACCAAATAAGCATATAGAAGAAAAGTTAATTTTAATAAAACTTCTTGTTGCTAAAGTTCATTATAAAGAAATTAATAGCAAAGTTCCACACGATTTCACAGAGTTTATCACTAAACTAGTGAATGAAATTGGTGAGGATATGAAAAAATTTGAAAATTCCTGTTTAATTATGGAAGCCATAGTTGGCTTCTTTCCTAAAAAATAATATAAAGGAGAATATAAATGTTAACAACTAACATAATAACTGGAAAAATACTGCTGAAGAGCGGATTACACATTGGTGGCAATAAGGATACTATGCAAATTGGTGGTATTGATAATCCCGTAATAAAGAATCCCATAACCAATATGCCCTATATTCCGGGTTCTTCATTAAAAGGGAAGATGAGATTTTTACTGGAACATTATAATAACTTTGTTCAAGGCGATGGTAAGATACCAGGATTAAAAGTTAACGGGAGAGAAAATAAAATAGCCATAATTTTTGGGCATCTTGAGCATACTGAAAATAGTACTGATACCAAACCTACCCGGATTATTTTTTCCGATTGTAATATAATTGGGGCAAGAGATGAAACTGGTAATTTAATTACAGATCTTGAATATCTGAAAGAAAAAATGCTTTCCTGTTTTGTAGAAACAAAAACCGAAGTAACTATTGACAGAATTACAGGAACAGCGAAAAAAGGTGGTCTAAGATCTTTAGAAAGAGTGCCTGCAGGTGTGGTTTTTGATTTGCATATTGTGCTGAAAAATTACGAAGACAGTGATAAAGATAATCTGGAAATAATCAAAAAGGGCTTAAAGCTTTTGGAAAATGATGCTTTGGGCGGTTCAGGTTCCAGAGGAAGTGGTAGAATAGAATTTCTTGATCTTCAAGTTGATGGAGCTTCTATAGATTTAAAATCAATTCAGCTGTAGGAGGTCGTAATGACTACCTGGAAAATATCCTGGAAACCCTTATCTTCTCTTTCCACGCCTTTGCAGAGCGATACAATCTTTGGTCATCTTTGCTGGGCTGTAAATTACTTATGGGAAGATAAGAATAAACTTACGGACTTCTTAAATGCTCTTAAGGAAGCACCTTGTCTAATATTATCTTCAGCTTTTCCAGCAGGTTCTTTACCCAAACCGGTTATTCCCGTAAAGGATGAATTATTGGATGAAATAAGGCAAACTTTGAAAGGAGAGCTGAATGAAATTACGGATTTGGAAATTTCTCAAGTGCTTAAGGATTTGAAAAAAGATAAGTGGATAAGAAGAAAAGACCTACAAGAAAAGAATTTTGTCTATGATGTAAAAAATGATTTGAAATCTTTATCACTGGTGAAAGGTAAAGAAATACTGAAAAACAGAGGTAACCCCAAATTTAATCCTAAATCCGAAGAGGAAATAATAGAGTTTCACAATATGATAGATAGGATAACCGGCACCACTACCGGAAGCGGAGAACTATTTGCCAGCTCTACCGTATTTTATAATGACATCAGCTTTGAATCCTGGTTGGATACGGATTATTTTGGCGAATCTGAAATCAAGGAAATATTCCAGTTCATTGAACAGAATGGATTTGGCAAGGATAAGAACACCGGTAAAGGCAAATTTGAAATTCTGGTAGAAGAATTTCATTGGCAGGATTGTCCTCAGAATAATGCTTATCTTAATCTTTCCAATATGGTTCCCAGTTCAACAGATAGCACTATTGCATCCTATAATTCTAAAACTAAGTTTGGTAAAGTAGGAGGTGATTTTGCTATTCAGAAGACACCTTTCAAATATCCGATCTATATTATTGAACCAGGAGCTGTATTTTTTGCCCAAGGCAAGGATAAAAAACCGGTAGGTTCGTTACTAAGCAATATCCATCCCACCGAGAATATTGTTCAAAACCTGTATTCTTTTAGTATACCAATTAAGATAAGTGAGGAACAATGATTAGAGAAGGAAATATCAAATATAATGTGATTCCCTTAAGCTATGTTCATATTGGGAATGGCTCTACTTATGACCCCTTTAGTTTTGTTATCAAGAATGGTTATGCTTATAATATAAATCAAATCGCTTATATTGAATATCTCAAAAAAACAGCAAGTGCAGAATTTAATAAAGTGCTTGAATCTGAAGATTATAAATCTATACTGAGGTATTTATATGATTGTTTTGATCCCGATAACCATCTGTATTTAAGTCGCTATCCTGTAAATCCAGATATTGAATCTATTTTTTTAGAGCATATTAAAAATCCTGATAATCAGAATCAAATTTGGGCTTTTACCAAAAATGCATTAGGGGTTCCTTATATTCCAGGAAGTTCTGTAAAGGGAGCTATTCGTTCCGCTATTATTGCTGCTTTACAAAGTAAAATCCAATTAAAAAATTTGAAAAGCGATTTTGAATTTGAATTGTTAGCAGGTGAGAATGAAAAAAAGGCAACTGTTAGTTCTGACCCTTTCAAATATTTAAAAATTTGTGATGCTCCCTTATCTGATAATTATCTGGATATTGAACGCATTGAAAGAATCTATATTGACAAGAATAAATCTTCTGCTCCTATATACGCAGAAACAATTAAACCGTCAGAATTGCCAATAACTAAAACGACTTTAACTTTATCGGATAATTTCTTGCAACATAAAGGTATTCAGTATCTTTTTCCTCCTCAAATGAAGATTATTGATAAAATACTTGCTATATTCCAAACCATAAATAGGTTTTATTATAATAAAATTGAAGAACTTAATAAAAAAATAACTAATCCCGAAATAAAAGATGCATATAAACTAATTATTCTGGAATTAAAAAAACTTCTTTCTAATAATCGATCAGGTAATTTTATCCTTCATATCGGAAAGGGAGCTGGAACAAATTTATTACAAATCCAAACTCCCAGTAGTGAATTTCCAAAAACCATAAGTTTAGTGGATAAAAAACCTATTGGCTGGCTTAAATTTGAGTTTTATAAATAAGATAATTAGAATTTGGGCAAAGTAAGATGGTCAATAATCTACCTATGGGTTGGATGAGATTAACTTTTTAATATAGAGGAGAAAAAATGAATTCTATTATCCTTTCGCCGGTCGGAACCAGTATTTTTACTAAAGGGAAGTTTCCTCCCGAAATTAATAAATTCTCTAACTGCAAAAAGTTAGAAGAGATTCCTTCCGACCAGCGAGAGGAAATTTCTTCTTATATTCAAGAGGTAAAAGAATTGTTGCTGTCTTCCTCTATGGAAGATGTAAAAAAAAGGTCTGCCGAGCTGAATGGCATTATTCGTTATTATAATGATAATCTGCGTAATGCTGCAAAGGATATTCATTATTTGTTACCGAGTGATACTTATATTGGAAGAAGTGCCTGTGAGATAGTAAAAAGTTTTCTGCAAAATTATGTTAAAGATGTAAGGATTATGGAGATTAAGGATTTGCAGACCTACGATTGTGAAGGATTTCAATATGCATTAAGTGATTTGGTTAGCCAAATAATGACTATTAAAGAAGGGTTACTTTCTGAGCAAAAATTAATCTTTAACCTTACTGGCGGTTTCAAATCCATTCTTTGCTTTCTGCAATCGCTGGGGATGTTTTACGCTGATGAAACAGTTTATGTATTTGAATTTTCCGATTCTTTGTTGAGGATACCGGCTTTACCTGTAAAGTTAGTTCCTGATGATTATCTGAAAGAGTATATAACTGTTTTTCGCCGTTTGCACAATGGTTTGTCTGTTACTGAAGAGGAATATAATAAAATTCCGGAGAGTTTAATTCTCAAGCTTTATGGTGAACCAACTCTTTCTGCTTATGGAAAGATTGTTTGGGATAATTTCCGCAAAGACCTCTATTCCGAAAAGCTGTTAGATTCCATCAGCCCGAAAGTAAAATACAGTGAGAGCTTCTGGAAAAGTACCAAGGACTTGGAGAAAGACCGTTTTTATAATCTGAATATGCGTATTGATGAAGTCAGTTGCTTTATGGAAAAGGAAAATAAACCCAATCCCGCTTCTTTAGACCTGAAAAAATTAGAAATCCCTAAAGGAATTAGCACTCACGAATTTGACGCTTGGGCAGATAAAGATGCTAAAAGGGTCTTTTGTCATTTTGAGCAAGATACTATGGTTTTAGATATTCTTTTGGAGGGCTTACACTAATTGCATTATTTTTTGTTCGGCTTTTTTGATTAGTTCCTGCTTCTGTTCTTTGTTTTGAAAAGAGCTTACAAAACTATTCCGAATCAGAGTTAAAATCTCCCATTTACTTAATCCGCCTTCTGTCATTTTAGCCGCTTTTAAATATTCTTTGCTGATATCGGTTCTGGAAATTCCCGGATCGTCAGAACAAATACAAACCTTTATCCCTTTTTGTAAATATTGTTTCAAAGGATAAATACACATTTTAGAAGTAGAATTAATACTATAGTCCCGATATCCCTTTATTTGAAAATTGCTGCTGGGACAAAGTTCAATAGCAGTTCTCTTGTCTTTCAGTTTTTCCATCAGGTTTTCATCATCTTGCAAATATAACCCGTGTCCAATTCTATCGGCATTTAAGTTATACACTGTATTCCACATATTTTTAACAGAAGTAGTTTCTCCGGAGTGAATAGTAATTCTTAGGCAATCCTCCAATAGAGGTAATATTTTTTCTCTTAAAGAAATTGTTTCTCCCATTTCCGGCCCTGCCAAATCAAAACCACAGATAAAATCGCTGATTTTCCCATTTTGTCCTTTTAATTCTTTACACAGATTGATGTGTTCATTTAAAATTTTAGGGCTTTTATGTCTACTACCGATGATAATTAAACGGAAAACGCATTCTGCATCTTTCAATTCGTCATACAATATTTCCACCACTTCAGTTGCTTTTAAATTATTGGTATAGTTACAAGGTGAGCATCTTAATTCCTTATAAAGCAGGTTATTCTTTTTTGCATCATCTTTCAATTGCTTACATATCTCTCGTAATGCTTCTTCTGTTTGTAATAGGGTAGAACCCTGAAAATCGCCAATCTCCTCATATCTGTTTAAGCCGATTGCTATAAAGTTTTCTTCCTGAAGCATATCTCCCCAGATAACCTGTTCCAGCAAATTTTCATTGTTCTCAAAACAGAGTAAATATAAACTGCTATCTAAGCAGCGTAAGTTATTTTCCTGCATATTTATTGCTTTCCAGGTTGCTCTCAGCTCATTAAGGTTTTTCTTTTGGATAGAAGCAGTAATTTCTCTTTCCAGTTCTTTTTCCTTTAAGCTGTTACCTAAATATTTAGCATTTGCTGTAGCAATCTTAATTAATCCTTTAGTATCTGCAAAACCACCCAAATGACAATGTAAATCAGTTTTGGGTAAATTATACAGCCACCTCAGGTCTTGTTTGCTGTTATCAATTCCGTTTATATATTTCTTTTTCAGCTCATTTATTTTGTCGGGATTTAACAGATGAAGAATTTGAAAATTGGAAGCGGGTTCAGAATAGCGCAGTTTATTATAATAGTTGATTGTAAGATTATCCTGTTGTGCTTGTAGCTTTTCTACCAAATCCAGAAAGGAGGTATCTTCATCATTATAGCTATATATATTATCTGTAATTTCAGCTTTAGGAAGTTTAACTTCATTGTCCTCCATTAATTCTGCCAGTTTACCGGCAGGAATATCTTTATTATAAAGAACCGGGGTTATTTTGTTTATTTCTTGATAAGCTATATTTTCCGGTGTTGTCTCCAAATCAAAATTCACCATCCCCTCGGCTAAAATATGAATCATTGCTTTGCACCCAAATAGATATGCAGCTTGTTGTATGTCACTGCTCATTGTTTTTCTGCCACCGCTAAGGCATAGATAAAGGTCTTGTGTGTTTCCTGTTTTATAAACCTTATAAACGATGCTATAAATTAAGTTTCTCATCATTCTGGCATCATTTTGGCTTAATATATCGGTCAGTTGGTTTAACTTATGAAATTGCAATTCTATATTTAAATTTTGAGCTGTTAACCAATTTTCTACCTCTTGTTTGCTGGTTGTAAAACTATCTTCAGTACAAATCATCGTGATAGATGTTACCGGTTTCAATTGATTCTCATCTATTTCTGCCTGCAATGCTTCAAAATTTTTATGGTTACAATACAGAGGGTATTGTTGATAATTTAAAAAGCCCACCACTTCTGCAATCAAATGACTCGTTTTACCCATTGAGACGATTAATTGGCTCATATTTTAGCTCATAAATTTAACATTTTATCCAGGGAGAACACACACCGATATTTTGGCTCTTCAGCATTAAACTGATAGTGATAAACATCAACTGGCAAAAAATGTCCTACAGCAATTCCCAAAGCCATACAAAGTGCGGTAGGAGCTGTCTGAAACAAATGAATTCTTTCCCAATGATATTCTTGTCTGGCTGTATTTAAAGCAGAATTTATTTCTTGCAAATATGGCAGCCAGTTTTGGCTTGTTTCCATTACCCCTTGGTTTTCTCTGGCTTGTATAATTAAGAAATTATTTATCTGTAATTGTTTTTGACAATATGCTTTTGCCTCTCCAATCGGATTATGGCTTCCCAGATAAATAATGAAACCCAGTTCGTTTTTATGTGGCTCATTAATTAATAGTTCGCTTTGGATATATTGGTAGTCCTCTTTTTTAACAGAAACATTTTTCAGTTGCCTGGCATTTTCTTTTCCGTAGAGGATAAAAACCTCGTGGTAAGTAGTATTGGAAAATTCCATTTGTAAAATACTTACTGCTCTTTTAAATCCGAAAAGAGCACCAATTCCCAATTGCAAAGTGCTTATTTGTCCGGCATAAAACCATAAGACCTTCTTCGGCATCACCTTATCTTCCAGAAGTTTGAATTTATCTTTCACCTGTTCTTGCAGCAATTTTTGCCAGGCATTGGCTTCAAAAGGAAGAATGCCATTACCGAAAATAGCCAGGTCACTATTTGTGATACCGTAAAAATCTTCCAATAGTTCATAGCTAAACCAGCTGAATTTTTCCTGCACTTTTTGTTCCATTGCTTTTTGCCAACGCTTTAGTTCATTCTCTTCACCTTGATATTGAATAACAGGCAGGGGAATGGTTTCAGTATTTAACCAGGCATCAAGCTGTTCAATTTTTTTTATTCTATGCACCAGGTTTTGGCAGCAGCGCTTTTTGTATTCAATTTCTTCTGCTGTAATAATTTCTCCGGAGGGCAAAACAATACCGCTATAGGCAATTTTAGAGATTATTTTTTCATCTTTTACTAGCAAAGTTGCCAAAACTGCCAGTTGCCAGGAATTTCCCTGTATATTTTTATTAAAACCGATAAGGCAGTTTTGCTTTCCTAATTGTGCCAAATAGCTGAAGTTTTCAATTTTATCGCCTAAAATGGCTAATGCTATCGGTTCCTCGGATTTCAGTTTATATACAAATACTTTTGCTAAAAAAGCATTTTTCCGGCTATCTACCGCCGGGAAAAGACCTATTTTAGGTTGTTGCTGGCTAAGGGATTTTAGTTCGTTTTCCGAAATTCCCCAAAGCTTACTTAACTGGGTTAAATATTTTCTCTTAGCGGAAAGCCAAAGCAGAGCATTCAGCTTTATATACGGGTTGTTTGCTTTTTCCAGTAAATTATAAACCCACTCTTCATCATCTTCTGAAACTCTATCTTGCTGAATGTATTGCAAAATTATAAGTTCTGCTTCTGCTGAACCGCTTTTTAAATATTTATCGGCTGTTTCGTTAAATTTTGGCATTTTTTATATTTCCTATTCCTCGGAACTTTTTTTTATCCTGCTATTTTACTCTCTCTTCGCCAGGTTAAAACCCGGCTACTTCTAAATGAGTTATGGTTATTTTATTCACCGGATTAAAATCCGTTGTTATTATCTATCGTTCCTACGGAACTTTTTTTGTTCTGTCTTCATTTCTTATATTCAAAATCCTGTAAATCCTTTTTATCCTGTTCATCCCCTACTTATTCTCATTTGTTAATCTGCGTCATCTGCGAAATCTGCGTGAACCCTTCCTTCAAAGCACCTTAAGCTTTATATCCAAAAGGTCTTGTGCCTGTTTTGGGAAAAAGGGCACAAAATTTGCCAGGACAATTTGTTTAGGCAATTTTCCTTTAAACACTATTATATTTCCACAACGAATTTCCGCTTTTTTATCAATCAGATTTTCATCCGGAAGTAATAGTAAATTATGGCATTCATCTTTTTGCAATGTATAATTCTCAGCAAAATAAGCATAGTCATTGAGCTTCTTCATATCAGGAGAAATAATACCCAGAGCAAATTGTGCTATATGTTTATCGGCAGCCGCAAGTTGCAAAGTATCTTCAGGTTTTCTTTTATATTGCAGTTCAATCTGAGGAATCCAAATTAGGGGATTGCTTTGTCTGCATCTTAATTCCAAGGTAATATTATGTTCCATAATCCGGAATTTGTTTTCGGGACTTTCCAGGTCTGTATTTATATTTTTATTAATTGGATGCTCTTTTTTCAGTTCTAATTTCAACTTCTCCAAATTCTTTCTTTCAATAAAATCCATTTCTATTGCCTCTTCAATTTCTTGTTCTGTAATATAAAAGTAGTTATCTGTTTCCAGAATGTATTTTCCGCTGTCGGTTGCAAACAAAATGTCAAATTCACTGGCAAAAACAGTATAGGGGCTTAATTTATAAGCTAAATACCGATCCTTTCCCATTTCGTCTATTATTAAACAGCAAATTAAATAATCGTTATTTTCAAGCATTATAATACTACCGGGTAATTGATCGGGATACTGTTTGGGCTCTGGAAAACTGAATTCTGCATCTTCAGGCAGAAATAATTCCCTATCTTCCAGTTCTATTGGGGGCGTTTTTGTCTCTTTTTTAATACCCTCCAAATATGCCTGGTATAAAAGTTCTTTATCTTTTTCGTTCATTATAAACTCCTTATCTTTATTCGCCCTTTTCTTTTTTATATGTAGGGTAAGGTGGACAGCTCTGACATATTTTTTTCAGGAAGTTATAAATAAAAAGGCGACCTACATTGTCATCAAAATTATTGTTTTCCAATGTCTGTTTAAACTTTTTTCTGATTCTTTCGTGCAGTTTATAGATATTATCCCTACTTTCATCCCTTAAACGCTTTGTTCCTCCTTTACTTGGTTCTTCCAATTCATGGCATAAAACATTTATTTCTCTTTTGTCCCATTCTTCATTTATTATAATTACCAGTAGTTTAGCTTTATATCGGTTAACAATATCATATTGAATATAGGGTAAATCTATAAATTGTTTATTGTTGTAGTTCCCATAGTATTCTTCTCTTAAAATATGATTAATCTTGTCTTCCATTAGTTCATTAATGAATTCTTCCACACAATGCTTTGTAATATTTTCCGCAGTTTTGTAAAGATATTTGCCAAAGTCCTCTTCCTTACCCAATTCTTTTTCTTTCTTTTTCAGCTTGTCTACTTGAGGCAACATCTTCTCAATTATTTTCCCCATTAAACAATAATACATTTCTCTCTCATCCAAACTTGCCTTGAGACATAAATCTTTCAGCAATTTAAACTGAACAGGCCTTTTACCCAAAAACATCCGGATTAGTGTAAAAATTTGATATTGTAGCTTTTTGTCGCTGCTTAGCAAATTCGGCTGTTTCAGTACTGTCCATAAGGCATTTTCCAGAGAAATTATGTCTTTATCATTTTCTCCATCATTTCGCCATTTTTGGTAACCTTGATTGAAGGTATTTTTCTTTTCCATACTGATTTCCTTCTTTTGCGTTTTTTTCCTTATGAAATAGCTTTGTTTTTTTGTCAATCAAAACAGTTTGCTTTACTTTGAACTTTGAACTCCCGCACTTTGAACTTTGAACTTTGAACTCCCGCACTTTGAACTTTGAACTCCCGCACTTTGAACTTTGAACTCCCGCACTTTGAACTTTGAACTCCTACACTTTTTCCTTACTTATCTGTGGTGGAGATGCCGTGGTGCCTCTTTGGCTTTTTGCACTCTATCACCATTGCATCACCACGGTAGCTAATAGGGTAAGGTCTAAATCTATTAGTTATTTTGCGCTCCACTCTTGGTTGTCTAAAAAATTTGTCCAATTTTTTTCACTTCTCCCCATATCTAAAAAGTAGAACTGTGTAATTATTAGTTAAAAATTCCAGAATAAAAACAAACAAAGGAGTAAAAGATGATTTTAGATAACATCACTGACTTGGGAAGTAAAGAAATCAAGTTTTCGGAAAATGAATTTCATTCTTTCCGGGTGCGTTTTAATAATCTTTTTATTAAAGAAGATATTGAAACGGCTCATAACCTCGCTTTAAATATGCTGCCTGTTGAAAATCTGCAAAGTTCCGAACTGGTAGAATTGGCTCGCTGTTTTCAACTTTTGGGAGATAAAGATAACACTCTTGCTTGTTTGGAAAAAGCTATTCAAATTGATTCTCATAACAAGAACGCCAAAATGTTGAAACTGGAATTGCTGGATTCGCTGGAGCAAAAAGAACAATATTTAGATTTTTTACAGCAATGTTTGGAAAGTGACCCTCAAGAAAAGCAGTATTATTTACTTTTACATAGCTATTATACTGAAAATGGACAAAATGAGCTTGCTGAAAATATATTCTCTCTTGCTTTAAGTTATGGAATAGATTTGGAGCCACCTAATCCGGATATAGAAATTTCTGTTGCTGATTCCCTTGTTGAACCGGAATGTATAGATGATCCTATTCTAATAAACAGCTATCTTACTCTCTTTGCGGGGAGGGAAAATTGCCATTCCAGGCAATGGGTTTCCGATAAAGGTAAGACAGGTTATACTCCTGTTATGGAACCTCTAAATCCTGTATTGATCCGTAATCATTTACAAGGTATTCAGACCTTGGGTGTGTATCAATTAACATTGAATAATCAAGTGAAATGGATTGTCTTTGATATTGATATAATTAATGATTATCTTGATGATCTGCATGATCCTCATTTTCGCGAATGGATAGATAACGGTTTTCTGCAAGTGCTAAGTAATTTTGATAATATTTTACAAACCTTTCATCTAAAAGCCGTCTATGAATATAGTGGTTATAAGGGTTATCATATTTGGTTATTTTTACAGGAAGTTACCAGCGCGGCTATTGCCAGAAGTTTTGCCTTGAAACTTGCCTCCCAAATTGATCTCAGTTCTTTTCCTTTGAAAATTGAGGTCTTTCCGAAACAAACAAGAACTTCTGCCAATAATTTTGGTAGCTTGATCAAGCTTCCGGGAGGAATACATCGTTTTTCCGGTTTGAAAAGTAATTTTTTTAATCTGAAAGATGGTGTTTTGGAGCCGCTACCTCTTACTATGCTTTTAAAACAACCTCCTTTAATTTCTCCCGCTGATTTTATGTCTGCATTATGTTCCTTACAACCGGATTTTTCCTTTGGCAAAACGGATTATGCTTTAAATGAAGAGCAAACAAACAAGATAGAAGTTCCCTTATTAGGTTCTAATACTCCCCCGGAACTTGATCCCCAATGGCTTTGGCTGAAACAACACTGTTCTGCTCTTGCTTTTATTTGCCAGGAGATTGAAACACACCATCTTTTAAATAAGGAACAGAAAAAAGTGCTGATCCATTGTGTTGGTCACTTGGAAAGAGGACCCGATATCGTAAACTACTATCTCAGGAAATGCAGTAATTGCGAACCTTCAGATCTTTTAAAATCTCCCCTGAAAAGTAATGTAATAAGCTGCAACAAAATACGCAATTACTTAAACTGCAACGGTCTTGATTATGATTGCTTTTGTGATTTCACAGCTAAAATGTCCAGTTACGATCATCCTCTTGTGCATTTGGAGGATTTTTCACCTGCAAATTATTCTCCTTCCGGAAATAATGAATTAATGCTCAAAGAGACAATTTATAAATATCTGGATATTAAGCGTAGAAATAATGAACTAAGTGGAACTCTCCAACAACTGGAAAAACAAATCTTAGAGCTTTTTGAACATATTGGAGTGGAAGAATTTATAACTCCTTATGGAATCTTGAAAAAAATCACTTCCGAAAATAGCGTAAAATTAATCCTAAAGCTAAATTAGAAGGATATTATGAACCAGAAATCGGAAATTGTAAACAATGCTTGGAACCTTATGAAACAAGGCAATTATAAAGATGCCCTGCCCATACTGGAAACTTCTCTAAATGAAGACCTATCCCAAAACTATTTTTTGGCATCTCTTTTACTGGATTGCTATAATAAGCTTGGTTTATACCAAAAAGCAATAGCTTTGGGAGAAGAACTTTGCTCCAAAGAAAACTGTTGGGCTTCCATCAAACAAAGCTATGCCTGGAGTTTATATTTTGCCTATTTTAAAAATTCCGCTACCCTTTCTCCCGAAGAAGCAATTCCTATTCTTGATAAAATGGCACTCATAACCGATTGTAATAAAAAAGTAAATCCCCTTTCTTTATCTATCTTTTCCTATCTTTCCCAAAATAAACAAATTACCCCGGAACTAACTATTCAATTGCTGGATATGCTAAAGTTTGATTTACTGGATGATAAACCTGTTCAATTGAAAAAAAACGGTAAAACGCTTGCTTCCCCCAAAGAACGATTTATTTGTTATTATACCAAGGCACTTTATATGGAAAAAAATTACTCCCGCTGCATAGCTTGCTGTAAACGTGCTTTAGAATTAAGTTCAAATTCAAAAAGGCAAACTACTTTTAATGACGCTCAAAATAAAGCAACTACCAATGCTGATAGTAACCAAGCAGCTTTGTTTATCTCTTCCGATAATCTGATCTGGATAAAAAGGCGTCTGGCTCTATCTCTTTATTACTTAGGTGAATATGATCAGGCAGAAGAAATTATGGAGCAAATAATTAAGAAAAAGAAGGATTGGTTTTTATTTTACGAACTAAGCCAAATTGTTTATAAAAAAAATGAACCGGAAAAAGCTCTTAGTTATGCCGCAATAGCTTCTTCTACTTTTGGAGATGCCGAAATGAAAATCCATCTCTGGGATTTTCTGTATCAGCTATTAGTGGAAACCAAAAATTATCCTCAAGCCGTGAAAGTTCTTTCTCTTTCTGCTGCTATTCGCTTTCAAAAAGGATGGAATATTTCTCCTTCCCAAAAACAGGAATTAGCAAAATATAACCTAATTCCCGAAAAACTACCTCCCTTTAAAGGTATATTAAATGAACTAAAACCTTGGTTTGCCGAAATCTCTTATGCTGAAAATGAGCGTTTAACTGGTTATATTGCTAATTTGTTGCCCCATAATAAAGCTGGTTTTATCAATTCCGGCAAAAAAAGCTATTATTTTAAGGTTTCCAGTTGTTTGTTTAGTCCTGAATTTATTGTTCCCAATACCAAGGTCTCTTTTATTCCAGAAAGCAGTTATGATCCAAAAAAGCAGAAGGACTCCGTTATCGCTGTTAATATAAAAAGGATTGAATAATGCCGGTTGTTTATATTGCCGATCAGGGCTCTCATCTGTGTAAAAAAGGTGATCGTCTTTATGTTTATAGAGGAAATCAGTTACTACGCTGGTTTCATACAAAGGATATTATCCAGCTGATTTTGGTTGGTAATATTGGTTTAACTTCACAGGTTGTTACCTATCTCCTTAAAAACCGCATTGATACTGTTTTCCTTTCCTATTACGGAAAATTTAAAGGTCGTTTGGTTGGTGAATTTGGTAAAAATGTTATGCTTCGCGTTAATCAGTTCCAATTTCTTTCCAATCCGGAAAACCGCGTTTATCTTGCTAATCTTATTATCCGGGGAAAGATTGAAAATTCCTTGCTTCTTTTAACAAAAAGGAAAAAGCGGAATAAAGCCGAATCCCTTACCCTTGCCTATATAAAAAATAAGGCATTGTTGGCTCAGCTCAAAACTCAAATTCTACCTAAAGATATTTTACTTGGCTATGAAGGAATTGCTGCTAAAAATTATTTTGCTGCCTTTCCTGATCTTATTGCCAATCCGGATTTCCCCTTTTCCGGAAGAAATAAAAGACCGCCCAAAGATGAAGTAAATGCTATGCTTAGTTTATCATACACTTTTCTGATGAATCAAGTTATGTGCGCTGCTTATATCTGTGGCTTAGATCCCTATTACGGAGCTTTACATGATTTGGATTATGGAAGACAATCTCTCGTTCTGGATATTATGGAAGAATTCAGACCTCTGATAGATAATATGGTTATATCACTGATAAACCGTAAAGAAATTCGCCTGGAACACTTTCTTTATAATACTTTGCCCGATGATGAAAATTCCGATTTGGATAATTCTACTCTCCCCGTTTCTCTCACCAAGAATGGTATGAAAATTATCATCACCGCTTTCAGTAAACTGATAAATAGCAAGTTTAACTATAATCAACTATCTGAACAGTGGATTCTAAAAGATATTATTACCCTTCAAATTCGAAAACTGGCTGCCCATTTTGATAATAAAAAGGAGTATTCACCCTTCCTATGGCTATAACTTATACCGCTGGAGGAATTTTAAGTTTGAAGGTAGCAATGCTGAGATATACTTTAACCATCTCTATAACTTATCTGACAGGGAGGATTCTTAATAACAATAAATGGTTCTCTGCCCTCTGCCCTCAGCTTATAATAAGGAGTTCTATTATGTCCCTAAACAAACATCTCTATGTCGTCGCTTTTGATATCGTTTCCGATAAAATTCGCTACCGCTGTGTTAAAATTCTCCTTTCCTACGGACAAAGAGTCCAAAAAAGCGTTTTTGAATGTATCCTAAACGATAAACAATTCCTGGATATGAAATCCAAACTTGATAACACTATAAACCCCGAAATAGATAGCATTCGCTATTACCTCCTCTGTGCAAATTGCGAAAAAAACATATCTGTCTCCGGAATCGGATTATATTCTTACTTTGAAGATCTAATCATCGTTTAAAAACTCTTATCTCAATGAGTTATTTGCTTTCCCTGCGTATGAATAGATTCCTAATATCATATCTTCAAAATCAAAAAGATATTTTATGCTTGACTTATTTTATGATTGATTATATAAGGAAAATTGTATGTATAGCTAACTCGCTATATAAACCTTGGCAAGACAAAAAAAGGAGCTGATATTATGATTATTTATGTATGCCCCAAAAATAATTATCAAAGAACAGCGATTGCCTGCTCTCTATGCAATTTCGCTAAACTGCTCTATTATAACATAGTTACAAGCTCTATCCACAAAATCATTGTCCCCAACACAATTACTTGCTATATATACAATTATACAAAATATGCATCTATACCCCATACCCCCAATCATAAATCTATTAGCCATTGCCATTTTGATAACGATGAATACTTTATGCTTAATGCCTAAATGTATGTGCTATTGAAATAAACTTGACCCGTTTGAGGGGATTGTGACTACTCCTCCGCAGCGTATACTCTATATACGTAAGCAGTGAATTGAAA
>Ga0255343_1002009_pt1 | contig 25165 bp, 16 predicted proteins | sample wastewater_treat_4_FD_192413 | JGI IMG/M metagenome (GOLD analysis project Ga0255343, IMG submission 192413) | Wastewater microbial communities from Lulu Island WWTP, Vancouver, Canada - plant16 | ecosystem: Engineered > WWTP > Wastewater > Unclassified | place: Canada: Vancouver, British... | reverse complement strand
GAGGCCTCGCAAACCACGCCATTCGTTTGCGCCCCAGTGACAGCAAAGTTCCGTACCAGAATATTGGAGCTTTGTGAGATCGTAATTCCGCTACCTACATTGCCCAATATATCAACATTCTGCAGGCTGATATCCTCAGAGGCGGAAACCATTGCGGCACCCGCCATCATGTTTTCAAATCGTAAATGTTCCAGCTTAAGTCCGCGTGTATTCACCAAGTTCAGGCCATTTTGGGTAAAGACAGACCCCGCAGCGTTGGTACTACCCCGAATCACCACGGGCTCGGCTATTTCACCGCGGTCCATATATCCAATGATGACCGGGGTGGAGTTGGTATATATCCCCGTATCAATGAGAATCAAGTCCCCAGGCCTAACGTCGTAAGTTGTCAAGACTGCTGCCAAGGAAGGCAAGGGTGATGACGGATGCAACCCCGAATTGGTTATCGCACCAATCGCGGTTGTATAGATATCGCCATTGGTTGCCGCGTCATTGACATAGAAAGTCCAAGGGGCATTGCGCACCATGAAATCTCTTTCTGATGCGGTCACCCACGTACTTTGACTTTGACTTTGGACACGCCAACGACAGGCCGTGAGCGGAGGCAAGCTGGTCGTGTCCCATTCATGGAAACCGACCAACCCAGTGCTGACGCCGATATTCTGCCACGATGCGCCACTATTGGTTGAAAGTTGTACATTCACACGATGGCTGGGATTGGTTACCGCCCCGCGGGCGATCCAGCGTAGTCTTTGAGTGCCGCTGGCCGTACCCCCTTGATTGAGCGTTAAGAGCACAAAACTCCCATTGGTAGGCGACCGACTTGCCGCAGGAGTCCCGCCATATATGCCAATATTGGCCCGGCTGCCATTGGGCTCTCCTTCGGCGGCCCAAGGCAAGGCGGGATCTGCGGAATCAATCAGCGGCGACGTTTCCGCATCCAGCACATAGTCCTGAGTCGTGGGATCGTAGCGTCCAGCCTGACTGCGTGGATACAAATTGCCTGTCACCAAATTAGCAAATAACGGGTCGGCCATAAATGAGTTCGATTGGCCTTGTGTCCATTCCTGCCATTCAGTCAGATCACGAAACTGAATAGTTTGCACGCCAAATACGCTCCCTCCCCGAGGAGTCTTGGCAAAAATAGTATTGGCATGGGGCTGATGAAAGAGATTGTAGTCACCCGCCACGGTTCCGGCGCCAAGTCGGAAAATTTCGTGAGCGGGGCTGTTGGCAATCAAGGCGCTGTTGCTAACATATAAGCAGCCGGACTCGACTCCGATCAACGTGCCTGTTGTCAACGCAATCCCATTGCTGGCAGGCAACGGTGACAACACGCCCTGACTCCAGAAGTTTGTGACCGGCGCAATTTGCTGGGACATAATCGGAGCCATATAAAACCCGGTTTGTGAAAAATTCAGCGCCGCACAGCGGATGAATTCGTTCTCCCCGGACTGTACACTGATGACAAATGCATTGACCGCCGCATTCATGGAACGGACCCCAACAAACCGATTTGAGCTTGACCGGTTCAGAACCAAGCCTTGACTCCCGCCATGCAGGCGGATATCGCGCAGTTCGATATTGCTTGAATTCAAAATTTCCAAGATTGTGCCGGATGCATTTGTGAAGACAGTTCCTCCCGCCGCCTCGTTTGTACTGCCTTGAATGATCAGGCGGTTGGTTGGGGCTATCGCCGAGATGGCAATGGTCAATGGTGCGGTGCGTGGGTACACACCAGTATCAACATACACCGTGTCGCCATGTTCCACTTTGTAGCGGCTGAGCAAGGTTGCCAGCGAGTTCAACGGCGCTGCCGCGCTTAAACCCGAATTGGTCGCACGTCCCGGGCCGGTGCAATACACGTCCCCGACAGTGCTGTTGTCGTTAACATAATACGCTACCGGGTCATTTTTGATGGCGAAGAGCGTCTCGGTTTGTCCACACACGGAACTATTGGTTGTGCATACGCGCCAAACCCCTTGCGCAGTACTTAGGTAATTGGTGGTTGCCCAGGGTAAGCCGGTTCCACCCATGTCGGCATACACATTGGTGGCAATATTGGACCATGTCGCCCCCCCATCGGCAGAAAACTGGACATTAACGGGGGCGTTATTCGAGACACCATTCCAAGACCAATACAGATTTACCGTGCCCCGCAGAGTGCCACCATCAGATACGGTAATCGGAACCAACGCACCGCCGCCAAGGCTCTTACTTGCCTCGCCAGTATTCCCATGCAGTCCAATGTTGATTCGACTCCCGTTGGGGCTGGGCTCATTGGTAAAGGCGAAAGCGGGGGCCCCCATGTCAATCAGGCGGGAGGTGGACGTATCATTCGTCCAACTACCGTTAATCGGATTGTATCTCCCATACTCGCTTAACAGATGGAAATCGTACGTCCCGGCATTCGCAAAAAGAGGCTCATACCCCAAGCTCCGCGAATCATTGGAAAAACTGGTGCGGATTTGCCAGTCAATCAAGAAGCGATCTGGCAGTCGGTCCTCGTTCCCGGACACAAAGGCGCCATCCGTTGCGCGGATATTGTTATAATCGGAAGACAAGGTGCCCCCGCCCCCCCAATATACATAGCGGCGGTCGCCACTCGCCAATATAATGCTGTTTTTAACGTCCAAGTCACCGCCCTTGCGCAGAATGGCCGCGTAATCATTATTCCGCAATAAGCTGTTGTGAACTCGGATAGTTGAGCCTGTTAAAGTTTGGAGGCCCGCCGTCAAGCTGTTCTCGATAATGGAATGTGAAACCGTCAGGTCTGCGCCAGACCCAGCGAAAATACCGTTCGTCACGCAATGGCTCACGCGCCCTTTGTTCCACAAAATTCCCTGACTGTTTTGTTCATAAATCCCGATAAAGGCATTGGAAACCACCAGCCCAGAAAATTCAATTCCGCGGGCATTTACCAACTGAATGACATAGCTTCCTGAGCCCCGGCTCGTTCGCGCCAAAATGGCACCGGTATAGGGCTTATTCAACGGGCCGGTCACGCGGATGGGCTGGCTGGTGGTGCCGGAATTTTTCAGGCTGATCGAAATCGCAGCGGGTTCCAGATAGACCGCCGGATCCACCCAAATGCTATCGCCAGGCTCAAGGTCAAATCGTTCAAACACGACGCGCAACGAATCCAGCGGCGCGTTTGATGTGGCCATCCAATTGTCCGGCCGACCGGCTGCCGTCGTGTACACGGCCTCGTTGGTATAAATGCCATTCACATACAGATTCAAGGGTTGGTTGCGGATAGCAAAGAAGTTGGAAGAGCCACTCCAAACATTGGTTCGTTGCAGGCCGGTCACCCGCCACACCCCCGCGGGTGTGTCTGGCAAGTCGGCCACGTTCCAAGTAGCCTCGCCATTGGTCGCAGCCACCCCGGAGGCCACCGTTTGGGTCCAGGAGCGCCCGCCATCAACCGACACCTCCACCTTGACTGTTTCATTGGATAACTCGCCACCCGCAATCCATCGCAATGTGAAGGTTCCATTGGTTACATAGCCGGCATCACCAAAGGAAATAGCTTTCAGCCATGGACTGACTCGGGCACTACTTGCCTGCGCGCTCCCGCCGAAAACACCAATATTCACACGCCCACCATTCGGGGCCGGCTCCGCAGAGAAATCGCTGGCTGGGTTGCCGGCATCCAGCAGTGGCGAAGACACCGGGTCTGTGGTCCGTTGGCCATTGGGCATAATTCGACCCAACGCTTGTTCGGTTAGCAAATGGTAATCAAACGCATCCGGATCCGCCATGAGAGGATTGTTGGCGATGCTATGCACGTCTTGGTCGTTGGCCAGGTACTGCCATGCCACCAGGCTATCTGCGCGCGCACCCGTTGTCCGGTTGATCCCCACCCGCGTATTCGGCCCAGCATGGATTCCGTTATAATCCATGGTGACTGTGGGGGAATTGCTCGGCACAGAGTACAGGGCGGCGCCGAAATTGGTGGATGCCAAAATACTGTTTTCCAACAGCAGCCCGACCTGAGTGCCGAGATAAACCGCATTATTCGTGTTCTGCCAAAACAAGCTGTGGTTCACGACTATGTTTGTGGCCTGTTGTAAGGAGATTCCGATTCCTCCGCCATGTGCCACACACCGGGTCACAGTGACGGAACGCGCATTGTTGGCCAGCTCAAATGCGGTTTGTCCGGCCCCGCGCACCTCCACGCCTTCCAGCCTGATGTTCAGAGCATTGGATACCATTACGCCCCGCGAAGCATTACTGACCACTATATCTCGCAAAATAATGTTGGATGCCGCACCCGAAATATTAAACGCCAGCGGCCGTTGCGGAATGGCTGGTGACCTGAACAGGCTGCCGCCGGCGAGACGATTGGTGCTGCCGATGATGAATACAGGGTTCGTTGCGCCGCCGGAGTCTTGCGCGGTAATCAGCACGGTATTTGTGGCAGTATAAACACCCGTATCAATATAGACCCGGTCTCCTGGGCCAATTTTATACGTATTGATCAACGTATGCAGCGATTGCATGGGCGCGCCGGGACTTACGCCCAAGTTGCTGTCGCTCCCCGGCGCAGTGCAATAGACATCGCCATTGGTCGAGGCATCGTTCACATAAAACGCATAGGCCCCATTCCGGTAGTTAAAGTTCGTGGGCGACTGGCTGCTGACGCTTGGGGTGGCGTTGTCCAGCGTGACTTTCCACATGGCGTACAAGGCGGAATAGTCGTTTGAAGAAGTGTTTTGATAGAAATAGGCGCCGTTGGTGGCCATCTGGTTAGTGGCCAGCGTCTCCCAGCTCACCCCATTATCCCGCGAAAGCCACAACGTCACCGTTGCGCTGGGATCAAAGTTCGCTCCATTCCACCGCAGCCATGATCCCGCTTGCGCATCAAGAGTGCCCCCGTCCGTATAGCTGCGGATTTGCAGCCAGGCATTCGTCCGGCTTTTGCTGGCTTGGGCCGTGTTTCCGTGCAAACCGACATTCAAGCGTGAGCCGTTGGGGACCGGTTCATTGGTATAAATCGCGCTGGGATCGCCCAAGTCAATGCCGGGGGAATGCACAGCATCATTGGTCTCAAAAAGGCCGGTGGCCGGGTTATACCGTCCCATCACGCTCTTAAGATGGAAGTCCCCCCCCGCAGCATTGGCAAAGACGGGGTCCGCATAAAGACTATTGGTCCAATATCCTGCATTTTGGAAATCAGTAAAGGCCTGATAGCTCAGCCCCACGCCTACGTTCCAAACCAGATTGAAATCGCCCGGAATAATCTGACTTCCAAACAAGGTGGTCCCGTTGCCCAGAATGCTGTTGGATACCGAAAGCGTTGCGTTGGTGGGTGCGAAAACCAACGTAGGACTGCCCCACATGACGCCATTTCGCCACACATTCGCCCCGCTCCCACTGCCGTTAAAGGCCCGCTGTGTGTTATCCGCCGCCACGCAATTCTCAAAAGTGTGCGCGGCACCATTGATGACAACACCATGCGTGTTACCAATAAACTGCAACCCGCGCAGGACAATATTGCTCACCCCGCCATTCAGACCGGCGGCTCCGCCAGTCAGCTTCAGGTTTTCAATCTCCAAATAGCTTGCACCGGCGAGGTCCAGCACATTAGCCCCTATGTTCCCGCGATTGAAAACGGAGCCTTTCGGACTGCCGATGATTTTGACCGGCTTGCCGGCCACCCCCGAATCAAAACCGCCAATAGTAATCGTCACATTCGTCGCATAATCACCCGTGTCCACGTACACGGTATCGCCTCCGCGCAACTGATAACGGTTCACTACCGACTGCAAGCTGCGCAGCGGCCGCGATGACGCCGCGCCGTCATTGGTGGAACTCCCCAGTGCGGAACAGTACACATCGTTATCGGTGCTATTGTCATTCACGTAAAAATTGAACACCACATTGGTGGAGCGCCGCACGCTGAACACCTTGGCATTGGTCGAGGCCACCCCCGAGTTGGTATGCACCACGCGCCATAACACGGCCGGATAGTCAAAATCAGGCGCCCAAGTGTAGCTCTCATTTGTTGCCGTCACCCCGGTGGCAATACTCTCCCAACTCACCCCATTGTTCGTCGTGTACTGCAAATTGACTGTGGCATTGGTCCCCAGATTCCCCCCCACCCACTCCACGCGGCTCGTCCCAATCAGTGTGCCCCCGTCATTGAACGACATTGCAAAAAGCCACTCATCCGTCCGGCTCTTGCTCGCCTCCGCCGTCCCGCCGTATAGCCCGATGTTCACCCGCCCGCCGTTCGGACTGGGCTCATCGGTGTAGGATGCTGCCCAGCCCGACATTCCGCTTCCCATTGCGCATAACAACGTAAATCCCGCCACCCAAATTCGTGATTTCATTCTGCCAGCCTCGCAACAACGCGGGAAAGGACACAATTCCATCCAGCGCTTAATTTGAATATAATATATGTCTCGCCCAACTGGCAAGTCTTCCCAAGCCACTTTCTACATCAATTGCGACGGGGTAATTTGGCCGAACCTCGCGTCCGGCGGAACCGATTCTGTTGGGTTGGAATCGGCTACGCTTCCTGAAAAGGTTCAATTGGACTTCCGCTGTCATTCAGATTCATCCCGAACGCGGCCAGCCTCCTTCACCTCATCTGGTGGAGCCCCAGATCCCGTGACTCTTCCCCTTCCTCCCCAGTTGCCTCCGCCATGCTTGCCATTCGACTGAATTTATGCACCATTTGGGCATCATGAATTCCAAACACAAAACGGCCATCGTGGTGGGTGCCGGATATTTCGGCTCCGTCATGGCGGAGCGGATTGCCAACGAATTGGGCTGGAAAGTATTGCTGCTTGAAAAGCGGAATCACGTCGGCGGCAATTCCTGGTCGGAGCCTGATTCGGAAACCGGCATCGAAGTCCACACGTACGGACCCCATATTTTCCACACATCTCACGAACAAGTCTGGAATTACGTCAACCGTTTCGCAACGTTCAACGGCTATCGGCATACGGTCTGGGCCACGCGCAATGGAAAAGTCTACCCCCTGCCTTTCGGATTGGCCGCCATCAATCTCTTGCTGAATCGCCGCTTGTCGCCGACCGATGCTCGAAAATGGGTCGAAACGGAGGCCGCAAAGGCCGGAATTTCCACCCCCCGAAATCTCGAAGAAAAGGCGCTATCCCTTATTGGCCGCCCCCTCTACGAAGCCTTCGTGAAGGAATACACGGAAAAGCACTGGGGCATGCAAGCCGCGGAATTGCCGGCAAGCATCATCACCCGCCTGCCGGTTCGCTTCACGTACAATGTCGGCTACTACAACGATCTCTGGCAGGGAATCCCCCTCGATGGATATGGCGCTCTATTTCGTAAGATGCTGGCCAATCCGCAGATCGAGGTCCGCTTGAACTCCGATTTTTTCGCCGTCCGCGACTCCCTCCCCCCCTGCGATCTGCTGGTTTATACCGGACCCGTTGACCAGTTTTTCCATTTCAAACACGGGCGCTTGCAATGGCGCTCCGTGCGGTTTGAAAAGGTGGTTCTGAACACGGCAGACTTCCAAGGAACATCGGTCATGAACGAGTGCGACGGTTCCGTTCCCTACACGCGCACCCATGAATTCAAACACTTCACTCCCGACCGGACTTTCGAGAAAACGATCGTTTTTCGCGAATATTCCTATGCGCCGCAACCGGGAGACGACTTGTATTATCCCATCCGCACAACCGCCGATCTCGCCATTCATGCCAAGTATCGGGCGGAAGCCGAACAGCACCCGGAAGTTTTGTTTGGCGGACGTCTCGGCGCCTACGCCTATCTCGACATGGACCATGCCATCGGCAGCGCTCTAGCGGCGTTTGCACAACTCAAGGCCAATCTGTCAGCCGGTGTCGCGCCGAGCCACCAAGCGACAAGATGAGAAACGCCTCCTCTGACCGCGCCCACCCCGGCCATTGCCGACAGTTGCCGGTCCACTTTACCCGGCTTCTGAAAATCTGAATTTCTCTGTTTGGGCAAAGGTCTCATGCCGTGTTTTGCGTTTCGCCGTCCGGTTTCCGACCGCGACAGCGATCCCAGGCATGCAGGATCCATGCCGGCGCCCGGCTTTTTACGGCGTAAGGCCATGTGACGGCCCGATACGCCGGTTCGCTCAGGCCGTATCGCGCCATTTGGCGCAATCCAGGGAAATTTCGTTTTCGCCAAGCCTGTTCCAATTCTTCTTCCCACGACATCCGGATGCGGTCGTCGATTTGCGCGGCTCGTTCTCGCATGTCCGCCAATGCCCTCACGTCCGCCGCGATCCGAACGCGATAACGGGCGGCATTGATGAGCGTGCCGTGTGGATTGGCCGAGCATTGCCCCGCGTGCCATCGGTACCTCACCGTGATTTCCGGACATGCCATGAATTTGTGCCGCATGGCGCAGCGGGCAAAGAAATCCAGATCGTCGCTCAAAAACGGCCGCCCTTCGTCGAACCCGCCGGTCATGGCTGCGACGCACCGCCGCACCACCGACACGGAAGGCACCTGCATCATATGGCGCATGATGACTTCAAACACGTCCCGCGGTCCGTCCCACCGCAGGGTTTCTTCTTCCAGCCAAGTGCCTGAACGGGCTCCCATGAACTCATAACGGCTGAATGCCACACCGGCTTCCGGCCAGCGATCCAACAAACCGGCCACCTTTTCCAGATGCGGCGGCAGCCACACGTCGTCTGCATGGAGAAAAGCGATGTAAGCGCCCGTGGATGCCATAATTCCCCGGTTGGCCGTGGCTCCATGCCCCGTGCCCCTGGCATTGGGGGACCTCAGCAACCGGATGCGATCACCAAAGGACAGGGCCACTTCGACCGACCCATCCGTGCTGGCATCATCCACGACGAGGACCTCGTCCGCCGGACGCGTCTGGGCCAAAGCCGAATCGATCGCCTCCCGCAAGAAGGCTGCGGCATTGTAACAGGGAATCACCACGCTGATTGTATTCGTCATCGCTTCTCCTCCTCGAAAACCGACGTGCTCATGCTCCGCTCGCAGACTCGGGTGCGCGGCAAAAGACCGGTGGAACCGCCGGCCAATCAGCCTTTGCGCCACCGGGCCATGCGGCTGCGCCAAGCCTCCCCGCACCGAACAAACAGGAATCTGGCGAGGTATTCCGCCTTCCAAGCGATCGGATGCCGCATGGCCCGTTCGCACATGGCGTAGATCTGCAGCTTGCGCAGAGGATTGGACGTCGCCCCCCATTCGGTTCCGTGACACAACCGCACTTTGCGGAAATCCAAGGCGAAGATCCGGCGAAAACGCGCGAACGAATAAAGCGTGAAGCGCGATGAAACCATGTGCCAAGGCAAAAAAGTCAAAGGCAGATGATTCCAGCGCATCCCGTCGGGAGCAACAAACCCCTGGCCGTCGGAGCGCGAATGGCTCAACAGGATTTCAACCGCCTTCTGATCCCAGATGTTTTTCTCCACAACCATGGCCAGAACGTTTTCGAAGAAACGGCGGGTTGTGTCCCCGCAACGTATGGCCATGAACCCGATGTTCACGGCGGTGCTCCCGAATTGGTCGTCCTGGAACAGGATGTCGCGGTCGCCTATGAGTCCCCGGATGGCGTCCGCCGTCTGGTCGAAAAACTTGATGTCGATATCCGCAAACAACACCACTTGGCCAGGATTGGACACGATGGCGTCAATGACCTTCCGGGTTTTATACAGCCAGATGTTGCGGCCTCCGCCTATGTGGGCCACGCCATCCGATTTGACTTTTTCGGTCGGCAAATCGTCCAAACACTCGATCGCCAATTCATAATCGTCCTTCAAGGACGCCGTGAATGCGTCTTTTAAAATCGCGTGGGACCGGGTGTAGAAAGAATAGATTTTCATGGGCATATGAGACGGATATTGGGCTGATGGATGCGGTCGAGTCAAGGACCGATCTTGCGTTTCGATCCCGCCGCATTGCCTCATAAAAGATGACACCGGAGAGGGAGACCGGAGAAGGGGAGGAAATAGCCGTTGCCTCAAAATAGATGACACCCGAAAAGGAGGCTATGGATATGAGCATGGAATCGCTGGAAACCTACCGCCGGAGATATGCCCGGGCGGGGCGGATTTGGAAGAGTCGCTTGCTGGACGAGGCGTGTGCCATGGAAGGCTGGACGCGCAAGCACGCGATCAAGGTGCTGCGCCGGAAGGTCCGTCGCCAGGCCACGTCACGCCGCGGTCGCAAGAAGACCTATGGGCCGGAGGAGGCCCGGATGCTGGAGCAGCTGTGGCTTCTGATGGACCAGCCCTGCGGGAAACTGATGGAGGCGGGCCTGTCCGAGTGGCTCGCCTCGTGGGAGCGCCATCGCGGACCGCTTGCGGCGGAACTGCGCGGCCGGTTGTTGCGGATCAGCGCGGCTCAGATCGACCGTGTACTGGCGCCATGCAAGCTGCGCCACCCACGCAAGCGGCTGAGCGGCGGCCGCAACCACTTGCGCAGCCAGATCCCGGTCCGCGTCGGTGGCTGGGCGGCGGACGCCGCCGGGCTTTCTGGAGATGGATACTGTTTCCCATGGCGGGGATTCCACCCGCGGCACGTTCCTTTGGACGTTGACCGCCACCGACATCAGTAGCGGCTGGACCTTGCTGGCGCCCGCCTGGGGATGCGGCCAGCACAGTGTTTTGGAGGCTTTCCAGACCATGAAGGCGCGCCTGTCCGGGAGCAGGTCGGCTACGAACGGTTCGATCGGCCCGCGCTGACTCAGCCCATGCGCCGGTTCTACGAGGCCTATGAACCCGGATTTTGCGTTTGAATAAGTCTTGAAAAGGCAAGTGCTTCACTGTGCCCTTGTTGTGACAACAAGAAAGGGACACGGAAAAGTGAAGCACAAGACAGAGGATATTCGACCGGATCAGGTGGGGCAAGTAAAGATCGCCTTCACGGGCAAAGCGCTGACGGCCTGGGGCGGGGCTTGCTCGGTGGTGGCGAAGTTTCTGGAACAAATCGAGTTTCGCGACTGGGTGGCCGGGCACATTCCGGTGGAAGAGCATTCGCCCAACGCGAAGGGGATCTATCCCAAGGTGCTGTCCTTGTTCCTGACGTGCGTGGCGGGCGGCACGCGCTTCTCGGACATCGGCAGTTGGATGCACGGGCGGGAGGTCATCGCGGTTTGCTTCGGGGTGAAGTGGCTGCCGCGGGCGGCCAGCGTCCTGACGCGGTTTCTCGGCAAGTTCCGGCGCCTGCACGTCGAGCGGCTGCGGGAATCGAGTTGCGGTCTGGCCCGGCGCCTGCTGGAAGAAGAGGGCGTGGCGGAGGACGATCTGGTTCTGGACAGCACCGTCTGCACGCGCTACGGCGAGCAGGAGGGGGCGCGGAAAGGCTACAACCCGAACAAGCCCGGACGGCCGAGCCACCATCCGCTGAAAGCGAGCCTGGGCTGCGGGTATGTCGTGAACCTGTGGAACCGCAGCGGCAACACCCACACGGCCCATCAAGTCGCCGGCTTTCTCGACCAGACTTGCCGGGGACTGCCCCGGGCGATGAAGATTCGCCGCGTGCTGGCAAACAGTGGTTTCTGCGACAACGGCTTCCTGGAGCATCTGGAATCGGACGGTCGCCGCTACGTCGTGGCGATGCGGCTGAGCGACTTCGTGAAGGTCGCCATCCGTCAGGTTGCCGCCTGGGCCCCGGTGGCGCCAGGCATCGAGATGGCGGAGGCGCGGGTGCGCCTCGGCACCTGGACGCAAGCGCGCCGCATGGTCTTCGTGCGCCAGCACGTGCCCACCCGGCCCCGGGCCACCGGCAAGCAGCCCGCGCTGTTTGAGGATCTCGAGGAGCATCGGGACTACCGCTATGGCGCGATGGCCACCAACGAAGAGGACCTGTCCATGCTCGACGTCTGGCGCACCTACCGGCCGCGCGCCAAGATCGAAAACGTCATCAAGGAGCTGAAAGAGGGCTACGGCTGGCACGAGTTCAACGTCCGTAGCTTCTGGGGCACGGAGGCGGGCATGCTGCTGATCGGCATGGTCTTCTACAACCTGATCCACCATCTCAACCGCCGCGTCCTCAAGACCGAAGCCGAGGGCGTCTGCCGGCTCAAGAAGATCCGGTTGCAGGTGCTGGCCATCCCGGCGCTCTACGGCTCGGGCGGACGCCTGCCCGTGCTGCGCCTGGGCGTGCGCGACCCGCGCATGCGGGCCCGGATCCGCTACTGGCTCCAGCGCATCTGCCGGTTGGAGCTGAGGTTGCCCAACTGCAATGCGGTTGGTCCGCCGCCGGCTGTTCCCGCCTGATCCGAGGCGAATCCGGAGGCGATGCCCAACCCATCTGCATTGATCAAAATATGAACCACCCCCGCATCACTCAATGTCCATCGAGTGACAACCCAATCGGTCTGCCCAAACGCAATTTCCGGGATGAACGGTTCCGGAATCTCTTCATCCCATGCTTCAAGCTGCTACGCAAGGAACGCATCGGTGCCAAGATCCGCAAGATCTATGGCGAACGCAAAACCCCGTGCGAGCGCGTGCTGGAGCATCCGGATACGACCCCGGACCAAGCCCGGCTCCTGCGCGAATTGCGAGACCGGTATGACCCGATCGATCTGTCCCGGGAAGTCCGGCGTCGGAAGAACGCCTTCTTCGAAGCCGTCGGATCGCGGGGGCGGGTGCCCGCCACGACCGGCTCCGACGAGCTGGGGGGGCCCATTCTCGCCGCCCATGCCGGACACCCGCCCCCGCTCGACAGCCGCAGCCGCTTACGCTAGTCGCCGCTGAAAAAGTCTGTTTTGGCTGCCGAACGGATCAGACGGCTTGGAGCATGGGATTCAGAGCGCAACGGAAGGCGTCGATGAATAGACGTAAAAGAAGGGCGAGGCCCTTCAGCAGCTTCCTGAAGTTGTAGGCCGCCGCGGCCAGGATGGCGTTGACCTGGTCGCCGGTGGTGCCCTTGAGCCGGTTGCGGTTGCCTCGGCAGTCGGATTTGACGTGGCCGATGATCGGCTCGATGGCGCTGCGGCGTTTCCACCATTTCTGCAAGGGGCCGGGCAGGCATTTCCGGAACCGATTGACGACTTGGACGTCGCAGGGTCCTTCGTAGCCGGATTTCCGATAGCCCAGATCGCAACAGGCCATGGCGGGGCTGGCGCCCATGAGGCGTTCGGCCTGGGCGAGCGCTTCCGGCAACGTGTGCCCGTCGTACGGATTCCCGGGAAGGCCTTTGCTCCCACGATCCAGTTGCCCTTCGACGTGCTGACCAGACCGACCTTCACCCCGAACTCGTATTGCTTGTGGACCTTGCCCTTGGCGATGCATTCCACCTCCGGCGCGTGCACGGAGTAGACCTTGCGCTTGTCGTGCCGCTGCTGGACGCGGATGCGTTCGATGCGATCCAGCAGCCCTTGGCATTCCTGCAAGACTGCCGCCGGCGCCTTGCCTTGGAAGTCGCGCAGCACGCGGCCCAGCCGCGTGCGCAGGAACTTCGTCTCCCGTTTCGCCCGCTTGAACTGCTTGGCCTTGGCGTAGCCGCCGAGCTTCAGCATGCTTCTTTTGGCCACGCGCACGTAGGTCTGTCTCAAGCGGACGTCATGGCGCTTCGCCAGCCGGACCAGCACTTCCAGGGAGCGGTGATACAGCCGCGCATCGGTCGGAAACCGGATTTCCTTTTCCTGCACCGTGGTGTCCACGTTCACCCGCTTCAGATCCTGCGGCCGGATCATTTTCGTCTTCAGGCCCGCCCGCAAGGTGGCCGCCAGCATTTGCTCCGCCCCGGCCGCGCCGATCCGGTTGCGCCAGTTCGTCAGGCTCGACGGATCGATGGGCGGCCGATGCTCGAAGAACGTGCCGCCCGTGAAGAACTGCCAATAGGGATTCTCCGTCCACGCCGCCACCACGTCCTCGTCGCTCAGATCGTAGGCGTACTTGAGGTACATCAGGCCCACGGCCAGACGAACGACGGTGGAAGGCCGCCCTTCTTCGTCGGCGAAGGCCGGAGCCAACGCCACCTCGAATTGATGCCAATCCACTTGGCCCGCCAAGCGAACCAGCGGATGAGCCGGGTCAACGAGGTCTCTCAAAAACACCTTGAACAGGTCGCCCTGTTGCGGGCCAGAGGCCTTTTGTCGCATCATCATATCGCAAGATTCTCCGCATCCCTTCCGGGAATTCTTGCAATATATTGCCGGATTCAGTCGCTCCAGTCAATTCTCATGCAACGAGATATACTATTTTTCAGCGGCGACTACGCTACCGTCTGAAGTGCTCGGACAACGGCCAAACGACCTCCCGGTTCAACGCCCCTCCGGTGTCATGGTCATTTGAGGCAACACGACCGCCGCCGGCGCCAGTTCACGTCGCCGCCGCTTCCGTGCGCCACGCAGCTTCATCGGTTGCCAATTCACTTCTTCCCGAGCAGTCTTTTTCCAATCCGAACAACGGAGTAAGGCAAGAACGCTCGCGGAACATAGTGGCAACAAGACGGGAACAGCATCGGTCGCCACATGCCCCATAAGATCATGGCGCGCAATTTGGGCAGCGATTTGCCCAGCCAAGCCTCGCGCAGCCGGGCATCCCATGCGTGGCGCATTTGGTCGATCCCGATTCCGAGCATCAAGGCGTCTTTGCCGGAACCGCGCATTTTCGATAATTGTCGCATTCGATATCGAAAAGCAAGATGCATTTGTTCGTCGCCCAACACGCTGGCCTGGGCCTCATGCACCCGATATAGAGCCGTGCACAACGGGGTGCTCACGCAAAGAGCATCGACGGAAAGCCGCAGGAAAAAATCGTAATCTTCAACCTGAATGCGCCGGCCGTGCCTTCTGCGCACGATTTCATCGAAGCCCTCGATTTTGTCGAACGCCGCCCTGCGCACCAAGGCGGTCGATGGATATAATGCATCGCGCCGCATGATAAGAGCGAAGATGTTTGTCGGTTTCTGCTGACATTCCGGATATTGCAAGGAACGGCCTTCGCGAACCCCAAACTGCCGCAGACCGCTGCACGCGAATCCCGCGTCCGGCCATTGGTCCAACATTCCCGCCAGCCCCGCCAAATGCGTTGGCAGCCACTTGTCATCCGCATCCAAAAAGGCCAAATAGTCGCCGGTCGAGGCCGCCACGCCGGCATTCCGGCTGTGTCCGGGGCCGCGGTTCTTTGCGTTCACGATCACCTTGACCCGCTCGCCGAAGGATCGCGCGATCTCCACCGTCCGGTCCGTGCCGGCATCGTCCACCACGACGATTTCCTTGGCCGGACGCGTTTGGTTCAGGGCCGATTCGATCGCCTCGCCGATGAACTTTTCGGCGTTATACGCGGGAATGATGACGGATATGGTGGACATTGGTCAGGAGACAGGAGTCAGAAGTCAGGGTGCCGTTGTCATTTGTTTTGAATCACAGACCATTTTCTACCACAGAGACCACAGAGATTCACAGAAAAAACAGCCGCAGCCGATTCACTACGCCTGCCCGCCTGTGGCGGGAAATGCGCGAATGACACGAAAAGGGAACCGGGCAGGGCTGGCCCCGAGGTTGAAAAGAATTCAAACCAATTCTGAAACCAGAACGACGTTGAGCTCCTTGCATCGCTTCCATTCCGCGTCATTGGTCACCAGGAGGCTGGCGCCGCAGGTCCGGGCCACTGCCAATTGGATGGCGTCCGGGGTTTTGAACCCGTAGGTTGCGCGAATTCGGACGCATTCATCCGCCACTTGTAAATTGATGGGATGGATGGACAGGTTGTCGGAATTGGTCAGGAACATGCGGTAGCGCGCCGCCAGATCGGTGCGCCCCAGCCGTTCGGGATGGGTCAACACCTCGATGTACGTGATCAGGGAGGTCACCATCTGGGCGCGAACGCGGATGCATTCGGCGATCAATTCGCGCACGAGGGCACAAAAGTCGCCGTGCCCCTCGATCAGGTAAATGAACGGAGCGGTGTCCAAAAAAACGACCGCTTCGGCATCCAGTTTCAGGTCCATTGGGCCCGCTCCTGGCGGAGATATTTGCCGACATCGACGCCGGCCCAGATTTCACCGCCCAGTCCCGCCAGATCGAGCAGGTTCAGCCGCCCCTCGCGCGAAGCGGCCACCTTCTTGTTCGCCCCGGAATCATAGGCTTTCAGGATGGCCATCTTTTCCCCGGCCCGCTCGATCACGATCGTCTCGCGCTTCAGCGAAACCAAGTTCAACAGATGCCCCAGCCCTTTTCTCGCTTCGACCGCACTCACTGTTTTCATCCAGAACCTCCAACTGGGACCTCAATCATCCTGACCATACTGATCGCATCGATTGATCCAATTGTCAACCCCCGTCGCCTGAATCTTTTTCGCAGCCCATTTTCTACCACAGAGATCACAGAGATTCACAGAGAAAATAGCCACAGCTGGGTTAACTACGAATCACTCGAATCCCGACTCTCCCAGAGGTCGGGACGAAAAGAAACCGTAATTCCATAACGCAAGCGGCGTCAAAGACCTCGCCACCGGGGTGGGCAAACGACGCAAAAGGAGAGCAAACGCTTGGCTTCTGGATCGGGAAGGGCCGGGAAGGGCGCTGCGCCGCAGGCGCAGAGGGATGCCCGAGGCTGCCGAACGACTCATGCGTCCCGACTCTCCCAGAGGTCGGGATCCGTAGCTGACACCGGCTGTTCCATTCGCGGTATTCGATACATTCGCAGTTGAAAAGGGTTCCCGGTTGCATGTGTAACGTTCTCTAGACACCGGGCATCCGACCTCGGACCTCCGACCTCGGACATCGGCCGTAAGCCTCCGGCTTACTCCCTCGCCCCGAAATCGATCCCCGGGCTGTAGCCCACCGCCGGATTCGTCACCCACACCCCGTTCGACACAAACCCCGCCGCGCTCAGCAAGTGGAAATCAAACCCCTCCGGATTTGCGAACTTCGGATCCGCCACTGTGTTGTGATGCCAGTTGGTGTTGATGCGTTGCCACTCTGCCAGCGTTTCATATTCGCCATGCGAAACAAGCGAACCATACAATATGTTATAGGAGCCAGCATCTGGCGTGTACCCAGTAGTCGATGCTCTTAAACCAATCACAATGCTGTCCACTATATTAGAAACAGTACCGGGAACAGCAAGCAGCGCGCTTACTTGTGGGGCAACAACCACACAATTTTCCATATAGTTGCCTTTTCCGCTTTCGAAGAGAATGCCAGCCGAAGCTGTATAGGTGGCAAACACGCACCGACGGAATGCATTGCTGTTGCTGCCCGTAAAGGTAACCGCAACATTGTTGGATACAGCATAGATCCGTTCATATTCCCCATAATGGGATGCAGTTGCAAATAATCCACGCCCCCCCTGAATCATACGGATATCTTGAAACTTCAAATAGTTTCCCCGCACATCAATCAAATCACCGCTCCCCGTAAATATCGTACCTCCGCCCCAGGGCCGGGTATCCGGCGAGCCTCGAAACAAGATCCGATTGGTCGCCACGCCGTTCACGTTGGCTCCGATGACGACGTTGTTCGTGTAGGTTCCCGTATCGATCAAGACCGCATCGCCCGGCAACAGGTTGGTGGATGCAAGCAGGTTGTTAAGCGTTAACTTGGGAGTGGATGGGGTCAAGCCGTCATTGGCATCGTTACCAGTTAAGTCGGGGGTATAGACGTCGCCGTCGTTGGAGTTGTCGTCCACGTAATAGGTCGTGCCAGCGGCCGCAATCCCCAGAGCCAGAAACGCGGCCAACCCCATCATCCAGAACCGAAATTTCATACCGTCCAATCCTCTCTACAAGCCTTTGAGGCTACCGCGTACTTTATCCGTGACACTTTGTAACATACGCGAATAGTGCCCCGAAGGCAAGCCTCCAAGCTGCCATACCACGCCATGGCCCGACCTTCGATATAACCGATGGACCACGAAAATACTCGAAGGCCCCTGACGCCGACTATCCTGCCGACCAAGGTTTTGGCGGCCAAGGGACACCCGTCCATTCAAGTAACTTTTGAACGTGGGCAATCCTATCGTAAGTTTCTTCTTCCTCCCACCTGAAGCCCGTTTTCAATTCGCGCTTTATTAATCCGGGGGCATAGCGCAACGCCGACCAGAAATCCTTCCAAAACCGCAGAGGATCCCGCTGGACATCCCATCTGGTCAGGTCAAAAAGTTTATAAAGGGTCACACGTCGGGCTTCACCCAATGCCTCGATCAAGCCAGGTTTTCGACGCCACTCCTCTGGAATGCCGGCTCGACGGTCACGTAGAACCGCCGCAACACTTTCATAGAGCCATTTGGCTGCCTGTTTTTGGTTCGTCCAGTTGCCGGTGGCCTGCGCGGGATGGACGCGCCAAGTCGCCAACTTTCCGGGCACGAATGCGATGTCTGATGCCAAACACGCCCGCAACGTCCACTCTTCGTCGGCGCGGGATCCCAGATCGGTGCGAAACAGGCCGGTTTGCTTCAGGATGTCCCGGCGGAATAGAACGCTGGTCATGGTAAACCAGATGGTGCTGCCAAATCCTGCGTGAAGCACGAATTCCGTCAATCCGGTCCGCAATGATGGAATTTGCATCCACTCGCCAAGAAATTGATGCGGGAGGAAATTGTCCATATTTAAAGGATGCCCGTGTTCATCCGTTCGCTGAAAGTCGCAGACGGCTATGCGCACTTCCGTCCGTGCCTCAAGCGAAGCCATCAGCCGCTCGATGCAATCTGGAACCATCGCGTCGTCGCTCGTCGCAATATAGCAATATCGGCCCCTCGCCCGGCGCAGGCACTCGTTCCAACCGGCATAGGGGCCCTTACGCGGCACTTGGTAAATCCGCATACGGGGATCATTCTTAAATTTCTGAAAAAACTCCCAGGCACCGTCTTCAGAATAGCTGTCACAAACAATCACCTCCCAGTCGGTACAAGTTTGATTCAGAATGGTCTCCATCCGCTCTTCTAGGAACGAACGTGTGTTCAAGTTGGGAAGACAGATTGATACGAGAGGGTTCGGCATGGCTGGGATTCTAAGCCTCAATGGGAACACGGGGCATCGCCGCCACTTCCCGATAGATAGTCGCCAATTCCGTGGCGCTTTGGTCCCAAGAGAATCGGCGGACGCGGGCCAACCCTTTTTCAATCAAGGTCGTGCGAGTCGTCGAAACCATTGCCTGCCGCATCACTTGGACCAATTGTTCTTCGCTATGTGGATCGAAATAAAGTGCAGAATCTTGGGCCACCTCCTTGAAAACCGGGATGTCGGAGACCACCACGGGACAACCGGCAGCCATGGCTTCAAGCAGCGGGATTCCAAACCCCTCGCATAGCGAGGGATACACCAACCCAGTCGCCCCCGCATAAGCGGCGGACAAGTCGGCATCGTCGCAGTCGTCGATGATGTGGATTTTCTCTTCCAAGCCGTGTTTCACAAGATGGGCGAATTGCCGGGATTCGAGATTGGCCGCCGGCCCGATGGTGACGAGATCCATTTCCCGATTCAGGTCCCGGCATCCGGCCCAGGCTTTCAGAAGCACGTCAAAATTCTTGTAAAGTTCCCGGCGTCCGACATAGAGCCAATAATCCCGCGCAAGGCCATATCTTTCCTTGAGTGCCCGTATCTTTTCACCGGCCTTGTCGCGCGGCAATGGCTTTTGAGTTGCCCCGTGATAGATCGTTCGGATGCGTCCTTCAGGAATCTCGGCATAACGAATGGCATCTTGCTTGGTCTGATCCGAGACGGCGACCACGCGATCTGCCTGACGAAGCACCTCGATCTTGCTGTCCGGCAGCATATGGCCATACCTCATTGCACCCGCATAACGCTCGTGAATGAAATCATGGACCGTCGCCACCGACCTCATCGCCGGATGGAAAGGCAGCGTGTAGTAGGTGGAATGGAAAATGGGGGCTTCCAGGCAGGCGACCCGGTGCCGATTGACCGTTCGTTGCACTGCCCCGGCAATTCCATGCCGCCAGTTCATCACATGCCTGATATTCTCGCCCTTGGGCGGAAGGGAGCGAAGTTGCTCTGGCAGAACAATCGTGAACTGGATGTCGTTCTCGTTCTCTGCGATTCTCCGAATGAGCTCGTCGAAGCATCGCTTGATCCCACCATGCGCCTGCCAGCCGTACAAGCAACCATCTATCAGCACGTTAATCATTTCTTCCATTTCTTCCAAAATTTATTCAAGTCTATATCACCTTGGCGCCAGCGTTCAACCCTTATGCGCCAGAGGGGGACATCCTCCAAATACGGTAGCAACTCCCGCGCCAACTGCGGCCGGGAATCGCCGGCCCGTCCCGCCCATTCGGCGAAGCAATCGCCCAAGCCGGAGGCCCGCTTCCGCAACAACGCCACTTCCGCTGCCATTTGCGTCTTCCGGCTCTGACATTCCGCGAGCGCGGACTCCACTGACGCCACGATCGCTTCGGCCGTCACATTTTCGATGCTTCCGCATGCTTTCAGCCCGAACTGCCCCATGAAATTGTCCACCTTGTCGATGCGGGAGATCCCCGCAAACGGAGTCCCGGCGACCGCAGCAAAAATTAACCCGTGCATACGCAGCGAAAGAACAGCATCGAAGCGCCCGATCACGTCCATCATTTCGGCCGGCGTTAGATACTCGGGATAAAGGATCCGATGCGGACAAGACAGCATGGCCGCCGTTTCTATGTTCGCCATAATATCGAAATAAGCGTCCGTACGTATCTCGTTGCAGAAAAACACGGGAAACAACCCATGTTTACGATGCAAGATATTACAAGCCCCGGCAATCGCCTGCTTGTAGTCCTTCAATTTTCCCCAAGCCTCATTCAGGACATTGATTCCTAGAATCGGGCCGCGCCCCGCAAACGTTTCTCCTATGCGCTCCGTCCGTTCCGTCCGATACGGTGCCAAAAGGTATGCCGGGTCCGCATGTGTCCGGATGTGATCCGACCGTTCGGGACAAAGCTCCCGGCAGACGGCCGCCGACGCTTCGTCCCGGCAGCTCATCAAATCCGCCAATTTCACCAGCCCAGTTGCCAATCGTCGGCCCTGGGCGGTCTTCAGCCGGTTCGCACCCACCCCGGCGAACAACACCCGCTTGCCCAGCCATTTCGCGTAGGCCACCCTGACCGCCAAATGCTCCAGCGGAAACCTTAGCGACAGCTCGTCGCCAATCATCGTCCCCCCGCCCACGACATACACATCGCATTTCCGAATCTTCGCAAAAACCGCGGTCCGGTCGTAGCAATCAACCCACTCGCAAGATTCCTTCACAAACGGCAGGGGCTGTCCCTTGTGGGTCTCGATGCAGAGCGCCGAATCGGGAATCGTTCGTTTTACCTCCTGCAGAATCCCCGCCAACACCGCATCGTCGCCGATGTTGCCGCACCCGTAGATGTTGCCGCCGATTATGATCCGTGGTGTTTTCATTTAATAAAGCACCCGCACCACACGCCCCTATCCGGCATTTCCATTGTCTGCTTATATTTACGAATATATTTTGCCGCGTGATGTGCGCTGGATACTGTAGCCCGTAAGCCACGCCTTTTGACATCATCAAGGTAGCGCTCAAATGATAACCCACCGCACAAACCCCATATTTCCTGTGCGCCAAGGGTTGCCCCCATATTATTAAGAAGCGTGATGATTTTTTCTGACAACGTCGCGTCATCATACACCCGCTGGAAAAATACTTTCCCATCTAAGTTGCGCTCTAAACCCACATTGTAAATGTCGGAATCCCTGTATTCAATCCGATGCGCACATGCACAGGGCACTGTGAGAATAAAACAACCGCCCGGCTTAACCCGATGCCACAATTCCCCAAGAAACCCATCCACCTCATCTTCGGCAACGTGTTCCACCACGCTTATCGAGGAAACCACATCATAAGTACCTGGCGGCATTGCATCGCCTTTCACGCAATGAAAGGATACTTGGTCGCCTCGGTACAATCCTATGAATTTTAAAAAATGATCCGTTGCAGTCAGATCTCGTTTGTCTGGATCGCATATTGTTGCGCGAACCCGCTTGAATTTATTTATAACAAACGCAATCCATAGTCTTGGCGACGATACATCGAGAAATGAACCGATATCCCTTCCTTTTATGCATCGCCAGGCAAAATCATATTCAGGATAACGCATCAACGGAACCGGATCGAAAAGTAAGGCCGCAACACCCTTGCGGTTCATACGGAGAACATGACGGCATGCACAGCGCCATGAGAACAAGTGGAATTTTAAGCCTGGCACACCGCGGAGATGCGCCAGAAACAGACTGCCCAAGGCTCGAAGGGCTAATTTCATGTTTCTTGTCAATGCGACACATCGTGCATGCACGTAAGAAAGACCTGGGATCCGTTTAAAACAGGACCTCGCAAAGGATTTCAGCGTTGGCGGATTCCGATAATTGAATTCATCTGGCAACGCGGAGCTGGCCAGACGTTCCAGCCTCCTCTTCAATGGTTCTCCCCGGCGGACCAGAATGGCCACGGCGTCACGCCAATTCCTCGCAGGAAAGTGATATTGCGCTCTTGTGAAGCTGTCATTAAAGTCCCTTTCGAGATTTTTGTAATGGATGCCATTGGGCGTATGGAAGACGCCGCCTTGTTTGGAATAATTAAGGACGTTGTTCCCGGTGAGTTGGTCGTAATCAAGCTCAACGAAATTGGCAACGCCATCGACCGTGCCGTCGGAGCAGCCTTTTCCGGGGAACGGCGTTGGTTCCGCAAAAGGCTTGAATGTCCCATCAAACAGATTGCCCAGCCGGGCTCCCGGAAAATCGTCGCAATAACCCACGTTTCCCTTGTTGTCCACAATGAAAAAGTCAACGCCTGTCCAAGACGGCTTTGCATAGCTCGGCTCGTTGAAAAGCTGGTAGCGAATTGTCGCATCATCACAGTAACGAGCGATGAACTGCATTTCCTCATCGGTATAGGCTTCCGGATACATCTTGCCTCGGAACTTGCCTCGGAATCGGCGGACATGGACCAAGAAGTTCTGCCGGTTGAAAAAGTCGAAATCCTCTTGGAATCGTCTAAACAACGGCGGATAAAGCACATAAACCACGGGAGATTCGATCCCGTGTTTTCGCAGGAACAGGAGTTGTTCAAGAAAACGCTCTTTGTCGACCATATATGGGTGAAAAGACGCGTTGATGTTCAGGCGTCCCGTCCGGGCCACTTCGGTTTCGACCAGCCGCTCCAACGGCGCTGATATGTTGCTGGTCATACGAACTTCCCAGTTGGGTTCTTGCCCAATCATTTCCAGGACGGGATAGAACATCTCGCCAGCCATGGGTTCGCCGTGGGCCAAGTAGAACGCAAGATGCTCTCGACCAAAGTTCTTTTTGAATGTTTCCCGCCAACCTTCTATTGTGCCCGTAAAATAATGCCCTTTTTGTACCGCATATTGGCAATAGGGACATTTATAGTTGCATTCACAGGGATTGCCGTTGAACTGCCACAATATGATCCGGTTGGGCCTTCTAATATGCTTCAACAGTTCCTTCGCGTAGAGTCGACAGCCTGCCGGGTTGGGGTGAATATCAACTTCCAACCCCTTGCGAATTGGCTGGAATGTCTCGATCCATGCCTTATGGATATCCACCAGACGAACCTTGAGTTCCAAGGCAACCCAACGGATCACATCGTTGTATTCGGCCAGTTTACGGTTGGCCGCGCTTCCAATGTCTCCAGCTACTGGGTTGGTTGTCAACAGCAGAACGCGAGTTCCGACATTCTGGAATGCATTAACCATCGTAACAAGATTGGCCCTAAAATCATCGATCGTGCCCTTATGCAGGTCTGGCTTTCCATAATCGTTCATTCCGAAACAAATTACCGCCACATTGGGCTTTTCAGCGACCAAATCAGGCAAACGGCGCAGGGCATCTCGAGATGTTTCTCCCGATATGCCGGCGTTGATCAAGTGGAGTTCAACGCTAGGCAATTTCTCTTTGAACATCGCCTCGAATATCGGTGCATAGCGGACAGTCAGCGAGTCGCCAAAGAGAACAATTTTACAAGGATTTTCCATTTTTTCACACCTGTCATGCGGTAACAAACCCCCACTTTGCCGGAAGAGCGACTGGCGTCGACAGGACTTGCCTGTCGCCCTTAACATGGAGTTGTGCCGCATATTCAATCCGGCCGAGTTCACGGCTGATCCCGGATTCCTGGTTGGCTTCGCGCATATGAACGGTTATGCCGTACCTTCCTGGGGCCAAAGGCAAGCGATCCAGTTTGATTTCCGCCCGCAATGGATTTTCCTGTGTTCGGAAAGTCATGTTGTTGCAGGCGGACGAATGCAGTTCCATCACGTTGCGGCGTTCGGAATTATAGAATACGATAGCCATACAAGCTTCCTTGATATTTAAATCCAACACCTGGAAATCGATCTGTAGGTGGAACGGCCTCAGCATATTCACCGTTACTGGTCCCGTTTTCGTTTGATTTCCATTGACCTTTAAATTCAGGAACTTTGCTCCTTGTCCCATTGTGATAGGGTTATTGACATCTACGGGACTGTCGTTGATGTATAGATTAATGCCATGATCCACCTCATCGCCAGCATAACGAATCTGCCCTTTCTGCATATAGATGATCCGGTTGCAGATGCGGCTGATATCCTGCATGGAGTGAGATACGAGAATAACTGCAGCTTTGCAGGCCATTTTGCTAATGGCGTTTAAACACTTCATCCGGAATGCCAAATCACCAACCGCCAGCACCTCATCCAGCAAAAGCACATGCGGCTCCAACATGGCCGCCACGGCAAACCCTAACCGCACGGTCATCCCCGAGCTGTAGTTCTGCACCGGTGTATCCATAAAATCGCCGATTTCTGCAAAGTCAACAATCTCATCGAGTTTGGCGTCGGTCTGCTTCTTGGTCAGCCCCAACACGGAAGCGTTGGTATAGATGTTTTCCCGCCCGGTCAGGATGGGGTTGAATCCCGCCCCAAGTGCGATCAGCGCCCCCACCCGTCCGCGCATCTCGATCCGGCCCGCATCGGGTTTGATCAGGCCATTGAGCATTTTGAGGAGCGTGGTCTTCCCTGCCCCATTCCGCCCGATCAACCCCAAGCATTCGCCGCGCTTGAGCTCAAATGAGACATTGTTGACGGCCCAGAACTCCTTGGACCGAAGGCCCGGGGAGTTAGACTGTGGACTATGGACTGTAGACTGTAGACTTTCCGCAGCCGTCTCCAGTCTACCGTCTCTAGTCTCTAGTCTACCGTCTACAGTCTGCCGCCTACCGTCTACACCGCCCCGTCGGCGGCCAGTCAGCTCCCGGCCCAT
>Ga0255343_1001999_pt1 | contig 25279 bp, 12 predicted proteins | sample wastewater_treat_4_FD_192413 | JGI IMG/M metagenome (GOLD analysis project Ga0255343, IMG submission 192413) | Wastewater microbial communities from Lulu Island WWTP, Vancouver, Canada - plant16 | ecosystem: Engineered > WWTP > Wastewater > Unclassified | place: Canada: Vancouver, British... | reverse complement strand
GTTATGACCGGCTCGTTCTGCGTGTGGAGCAGCCACTCTTTTTTATAGGCGGCGTCGGTCGCGTTCACGCGATCGTAAACAACGAAGAAGTCGGGCTGCACATGCACGAACTGCCGCACGACCTCGGTGCTCTTGTCACGATAGACCGGCGCTGCGTCGGCAGCGATGTAGGTGAGCAGGCTGCCCGTGCTAAAAGCGCGCACCTGCGCGGCACCTCCGATCTGTCCGCCGTGGCCCACCTGCGCCTCGGGTACCTTGCTCAAAGGCCCCCAGTAACCCGGCATCTTCTCGCCAGGCTTGTGGATCAGGATGCAGTTGTGGGCCACCGTCTGCGCGTAGTAATAGCGTAGATTTGTGTCGGTCTCAATCCCGCGCGAACCAGAGTCGAGCGCGAGGAAATCGTGCTTGTATATGACAAAGTTATTCTCATCCAAATGCTTGTGCCCAAAACTCTTCGCGCCGGCGGTAAACAGGCAGTAGGTTGAATCCGGTTCCCAGCCGGAGCGGAGGAAAAACTGCCCGGTAGATTCAAAGTGGCGCGCCTTGAGCGTGCAGGCCGCAAGCTCTTCGCGCGTGAACGGCACGACATCGTTATCAAGAGCAAGGATGAACGGGTAGTGCGGCCAACCCCCGGCGAGATCACGGTTCGGCGCGAGATCGCGCAGGCTCGCGGCGAGGCGTGCGGCATCCAGATCAGCCTCCTTGAAGAAAAACATGGTCTGCGTCATGTGCTGATAGAGCCGGTCGACTGTCAGAAGATTGCCATCGTGCTGGTCGTCGCCCCAACCGAACTGGAGCGGTCGCTGCGGGTCGCGCGCGTTCGGGATCCAGGTCCACCAGATCCAGTTCGGAAAGAGCGCAAGTTCGGGATAACGCATCGCGATATTCTCGCCCGTCGCGGAAAGGTAGGTGTGGAAAAAGTTGAAGTGTGCCCACGGATAGGCACCCATGCTGTACCCCGACACACCGCTCACCAACGCGCCGTCATCGCCTGAGGATGCGGCGCGGAAATCAAGCATTTCGCGATTGAGCGCGTATCCCTTCTCCAATTGGCTGCGAGCGAGGTCATCGCAAAAACCGTCGCCGTGCGCGGCGAGTCCCGCATACCAGAGCAGACTCGGGACGCTGTAGAACCCCGTTTTCGGCCCTCCCGTGTTGCGGCGTATGATTGCCGGCTTGCCCGGCCCCGGCTGAATTTCGGCGACGTGTTCAAGTAGCGGCACGATGATCTCCCGGCGCTGGTCGGGTGTGAGCGCTTCGAAAATCCAGTCGTAGGCACACAGCGCGAGGATGCGATTGGTGGAATACCAGTTCACAGCACGCCGGTTCGCATAGGCCTGGCGGTAAGCCGCAACGCTCACCACGAGCATCTTGTGCGCTTTGTCCAGGTATTCAGGCTTGCCTGTGAAACGCCACGCGAGCGCGCAACGCGCGGCCTGCTCGCCGAACTCTTTGACGCCCGGGATAGGCGTCGAAGGCGGCGTCGTAACAGGCTCATATCCCGAGCAGACCGGCTCGGCGGGGTACGCATCCACCGCCTTCAGCAAGGCATTGAGGCGCTCGCGCGTGTAGCCGTCAGAGAGCGCTTTGGCTTTAATGGTTGGCCACGTCTCCGCGTTGAAAAACATGCGCGGATGGTCCTTCCGAATCTTGGCTTGCCAGGAAGCATCTTCACCGGCGACAACCGCCAGTGCGCCGAACACTACCACCGACATGATCAGCACTCTTTTCATACGGCTTGAGTGTATGGCTCCCCCTGCTTGCGTGTCAAGGTTGACCGCCTCGCGAAAAAACGGAGCACAGCTTTTACACGCGATGTTGCGGGCCACTGCGTGGTCGCAACAAGATGCATCAGACACTCCAGTGGCGCTTGCGGTATTGGCTGGGTGTGAGACCGCGCTGGCGTTTGAATGCTTTCACAAAATGGCTCTGGTCCCAGAAACCGACCTGCGTGGCGATATCCGAGATGAGCATGTCCGTGGTGGCGAGCAACTTCCGGGCGGCGTTCAGGCGGATGGTCGTTATGTACTGCCCGGGCGTCATCTCCATCACGCTCTGAAAAAGGCGGCGGAAACGCGGTTCTGATACATTCGCGATTTTTGCGAGTTGTGTGAGCGAGAGACGCTCGGCATAGTGCTGATCGATGAACGCCACGACATCCTTAATGCTGCCGTACCAGTCCGGTATGGAAGAGTCCGAAGCCGCGTCAGTGTAGGCGGCTGCCGTGCCGATGATTCGACCGCGCACGTCATACAGCGGCCAGACGTTCATGATCCGCAGCGTGGTGGAACGGTCTGCGCAATGGGAGTAGATGCGGTTGACGATGGGTCGTCCCGTAGAGAGAACCTCACGGTCGCGCTCCATGTAGACCTCGGCGATGACGGAGGGGAACAGGTCCGCGATCGATTCGCCCACGACATCCAGTTCCCGCACGGCGTTGCAATTCTCCAGACAGCGAGGATTCATCGCGATGATACGGTCCTGAGAGTCCGTGATATGGAACAGCACGTTCGGCAAGACATCGAACAGTCGCTTGAAGGCTTCGGTGTTTCTTCCCGCGCGTTTCAGAAAGTCCTTCTGCAAGTCGGTCTTCTCGGAATCGGTCATCATTGTACTCCCTGTATCGACGCGGCATATTTTACAGTTTTTTGATCGATATTTACAAGATTTTCCTTCCCGGTTTTGCTTCCATACTTCTAACTGGTGAAAGGTTTATGGTCGGTGGGCCTAGCAGGAGGTAACGTACATGAAAAAGGTTGTGACTCTGGCCGCCGGAGCGGCCGCTCTGACGTGGGCGTTTGCGCCGATGCCGGCATCGGCGGATTATGTTGCAAGCGCCAACACAGTGGCCCTGTGTATGCAAACGCAGGCGAACGGCTATTGGCGGTTGACCTCGAACACGCTTGATTTGAACTGGGATTGGGATTGGGAATGGATCCCGATGAATGCCACCGGCGTGACCGTGACGGTGAAGAGTGAGACACTCGGCGTGGACCGCACCTGGTCTACGTCGGATACGTCCGTCACAAACGTCGTGCTGACAGACCTCTTCGCCGTGGGCAGCGGCATGAACGCGGGCTCGCCGGTCGTCACGCTCACCTTCGCCAACGCCAACGGGACGCGCTCGAAGTCCCGCACGTACGATGTCTTCGCCGGCGCGTTCGGCCACACGGACGTGCGGCGGGGACCGGTCGGCTCTAGGTCGTGGAAGGCGATCGAGTATCCGCTGGTGATCCCGGCCGATACGCGCTGGTTCGTGAATATGGCGACGTCTGCTCACTTGGTATGGACGAACACCGCCACTCAGGTCGCTTCGACGGACAGCATTTGGCGCGGCATGGGGTTCTTCGTCTACGACCAGATAGCGAAACCGAAAGCCGCATACACGGTGGACCTCTACTTCTGGTCCACTGATCGCGCCGTCAACCACCACGCATCAGCCGAGCTCGATTCCTTCGATGACGGTACGATGGTGATCATCCGTTGAATCCACTTCCCAAAACTGGAGACATGATATGAAAATCACTCACATGATCGGCCTTCTCGCATTCGCGGCGCTCACCGCATCCGCCGGCGACGGCGGCTTCACCGTCCGCGACATTTCTGCCGCCCAACGCTGGCCGTGGGCGCAAACCGTGGACATTGAGTTTTACCTGGCAGCACCCGAGAGCGCGACGAAATCCACACTCGGCGCGCAATTCCGGATCGACGCTACAGTCAAGGGTGTCACCAAAACGCTGACGGGCCTCAATACCACGGCCGTCTTCGGCGAGGGCTACCACTCGGTACAGTGGGACCCGACGGTTGATTTTCCGGACGCCTCGCTGAGGGGCGTCTCCTTCAATGTCGTCATCACCAACGCGCCGTACAACTACCGTTATATGACGGTGGATCTCGATACCGGCAATATCGCCTATTACGACATCGACTTCTCCAATCAAGTGAATACGGTCGCGTACAAAACGCGGTACATGGCGTTCAAATACATTCCCTCCACGCTCTCGGCGGAGTGGCAAGCGATCAGCGGCAAGGACTCGTTCACGCTTGGCGCGGGCGACGAGTCGGCGTATTACCAGTCGGCGAGCGATAGGTATCGCGAAGCACCCGCCGAGGTACGCCTGACAAAGGGCTTTTGGCTGGCGGTGTTCCCGGCGACGGTCGGCCAACTCAACCGGCTCGGAGCCGGAACCGACACAAACAACGTAGGGTCGGCCGGTCACTGTACCTATGAGGCGCTCCGCGGCGCGGATACACCCGGCGGCCCGTACTGCTGGCCGCAGACCACGGCTGTCGATCCCGCGACACCGCTCGGCGTGCTGCGTGCGAGGACGGGGCTCAACTTCGACTTCCCCACCGAGGCGCAGTGGGAGTACGCCGCCCGCGCTGGCACCACCACGCCGCACGTGTTCGCGTCCGACGCCGTGTCCATCCGTTCCTGGGCCTCGCTCACCACCGCAGTCGGTACAAAGTCGCCGAATCCCTGGGGGCTCTACGACATGATCGCCTGCCGCCATCAGTGGACGCTGACGCTCGGCCGTAGTGCCGACAACACACAGGACGCCTCCTTTTGTCTGCATACAACAGGCGATGACCCGGTAGGCCAGACGCCGACCTACGCCACGCCCTACCGCGTGACGCGCGGTACGCACTGTGGCTGCGGCAATTCAGACAACGTGATGATTCGCGTGACGCGTTCGGCGTATCGCTATCCGCAGAAGTCGGTGAACCCTGGCGAAAAAGAAAACTGCGGTGCGCGGTTCGCGCTGACGACGAATCATCCGTAAAACATCTGATTTCTAGCGAGGAGTGCGAAACATGAAAAAAGAAATCCTCTTACTGGCGGTAACGGGCTGGGCGCTGGCATCGACGGCGGCGCTGGAGAACAACGGCGGCTTCACAATCTCGGAAGTGACGGTGAAGTCGCGTCAGCCGTGGCAGGACTATGTGGATGTGGACTTCACGCTCACGGCGCCTGCGGGGCGCGAGGGCGAGTGGGTGGAGATGGATGTCGTGGCGTCAAACGGTCTCGACAACGTGACGATCGCAGAAACCTCCCTGCACGCGCCGCTCGCGAAGCACGGCCGGAACCGCTTCATCTGGAATGCGGGAATCTCCTACTCTGGTTCGACGCTCGGCAAGCTGCGTTTCTATCTGGCCGTCGCCCAGACGAACGTGCAGGAGAAACTCTACTTCACCATCAACCTAAACACCGGCGAACGGAATTGGTATTCGGCGGCATTCTCGAACCGCGTGAACGCCCTCTTTTACAAGGGCGAATTCATGCCGTTCCGCTACATCCCGTCGACGGTGTCGCAGGCATGGAAGGAACTCACAGGCACAAACACGTTCGTGATCGGCTCGCCGGACGATGAACTCTGGAAATCTGAGAATGACTTCTCCCGCGAAAAACAGCGCGAGGTGAAGCTTACGCACGGTTTCTGGCTGGGCGTTTTTCCCGTGTCGGTGATCCAGTGGGAGGCGTTCGGGTTTACGACACCACACAACGCAGGGAGGGTGAACTACGCCGTCAGAGGAACGACATACGAGAAGGTCCGCGGGACGGACAGACTGTCCTCCGGTTTCTGTTTCCCTGCAACGGCAAACGTCGCGCCGAACTCCTACATCGGCCTCCTGCGCGCGAAGACAGGGCTTAACTTCGACTTTCCCACAGAGTATCAGTGGGAATACGCCTGCCGGGCGGGCGAGACCAACGCCTACTGGTGGGCGCCGACGATCGTCACCAACTACACGATGCTGAGTAATCCCGGTGCGTCAAAGAACATCGTGCTGGGAACGAAACGACCGAACCGCTGGGGCCTCTACGACATGGTGGGGTGCGTGCATAATTGGACGACGACCCTCGGCCGGAAAGCAAACAGTTCAGACGAATCGGCGGTACACGTCTACGCCGACGATCCGGCGGTAGACGCTAACGGCATCCTCGTCGATCCGGTGGGTTGCACGCCCACGTACGACAACGCGACACTCTACCGCGTCACACGCGGGTCGCACTGCGGTGCCGACGGCGAAACAACGGACCGCTTCGGCAATACAGGGCCGATTATGCAGCGCGTCTATCGTTCGGCTTACCGTTACCCGCAGATTGCGGATGGTGGTGAGGTGTATAACGAGGGTTTCCGCCTCTGTCTGACGGAGGATCAGGCGGATACGGAATGGTTCCCGCCGGGAGAATAGTGGTGGAATGCTGATCTCTAAACCACGAATTGCGCGAATGGCAAACTGTGGCGCTATCCGCGATTTGAAAAGATGATGCCACGAACAAAAAGTCCGATGAAGTTTATTCTCGTCTCAGTTGCGATGTTGTGCGCTTGCGCGGCGTCCGCCGCGCAGAGTGAGTTGATGGCCCGCGTTGCCGCCTGTGACGAGGCGGCGGACGCCGCCGTGGCGGCAATCCGCACGCCGGAGGAACTGGCCGCGAAGCAGCGGACGTGGCGTGCAACGTGGCTGGAGAGCCTCGGCGGCCTGCCGGAACGAACGCCGCTCGAAGACCGCACAACCGGCGTAATTCAGTGTGAGGGCTACCGCATCGAGAAGGTCGTGTTCCAGTCGCAGCCGGGCGTGTACGTGACAGGGTTGCTGTATCTGCCGACCGACCCAAAGTTCAAAGCGCCGTATCCGGGGCTACTGGTTGTACACGGCCACTCGAACGAGGGCAAATTGCGCGATGGCTACCGCCGTATGGCGACTCTCGCGGTGAAGGCGGGGTTCGGCGTGTTCGCGCCAGACCCGATCAGCCAGGGTGAGCGGCGACAATGCGCGGCGAAGTACGACACGCAAGAGAATTGCTCCGTGGAGCACACGTCGATCGGTGCGCGGTCGTGGCTGGTGGGCTGGAACTTTGCGCGCTTCCGCCTCTGGGACGCAGTGCGGGCGATCGACTACATGGCGACGCGCGAAGAACTCGATCTTTCAAAGCTCGCGGTGGTGGGTAACTCTGGCGGCGGCACGATGAGCACTTACCTCCAAGCGTTCGACGAGCGAATCAAGGTGGCCTGCCCGAACTGCTACATCTCATCCCTGCGCGAGGTGATCCGCGAGCGGGGCTGTCACGATTCGGAGCAGTTCTTCTACGGACAGTTGGTGAATGGATTCAACCACGCCGCGCTTGTTGCGCTCGGTCAGCCGCGTGTGGACCTGCTGATCGGCGCGCGCCACGCAGACTACTTCCCGATCGCGGGCGTGCGCTCAACCTTCAGCGTCCTCGAAGGTCTCCACAAGCGTATCGGCGCGTCCACCAGTGTAGCACTCTACAGTTGCGACGGTCCGCATGGTTGGGCTGAATCCTCACGCCAAGCGGCTTTGGCCTGGCTCCGCTACCATGTGAAAGGCGAGACGACACCGTACTGCGGCAAGAAGGACGGCAAGGTGTTCCTCGACGTAGCGGAACTGCGCAAGATCCCCGGCGATTTCAAATACGGCACGGAGGATCTGCCGTTCCCGATGGAGAAGGGATGGGTGATAAAAGGCGGTCAGGTACGCGACCTGCCGGGATTCAAATCGATCTACACGCTCGTCGCCGAAGAGGCGGACCGACTGGCTAAGGCCCGTGCGTCGGGTAAACGCGACCTGCGCGCCATCGTCCGGCGGCGGGCGGGTATCCGGCCGCTCGCCGAACTGCCGCCGACAGACGAAACGACGTTCGACCACAATTTCAAATGGTGGTATCTGAAGGGGCTCGAAGGGACGCTCGCTGAAAACCATACCGCGATTCTCGCGACGCTCGGACGTTCGCGCGTGGGCGTGAAGGCCGAGGCGCTACTCAGGAAAGCCGCGGCTGACGTGAAGGCGAACGGCGGGAAGCCTGTGCCGCTCACCGCAAAGGGTGCCGACTGCATTGCCGCCGCGCATGCGTTCGCGGCCGAGCCGCAGCTCTTCTCCTCCATCCGTCTCGATGACGCGCCGCCCTCGTGGACTGACATGCTGATGAACCCCGATCCGCGTGCAGACTCCTATGCGGTCGGCGTGTGGGGCGCACTGCAAGAGTACGATTGGACGGAACTCGTGCCGCCGGGAACGTTGCCGGTCAAAACCGCCATGCCTGTGTCGGATGGCGAGACTCTGCCCGGGCAGGGTGTCGAGCGTTTGACCGATGGCGTCATCAACCCCACCTGCGCGTGGCGTTGGCAGAAAAAGCCGATTACCGTGGATTTTGATTTTGGCGAGGAGCGCGACATCGGCGGCGTCCGTATCATGTCCGGCCGTTCGTGGGTCAACTGCGGCGTGAAGACCGCTTCATTCTATGCTGTGCCGCGCTTCGAGGGTGCGGGTGCTCAGATCACGCCGCTGGCTGAGCATGTGGCGTTCCGTCCGTCGCACACCTACAAGGAGAATGTCGCCACTTGGAAACCCGTGACATGCCGCAAGGTCAGGATGGTGATCGAGGACACTTACGACTTCAAGCCGAACTACTACTCGGGATATACGCAGGCGGCAACGCCGGTGTTGCCGAAACTTTTCGATACGCCCCCGTATCCCTTGTTCTCGGGAAAATCGCCCACCGTACAGATCGCCGAAATCGCTTTCTTCGGTGCGGATCAGCCGGCAGACTTGCCGTTGCCGAATCAAGATGAGAAGATGGCCTATCCCGCCGCCCGGCTCATCCGTGACTGGATGTACCAGAGTTGCGCTGTCTCCAACATCTCGCATTGCGCCAACGTGGAGCCTGACACCACCCAGCCTGATCCGCTGGGCGAAGACATCTCGACCGTCATGCGCGCGACCGACAACGGCCGCGACCCGGCATGGCGCGACGCACGCGCGGCCGAGCGGAAGGCGTTTCTCGCGGCGTTCCGCAAGGAGTTCACGCAGTTCGTCTACGTCAAACACATCGTGATGGGCAACTCCATCATGCACGCGACGGATGACTTGTCGGATGCGTCGTACCAAGAGTGGCGTAGCGTGCCCGACTACCGTTTCGGCACCTCGCAACTGATCCTGGCCACGCTCGCGGAGGATGGCTCCGTTTCACAGGAGGTGCTGCTGGAAGAGCCCGACGGCATCATCCGCGACCCGGACCTTTCATTTGACGCAAAGATGCTGGTGTTCGCAAAGCGGCGTAGCCTCGAAAAAGACGACTACCACCTCTGGACGCTGAATCTGGAGACGCGCGAACTGAAGCAACTCACGTTCAACGGTCTGCTCAAAAAGGAAGCCGTGAAGGGACAGACCGCCGACTTCGATATGCCATGCAGCGACATTGAACCGTGCTGGCTACCGGACGACTCGATCGTCTTCCAGTCCACGCGCTGCGGCCACTCGGTGGACTGTTGGCCGCTACCGGTCTCTAACCTTTTCCGCTGCGATGCGGACGGCAAGAACATCCGCCGTCTGGGATTTGACCAGGTGCAGACCTTCTATCCGCAGTTGCTGGAAGACGGCCGCGTATGCTACACGCGCTGGGAGTACAACGACCGCAGTGCGTCCGGCTTGCAGCAGCTCTTCGCGATGAACCCGGACGGCACGCGACAGACCGGCCTCTTCGCGAACAACAGCGAGTTTCCCTTCTCGCTCATGCACACGCGCGGCATCCCCGGTACGCGCGACATCATGATGCTCTCCTGCGGACACCATGTGGCGCAGAAAGGCCGTCTGGCAAAGGCACTCCTCGCCGAAGCCGATGACTACGCGAACTCCACCTACGACCCCGCGAAGTGCGTGTGGGGCATGAACACGAACCCCGTCGTGATGTACTTTCCCGGCAACCGCAAGATGATCATTCCGTGGTCGCAGTGGGACAATCCCAGCGGCCCCGCCGTTCCCAACATGCCGGGCATGTACTACGTGGCCGGCGCGGCAATGGATGCCAGCCCCGGCGTGCAGCCTGTCAGAATGCCGCGCGACTACCACTACAACGTTTTTGACGTACACACGCAGTTCGGTCCGCAGTGGGCGTATCCGTTCCCGCTCGGCGGCGGACGTTTCCTCGTCTCGTTCATGCCGGAGGGGTGCCGCTACTACCGGGGTCCGTACTCCTCGCGCTTTGGCGTCTACGCGATGGACGAATCGGGCCGCCGCGAATTGCTCGCCTTCGACTGGGGCCAGCATTGCATGCAGCCGATCCCCGTCAAAAAGCGTGTGCCGCCAGCGCGACGCTTGGCGGACATCGATTACTCGCAGGGTTTCGGCACCTACTATGTGCAGAACGTTTACGAGGGCGCGGCTATGGCGGGCGCGCCAACAGGCTGCGTCAAGAGGGTGCGCGTGATTGGCCTCGAATACCGTCCCGTCCACATCGGCTGGAACTGGCAGTACGGCTGGCACTCCACGCAGGGCAAGATCGGCACACCCATCGCCGTAGGCAACGGCGCGTACGACGTGAAACACGTCCTCGGCGAGGCAGACGTGGAGGCCGATGGCAGTTGCAGCTTTAGGGCTCCAGCGCGCACGCCGCTCTACTTCCAGCTCATCGATAAGGACGGCTGCTGCATCCAGACGATGCGGAGCTGGTCCACGCTGCAACCCGGCGAGATCAACGGTTGCGTCGGCTGCCACGAACATCCACATCAGGCGGGTATCGACTCCGCGCAGGCGATCGCTCTGCGGCGCGCGCCGCAGACACTGAAGCCTGTCCTGCCCGGCGGTGACGCGCATCCATTCCTTGCGGCACTGGAGAAGGAGGGTCCGCTAGCGAGTCTGGACAACTGGATGGGGCTCAACCAGACCAAGGCGGTGGTGGATACGGAGCAGAACGACGGCTTCAGTTTCACACGCCTGATCCAGCCGATCCTTGATGCGAAGTGCATCGCCTGTCACGATGGCTCTGGCGACAAAGCCCCGGCGGAGATGGATCTGCGCGGCACGCGCGGTCAGTTGCCGCCTTCGGATGACCAGTCGAAACGCAAATACTCAACCGCCTATCTGGCGCTCACGTACAAAGGCCAGTGCAACGAAAAGATCAACTTCGCGCACGGTCTCGGGTTCGCGCCCTTCAAGCCGCCTTACTCATTCGGCGCGGCGAGGAGTTCTGTGTGGCAGATGCTCGCGAAGGGACACGGCAAGGTGCGGCTGACGGACGCTGAACTGCGCACACTCGCCTGCTGGATCGACCTTGCCGTGCCGTTCTGCGGCTCGTACGTGGAGCGTCACGACTGGAACGACTGGTACCGGCAGCGTTACGAATACGCCTGCAACAAGCGCGCTGCATTCGCATGGCTGGAGTTGAATGAAATCCGGGAAAAGCTGCGTCAGCCGCCTGTGCCGCTGACCGGCTTTATCCCGAACATCGCCGAACCCCGCCGCCAGAAATACTGGAGCGAGTAAACAAAACATGCATGCGCGCGCCCTCCAACCTTCGCGTCTTCGCGCCTTCGCGTGAAACAACTCAAAGAAAGATCGTGCATATCTGCCATCCGGCGATGCCGGGGAGGGTCACCCGAAGCTCGTCACGCGATGCGTCGTGGACGCTCTCAAGAGGTACGTCCGGGCGTTGCGGAGAAGCCAGCACCGGCTTGAGCCCGCGCGGGTTGCGGATCTTTACCGTGAACGCGTCTGTATCGCCGATGGAGAGGTTGAGTAACGTCACGGAGTCGGTCTTGCCTTCTGCATCAATGCGCGGCAGGACACGCATGGCATGGGGCAAGTCGATACGCACCGGGAAGCGCCCGCCGCTTACTCGGTCGATCTCATCAAGCCACCGCTGCCGCGTTGAAACGAGCGGGTGCGTCTCGGGGATCAACTCAACAAACCCCTCCGCCTTGACCTTTGCGAAGTCCGCTTCCGTCATCGCTTTGCGCGACCGGTCGGTCGTGTACCAGACCTTGTGTTTCGCTGTCGCCTCGGCCACCGTCACCGGAATGCCGCACCGTGCCAACGCCAAGTCGGCATCATCGCTCAGCGAAAAGCCGCTCTGCTCAAACGCCTTCGATCCGAGGCAGCGCGCGACACCACCGAGCGAGGTCCGCAGAGTCGATGCCGAAAGCCGCTCGAAATAACTGCGCGCGCGGGCAATCGCCCTCACGAAGCGTTCGTAATCCTCGATCCGTTCCGGCTTCTCGCCGTCCGCCCAATAAAACGACACCGTGTCGCATCCGCTGGCGATCGCGAGTGCCGCTTCGGTGACGATCGCATTCGGCGATTTGTGCATCACCCGCCGCGGATAGGTCTCTTCTTCGTAGCAGACCGTCCCGCAAAGGCGACCGAGACGTCGGCTACGTTCAGCTTCACGGGTACACCACAGCGCTTTCTTAAGGAAGTCAAACGGCTGGTCTTCGCGATAGCAACCGTGCCCCGGTCGTACGCCCGACGGCACGCGCCCGTTCGCGGAGAGTTCGCGCAGAATCGGACCATAGTCACGCCCGTTCAGGGTGCAATCCGCGCTCACCGTCTGCAAGGCCAGCCGACACTCCGGTATCACCTCGTCCGCCGCCTTCCGCGCTGCCTTTCCATACAGCGCGAGCGACTCCTCGTTGAACGTGATCCATTCTAATCGGATCGGATCAAACTCCGCGCCTTCGAAAAGCCGCTTCACAAGTTCGTCGCGCGTGAGCATTGTACCCGCCTTCTGATTGAATGCCGCGAGACAGCGCGGACAAAAACAGCCCACCTTGCCGACGCCGAGCCTCAGATCGTCATCCAGCCAATATGTGACGGGCCGCAACTCTTCCAGCGTAGCCTTGACGAAGCGGTATGCGTAATCGAGCACAGCGGGCGAACGCGGACAGAGGCAGCGTTCTGTCGTCTTCTCACCATTCTTCCGTACCATCCAAGCATCATCCGGGAACGGCTCCGCCTCTTCACGGGCATAGACACCGGCGGCAGCCTGCGTTCCGGGCACGCCCACGTACACATAATCATGGCCGGTGGTGAGTCCCTGCTGGAACGAAAGCTGCATCCCCGCCTTCTCGATCCAAGGTCGCATCGCGGCCATCTTCTTCAGGTCTTCGCGGCACACCTCGATTTTGCACAGCGGCTGTCCGCCCCCATACCAGAACTCGTCAAAGGCGCCCTTATACTTGGCGTGCACCTCACAAGAGGCCTCAAAGAACTCCGGGTTGTGGACGGGACTGCCGGTAAGCCGGAACACGATAAGCGGATAATCCGCCGCGCTGACCACGCACGCAGCCGCGATAACCGCTGACAAGACGAATCTCTTCATGACAACGACTCCCACAAAAGGACGAGCAAGGGCGAGCGGACGTTCGTTCCTCCAGTGCTCCATACTTGAACGTTGAGCGTTCAACACTATTCTCCCAGCGGGATCACGGCCTTGACGCGGTAGAACTGCGCGGCGGGCGGCGAGCCGACGGGGGGGTCGGTGTCGGCACCGTATTCGTCAACGTCGCACACGCCGTCGCCGTCCGCGTCGTGCGCCCCGCCCGCCAGGGCGGTGAGGCCGCCGGTCATCCGCATCTCCCACGGGTCGGGGATGCCGTCACCATCGCTGTCCGGGCCCGCGCTCAGCACCGTCGTGCGGACGCCGCCGAGGCTGATCCAGCCGAGGTTTGCGCCGTACAGGCAGCCCGAGCAGTAAATTTATCGTCCTGCAGTGTCGCAGAAGCTGCCGTTATGCGTCAACATAGATTTTTCGACCGCGCGTAATCGGTTGGTGACAGGGGTGTGCGAAGATCATGCGTTTCTGATGAAAAGGGGAGCAGAGAGTCGGGAGCGCGGGCGTCCTCGCCCGCAACAACGTGTCTTGCAAAAGATTGATGCGCTCACTTCCTTTGGAAACCAAACCGCGCATCGGAATCTCGATCGGCCTTTCACAGAGCGGGCGGGGACGCCCGCATACACAAACCACGCACTAAACTCGCATGTCCCCTGTCACCAACCGATTACTCGACCGTATACTGGCGCTGGATCTCCCGGCAGTTCCGTCCTCTGTCCCGTGCTGCCGCCCTATTCCCCGCCCCGCTTTTACCAGATGGCAGTACCCGGTCACGCGCGCGGCGCACGCGATATTCGGCTCGCGATCAGGCGGTAGACCAGAGCGGCCACCAGTAGGACGCCTATGAGCTGCAACGCGCGGCAGAAAAGGTGATCAATCAGCGCTTCGGTCTCCGCGCGAGTGCGCCGGACAACAGGGTCGAGCTGTGCCGCCAGTGCTTCGCGGCTGTTGGCGCCGAGAGTCTGGTCGAAGGTCTGGAGCAGTTCGGTCAGACGTAGCGCGGTGGCCTCAAGCCGTTCGGCCGCCTCGCTGTAGTCCTGAATACGGAAGGGTGTACCCTCCTCCTCTGCCGTTACCTGTGCCGTCGGAGCGTCGCTCTCCGGACCATCAACTCCCATCCGCTCCAGTACACTGTCAAACGTAGCGAGCATGGTGGTGGCATTCGTGGCAAGCCCGGAACCTGCCAGCAGAGTCTCCCTCACGCCTTCCACGAGAGGCGTGAGGGTCCTTTCCTGCTCGTCGCGCAAAGTCTTTACCAGGGCTTCACGCTCGGCGGCAACCTGAGCCGGCAGTTGCTCGGCTGTCGTGGCGAGACGCGAGGCGGCCTCTGCAACGTGGGCCACGGTTTCCTCTATGTGGCTTGCAGCCTGCACCAAATGGGTCACGTTGGTGGTCCACATCTGGATGACGGGCTGTTCCAGCGTCGTCTGGCTGAGCAGTTCGACCTGCCAGCGCAGCAGGTAGGGCATGTTGCGCCCGACGAAGAGTGCGCGCTCGGCAAAAAGGCGTATCTCGGCGAGTTCCCGACGGGTGGGATCGAGTTTCGCCAGCGGGTCGAGCAACAACGCTCCGAGGAGATTGACACCTTGGCCACTACTCTGACGCCTCGCCTGCACGATCTCGATCGCCAGTCCTACCGTGCGTACGCCGGGCGGCCAATCACCCGTCGATTTCTGACGATGCCAGAGGTCGATCGCCTCGCGCAGTTCGGTCTGCTGCTCCGGCTTCAGAATCCGCTCGCAGACACTCCAGAGGCCGGTCTCGGCGTTGAGGCACGTTTCCACCAGTGGCAGCGCCGTGGCGCCGAAGCGCTCCGCATATTGCGGTGTCTCGAGCGACATGCGCGTCTCCATGACGAAGGCGGTCATGTCGAGGAGGTTGGCTTGGATGTTGGGCCCCGAGGCAATGGCGCAGACGGCCGAGCCCACTGCGAGCTTGCTGCGCAGCTTCTCGGTCGTCGGCATGGGCGCACCGTTAATTTGGAGCGCGTCGATGCCCGTAGTCAAACGACTGATAAAATCGTCGCCAAAGCGCATCACCAACGACTGAATCTCGACCGGATCGGGGCCTTCCTCGGCCTGCACGCTGGGAGGGGTGACAGCGCGGACCGCTTGCCCCGGCGCATCGGCTGCGGACTGGATCATGCGGCACCCTGAAACCGCGGCGACAGCAAGGAGCAGGGCCGCAACCCACTTGTAACTGACAGGATGCTTAAACATGGGTGCCATTTTCGCAAATTTCACTCGGCTTGTCCATTGTCCGTAAGGTTTGAAAAGTAATCGGTTAGTGACAAAGTAGTACATGTTTTGTGTATGTGCAGTCAGTCGCGGGCGTCCCCACCCGCTCTGTGAAAGACCGCTCGTGATTCCGATGCGCGGTTTTGTTCCAAAGGAAGGTGTGCGCGTCAACCTTTTGCAAGACACGCTATTGTGGGCGAGGACGCCCGCGCGACTCTCTGCTCCCCTTTTCATCAGAAACGCATGATCTTCGCACGCCCCTGTCACTAACCGATTACCATGCGAAAAAACTCCCACATTGACCAGAAGCGGTAAAAAACCCTATACTGTCTCGTTTAACCATTGGAGGCGTTTTCGTGAATGTTGAACTGATTGAAAGAGCGAGAGCCCGGATCCCGAGCGTTCCGGTTCTTGTGAATATGGTTTCCAAACGTGTCCGTCAGCTCAATATGGGCGAGCGACCTTACGTGAAGCCGCTCTCGATCGACGAGGATAAGGCAGACATCGCCCTGCGTGAGATCGCAGAGGGCATGCTGATCGCCGAAGTTGATTTCCGCGCGATTGCCCGGGCCGAAGAGGCGCACTCACGGTGGTCTTAAACGCCGCCCTGACGGCGGCTTGGGCGTGAACCGGGCATGAGCGGGAAGGACAAAAAAAGGAGTGGCGGCAATCTGGCGGTCAACCGCAGGGCGACGCATGACTATTTTGTCTTGGATCGGTTGGAGGCGGGTATCGAGTTGGTCGGCACCGAGGTCAAGGTGGTGCGGAACGGTGAAGCGGGTCTGGCGGGCTCCTACGCCCAAGTGAAAGACGGACAGCTTTTCCTGAACCAGGTGCGGATCCCTCCCTATGCGTTCGGCAACCGATTTAATCACGACTCGCTGCGAACCCGCCGCCTGCTGGTTCACAAGACCGAGATCCGCAAATTGCAGGCGATGACAGAACAGAAAGGCCTTTCGCTGATCCCGTTGCGACTCTACCTGTCGCCCAAGGGATTGGTGAAAGTGGAACTGGGCATTTGCCGCGGCAAAGCCCGAGAGGATAAACGCGAGACGATCAAACGCCGCGAGGCGGATCTTGAAGCGCGGCGCGCGATCTCGCAACAGTACAGAGGTTGAGTTTAAGGAGGTTGAGACTATGATGATGCTGCCATTGGGGTTTTCTCCGTTCAATATAGGGCCGACAGAGCTGATCGTTGTATTGGTCATTGTGTTGATTCTCTTCGGCGGAAAGAAGTTGCCCGATCTGGCGCGCTCGTTGGGCCGTAGCCTGGGCGAGTTCAAAAAGGGCAAGGAAGAGGGCGAGAGACTGACCAGCGAGAAGGTCAAAGAGATCGTCGATGACATCAAGAGCGAGGAGCCCGAAAAGGTGGAAGGCCCCAAGGCCTGACCCTGCCAACCGATCACCCCGCCGGCTCTCCATCCTGCCTGCCACGCTCGCACGCGCCGTGCGGCTGGTCTGGTTCAGCGACCGGTGGCTCGCATTCTGGCACACGACGCTGATCGTGTTGCAGGCGCTTTTGCCGCTCGGTACGCTGGTGGCGTTGAAGCAGGTGATCGATCATGCCACCCGCCTCTTCAGCGGCGCCGGGCAGGTGCCCTTCACGTGGTCCGGTGCTGTCGACCGTCTGGCGACCGATGCCGGGTTCCGTGCGCTGACGCTCTGGGTCGTTGTCGGCGCGCTTTGCTTGGTGTTGTCCGCCGCCGCGCGCCTGCTTATCTCATGGGTTGCCGAATTCCACGCCATCTCGGTGACCGACCGCATCTACGATCTGCTGCACGATGCGTTGTTGCGCGCCGACTATGCGTTTTTTGAAAATCCCGACGACCAAAACCGCCTCTACATGGCGCGTGAAGAGGCGCTCGACCGTCCCATGCGTTTGTTGGCCGGACTTGGCCAACTGCTGCACAGCGTGATCGGTATCATCGGTGTCTTCGTCATCCTGGCGGGCTTCACGCCCTGGTTGCCGCTCCTGCTCGGCCTGAGTGCCCTGCCGGTGCTCCTGTTCAAGCTCGACCGTACACGCCGTTTCTACGAGTGGCGCAAAGACCTCACGCCGCTGGATCGCCACGCCTCCTACTACCACTCGATCATGACCGACAATGCAGGTGCCAAGGAGATCCGCCTGTACGGGCATGGCGACTTCTGCCGCGATCGCTTTGCCACCGCCCGCGCCCGACTGCGCGAGGCGCGCGTGGCGTGGCGTCGCTTCGTGTTGACGCGTGAGGCGTTGGGGCTCTTTATCGGCCTTGCCGTCACCGGCATGATTCTGCTCTGGATGACCTCGCGCCTGCTGGCCGGTGCCGTCACGGTCGGTGCGCTGGTGCTCTGCGTGCAGTCGGTCCAGCGCGGCCAACAGGCCGTCACCGCCCTGCTCAACGCGGTGTCGGCACTCTTTGAAGACGCCCTGTTCCTGCAAAGCTTTGAAGAACTCCTACATCAGCCGCGCCGCGTCAGCGCACCCGAACATCCGGTGCCGATCCCCGATTCGATCCGCACCGGCATCACCTTCGATAACGTCAGCTTCACCTACCCGGGATGTGCCGAACCGGCGTTGCGCAATCTCACCTTCACCCTCCGTCCCGGCGAACGGGTCGCGTTGGCAGGGCCGAACGGTGCCGGCAAATCCACGCTCGTCAAGCTGTTGTGCCGCCTCTACGACCCCGACAGCGGACGTATCTTGGTCGATGACACCGATCTCCGGGCATTCGATCCCGAGGCGTGGCGTCGGTGCATCGGCGCACTCTTCCAAGACTTCAACCACTATCAATTCACCCTACGCGACAACATCCGCATCGGCCACCCTGAAACGTCGGAAGACTCCCCGGAGATTGAACGCGCGGCGCATGACGCTGGTCTGGCACCCCTGCTCAAGAGCTGGCCCCAAGGGCTCGATACGCGGCTCGGACGCTGGCTTCACGACGGCATCGAACCCAGCATCGGCCAGTGGCAGAAGATCGCGCTGGCACGCGCCTTTCTGCGTCCCGCATTGCTGACCATTCTCGACGAGCCGACCAGCGCACTGGACAGCACCGCGCAGCGCGAAACTTTTGAGGCGCTTACCCGTCTCAGCCACGGGCGCATCGCCCTCTTCACCAGCCACCGCCAGCTTACGCCCGGCATGGCCGACCGTCTGCTGATCCTGCGCGATGGCAGGCTCGTGTCCGACGGCCCGCTTGAAGAGCGAAATAAGAAGTAATGGGCAGGATGTAATAAGTGGGTCGGGCAGATCAGACGGACCAGACAGATCGACAAAACACAGACAGGCTTAACACAAGGCAATTCTTGATATGCGTCATGTGTTCGCCACACACAGATGTTTACATCTTCGTGCCTTCGCGTGAGCATGCTTATTTTAGCAACAACAGGCTGCCGCGCGGCGTGAAGAAGTAGATCTTGGTGCGGTCATCGCTGTAGCGCAAGCTGGCGTTTTCAACACCCTCGACGGTCCAACCGCTGAGGTCATCCGGACCGTTGATCGCGGTCGACGAGGAGATTAGCGGTCGCTTGGCGGGCGGCATCAGTCCTGGCGTGAGCGAGGCAACCTGCACCAAGCCGTTGGTCGGCACGTTTGCCGTGCCCGCGACGGTGATGGTGTCGGATGTGCCGCCATCGGCATAACGCCAGGCAATGCTCGCGCCGGGCGCGAGCGTCAGATCGCCGCCCACCGCCAGCGTGCCGCACGCAGCGGCAGTACCGCCTTGCAGCCAGGCGTTGCTGGCCACGCTGACCGGGCCGCCCATCTGGCCGTGGCCGAAGAGCGTCGCACCGGCCAACACGTTGACCGGACCGGTGGTGATGCGTCCGCCTTCGGCTACGCCGCACGCGCCGCCGCTGACGGTCAGCGCACCGGTGGCGTCGCCGACGCCGGTGACGGTGAGTGCGCCCGCGCCGCTCTTGATCAGACCGCCGCTGCCGGTCACCGTGCCGCTGAACACGCAGTCGTCCACGAGGGCGAGCGTGGCGGCGCCGAGCGCGTCCGGCACCTCTTCGTTGCTCAATCCGTAGATGTGGTATTTGTCTTTGTTCGGGCAGATGATGGTGACCGCCAGCCGGTCGGTCAGCGCGAAATAGCGGTAAGCGAGGTAGTTATCGTTAAACGCACCGGCCGGACTGTCGGGGTTGAACGAAATGGCGTCGCTGATCGGACCGGTGCCGTCCGGGTCGAAGGTGAAGGTCGTGTTACGCGCCTGATTGGCCTCCCATTTACGATGATAGAAGCGTACCTCGTACCATTTGCCGGTGGTCAGCCCAGTCAAGGCGAAGACCGAGGAGGGTCCAAAGGGGCCACCGCAGCCGAAGTCGTTGAGCAGGTTGTAGATGCCCTCGCTAGGCGGGACGCCGATGTTGCCAGTGCTGCCGCCGGGATAGAGTGTCGTCGCTGGGGCGTTGGTCCAACTGCGTCCGTAGGCGGGGCCGTTGATTGACCGTTCCTTGTCGAAGGTGACACCGTTCACGGTGGCGAGCGCGGTGCTGCTGCCGAAGTCGAGCAGGTGGGTGTAGCGTTTGTCGCGCGAAATACCGCTGTCCGCATCGCCCGTGATCTTTACGAAGTGCGGTCCGTTCGTGATGGCGTAGTCGGCAGTGCCGGTCAATTCGAAAATGCCTTCCCCGGAAATCGCACCGAGCGTGACGCCGCCGAGCGGGGCCTTGAGCGTTGCACCAGCCGCGATGGCGGCACCGCCCGGCAGGTTGGCGCTCTGTTCGAGCACAGCCGTACCCGCCTGCACGGTCAGCGGGGTGGGCAATGCGATGGTACCGCCGAAACGTTGCGTGCCATCGCCATCCTTGACCAACGTGCCGAGTCCGGTGACATTGCCCGTGAAGCGCGCCTCTGCCGCAGCGGCCGGAACGACAATCAGCGCAGGCGCGGCGGAGCTGGGCAGTTCTTCATTGGAGAGCCCGTAGAGGTGGCATCTGTCTGTGCTGACGTGGGACACGACGCGGATCGCGAGGGTGCCGGACGCATCCGCCGTGTAGCGGCAGCCTACCCAACTCCGGCTGCCTATCGCGCCACTGTCGGGATTGTAGAAAAGCTCGCCCACTTGATGCGCACCGGCCGTAAAGGTGAAGGTCGTGCGGCGCGGGTTGTTGGCAAAATTACGGAAGTAGAGGCGGCATTCGTAAGCCTTGCCCGGTGTGAGTCCCGCGAGCGTGGTCGTGAATTCGTCAACCCCGTAGATGAAGTCCCAGAGTAGCCGATCAATGCCCGTGCGCGTGCTGTCGTTGGGGGGGTCGTTCCACGTTCCGGTAGGCGGATTGACGGTCGACCAGGTGTAGTCCCCCGAGCTGCCGCTCATGCCGGCGGCGATGAAGGTCACCCCGTTGATCGTGGCGGGATTGCCGTTGGCCGGGAAGTCCAGCAGATGCGTATAGGTTTTGTCGGCGGAGATGCCGCAATCTGCGTCGCCTTCAAAGGGCACCACGTAGACGTGGCCGCCGATGGCGAGGGTGCCGTCGCCGGCGAGCGCGCTGACTGTTTCCGTGCCGGCCAGTGCGAGGGTTGCGCCCGCCCGCACCGAGAGCCGCGCCGCATTATCGACCAGCTCGTCCGTGTCGAAAGCCAGAATGCCTGCTTGGACATCCACGTCGCCGGCGAAGCCGTTGACCCCACCGCCCGCAAGGCTCTGCAAGCCGTTGCCGCTCTTAGCGAACCATGTGCCAGAGACACCGGAAAGGGTGCCGCCGAACTGTGCGCCACCGGCTTTGACGTGCGCGCACAGCGGGGCGTTGGCTGTCGGCAACGTAACCGTGCCGCCGCCCGCAAGGGCACCGACCTGCGAGTAGGGCGTCAGCCAGGCGTTCGGCAGGATGATGGTGGTGGTTTGGCCCGGTCGGCGCACGCGCACGCGGATACCGCCGCCGCCGCTCTTCTGAAAATAGCCGATCACGATGTCGTGGCGGCCCGCTTCGAGCGTGATCGATCCTTCGATCCAAGAGCCCGTATAGTAAATGCGGGACAAGATCTGCTGGCCGTCGATGGCGAGCAGGACGCCGTCGTCGCACTGCACGCCGAAGACATACGTGCCGCTGTCGGGTACGGTGATCGTACCGCGCCATACCGTCTCAAAGTTGAAGGCGCGGCTGCCGTCTGACGCATACGGCCCGGCGATGGCGTACGGTGTGCCCATGCCGAAGTCGAAGGTTTCGTTATTCGCGCCGCTCAGCGCTGCGTAGGCGGGTGTCAGACTGGCGAAATGGCTCTCCATCTCGGCCAGCGTCCGGAAGGCGTTGGTGACGGGCGTGACATCGTAGAAGAAGCCGGCGAGGCCGTTCGCGACCGGTGCCGCGACACGCAGCGTGCTGGCGGCGGCGAGGTCAGCGGCGGCGACCAGCGTGGCCGAGCGTGTCTCGAGCGTGCCACTTTGGAGCGCGATACGCCCGGCAAGCGACGAAAGCGGTCCGCTCAAGCCCAACGTGCCGCTACCGGTCTTGGTCACGCGGGCGTCGGTGCCGCCCGTAAAGGAACCGGCGAAGGTCTCGTCGTCGGTCTGGTTGATCGTCAGCGCGGGCGCGGTGCCGGTCATCGCCACGACGGACGAGGGCGTGCCGCTCAGGGTGCCGACGACAGCGTTAGTGGTGGTACGTGCGCGCAGCAGGGTGGCGTCGGCCAAATCGACTGTGCCGGCATGCGCGGCATCGCCCCGCAATTCGAGCGTGCCCTGCGCAAGCGTGAGCGCGGCAGCGACGGTGGCGTCGGGACCGAACGCGAGTTGCGTACCATCGGTGGTGGTGATGTTCAGCCCGTCCGAGGCGGTGAGCGCGGTGTTCAGCGTATGCGCGCCTGCGAGCACGGAGACGGTCGAGGGCTCGCCGGTATTGGCAAAGGTCAATCCGCCGTTGCCGCCGAGGGTATAGCCGTAGGTGTCGTTGTTGAAGGTCAGTCCGCCGACAGTGTAGCCTGCGCCCGTGTCGACAGTCGCGTGATTGGTGATGGCGAGGCCAAAGAACGGCGTGAGGCCCGCGCCGTTCGGTGCCGTGCCGCTATCCCAATTCGCGCCGGTGGCCCATGCGCCGCCTTCCGGATGTGTCCAAACGATAGTGGTACCGCCTGCCGCTCCGGTGATGGTGAGAGTCACACGGCGGTTGGTGGCATCATCGGCGAAGACGTAGTTCACACCGGTCTGCGGGTTGCCGACCGACAGTTGTGTTACGTCGCCGCCGAGCGTACCTTGGTAGGTGAAGAGCGTGTAGGTGCCGGGCTCCGCAAAGTCGAGGCCGGAGTTGGCGTAAAACAGGTTGATCGCGGTATTGTTGAGTGTTAGGCCGTCCGTGGCGGTCACGTGGAGGATGTCGTTGATGCCGGGACCGAAGTCGACATCCAAGGCACCGGCGGCACCCGGTGTGCCGAGCGTCAGTGCTTGAAGGGTCTGGGTCTTGACCGTGCGGCTGCCGAAGCTCAATGCGCACGCGCCGACAGCGAGCGCGTCTGAAGCGGGCAGTTCGCCTTCAATGCAAAGAGCGCCGAGACCGTCAACTGCGGTGATGCTGGGGCCGGTGAACCCGTCGGCAAAAGCGATGGTGTTGAGGATCAAGATGCCGTCGGCCGGGCCGGCGAGTGCGATGCTGCGGTGCAGCGTGAGGGTGCCGGCGAACATGGCCGAGCCGGCTGTCATGCCGAGCGTCACGCTGGCGCCCGCGTCGGCGACCTCAATGTCGTGCCCGATCCAGCGGCCGTCACCGGCCGCGATCAGCGCGAGTGAATCGGAGGGAGCGGTGCCGCTGTCGCCGATGAGCACGGCGTCGGTCAGCGGGTTATAGCCCAGCGAGCCGCCGGTGCCGGTGTAGGTGCGCCCGTTGAAGGGATTGTTCCAATTAGCCAACGTACCCCAGTCGTCTTCGGCGAGAATCAGCGTGCCATTGCGCAACGTGGTGCGTCCGCGGTAGGCGCGGCTTTCAGCGGTATCGCGGCCACCCGAACGGAGTTCTAGCGCACCGGGACCCGTTTTGAGCAGTACAGTTTGGCTGACGCGTATGCCGCCGCTGCCGGAAAACGAAAGGATCTGACGCAACGAGAGAGTATCCTCCGCGCCGATATCAATCAACGCGATGTCGCTGTGGGCTTGTGACCAATCCGTGACGGTGATGAGTCCGCCGCCGCAACAAGTTGTGAGCACCGGCAAACCTGTGCCGCGCAGCGTAATACGGTTGTTAAGGGTCACATCCCCTTGAGTGAGGCACAACTCGGCAGTCCTGCCGGTCCGGGAGAGCAGGTTGACGATCGTGCTGGCGGGCAGTTTGGGGGTTTGGACCGTGCCTTCGTACACCAGCAGAATGTTCGGGGCGTTTGTGAGCGTGGGGAACAACAGGGTGCCGGGACCGCTTTTCTCCAACGGTCGGTTATCGGGGAGAGTCAGCGGCTGACCGACTACGGAGATGTCCCCGTCCGCCTCAACGGTCAGGGGAGCGTGCGCAATGAGCGGGGCTCCGATCGTCCATGTGCCGGGGGTGGCCAGCGTGATCCGGGGCGTGACACCGCTCGCGCTATTGGTGAACGCCACGGCATTGCCGGTCAGCGTGGCGGTATCGGCCGCGCCGAGTCCGGCGGCCCAGAGTCCGCGTGCTAGGAATGCACCCGCAAGGGTGTTGTCGGAAGCGGTTCCGGCTGCGGCGGGGAAGCGTAGCAGCAGATCCTGCCCGCCGCCCACGGCCGGAGGCGAGCCGTCCTGCCAGCGCGCGGGATCGCTCCAGTCGCCGCTGCCCTGCCACGCATAGACGTTACCGGACGCGGTACAGGTGAGGCTGCCACCGCCGGAGAAGATGCCGCTGGCGTGGGCGGCGTTGAAGGTGCCTGCGACCGGTGTGCCGTCGAGCGTCACGTAAGTGATCGGTACGCTGTTGCTATGCGCCAGCACCACGCTCGCGCCGGACGTTATACGCAGCAACGAGTCGCCGCCCAGAGCGCGGCAGGACTTTGCATCGGAAGGCGCGGCGAAGCAGACGGCGTCGATCATCGAAGAACGGTCATCCCAACTGTGCTCGCCGCTGATGCCCAGCGAGTGGGTGCCGGCGCTGAGCCAGACCGCGCCGCTGACGAAACGGCCGGGCGCGAACTGCACGGCACGGTTGAGGAACGTGGCGAGCGGGAGGCCGTCGAGCCATACATAGACCTGATGCTCGTCATCATACTGCCGCCGCAGGAAGAAGAAGGCGACGCTGTAGAGGCCGTCATCCGGAACCGTCACGGTCTGCGCCACAGCGCCGCCGTACTGCAGGATCAGCATGTGGACGCCGTCAGGAGAGGCGCCCGCCGAGTTCCAAGCGTTGTTCACTGCCGTGTTCTGGCGCGCGACCATGTTGGGGAAGGCGACCACGTCCCAGTTGTCGATGGTGGTTCCGCTCGAGACGTATCGGTACGCTCCGTTCGCCAGCGCGGGCGTTTCGAAGCTGGCGTTGGCGATCAGGTTCGCACCGCTGTCCGGCTCGCCCAGCGTGACCAGCGACGCGCCAGCGGCGACCGCGATCTCCGCATCTGTGAAGAGCGAACCCGCAGCCAGCAGGCTGCCGCTCTGAACGCTCACGGGACCTGCGCAGCGCGCCAGCGCCAGCGCACCCGCGCCATCCTTCGTCAGACCGTTGACTGTACGCAGATCGGCGGCGATACAGTTGGTGGTGGCGGCTGCGGTCGTGATCGTACCCTCGACGCACAGGCGTCCCGCGCCCAGTAGCGTGTAGCCGTTACCGGTGAAGGTGAGGTTGACGGCGCTGACGTCAGCGGCGATCTCGATCAATCCGCCCGCGCCCTCAAAGATCGCTTCGGCGCCGGAAATCCACGCTACCGCGTTGTTTCCCGCGTCCAGCCAGTTGGGCGTGGTGGCGTCCCACACCCCATTCGCTGGACCGTTCCAGCGCAGCGGCGGTGCCGCAATGCCCTCCGCCGCACCGAATACCAATGAAAACGACAGGCCGCACAAGG